>LZQP01000036.1_pt1 | contig 16464 bp, 33 predicted proteins | sample 768551 | NCBI WGS metagenome assembly LZQP01 (sample SAMN05207184, study PRJNA324509) | oil field metagenome | isolation source: sample BH-FW-16 from oil reservoir | place: India: Bombay High | collected 2015-12-03
CTGATGATCTTCCCTGCGAGGCCATTCTTCTCCATGCGGGCAATGACCTGCGTGACGTGCGGCGCCGAGCAGCCGACCTTCTTGGCAATCTGGGACTTCTTCCACTCGCCAGTGAGCCATAGCCGCCGGATCTCCGCGGCCTTGCTTTCGCGCTCGTCCTTCGTCATCAGGCTGCCTCTGAACACTGAATTTCGAATTTTCGTCTGCATGTTCTTTCTCTTACTGAGATATAGTTTTGCTGGTTGGAGAGAGCCTGAGCGGAAGGCATAGGACGACCAGCCCCGCCCGGAGGCGAGGTTGGTCCCTATGACCTTCACGATCTTGCTGGCCGGAGCCGAGCCGTCGCTTTGGCCCATCCGGTGGCGTGACGGCCCCGGATGATCGAGCACTACTTGCGAAACATCGTCACTGTTCCGGGGACCGCGCTTTGCTCTTTCGGACTGCGCTTTGCCTTGGTCCCGCCCCACGGTAGGCATTCCGCATCCATCGCCGCCGTCATCCCCTCTCGGGTCTGGAACCGACCGATGAAACGGCCCTGCAGAAACGGCGCAGGGGGAGCCGAATATCGTCATCCCGTGCCCACCTCCCGGAGGTGAAGCGCAACCGCCCGGAGGCCGTCGCTCGCATGGAAATCGTTGAAGTCGCCAAGCGCAGGCGGCATCGACCAGACGTGTCCTGAGCGGCGGGCGTAATATTCGCCCGTCCCCAGCCCGTCGAACTGCTCCACCGGCTTGTCATGGTCAGCGGCGATGATCGCCCCAGGAATGTTTTCAGCCACCTTTGCGGTATTCGATGCAGAGAAAGCGCTCAGGACCGTCGCAGAGCGCCCCAGAAGGCGCAGAGCAGCGCGAACCGTCATAGCCGTTGCGATCCCCTCACACACCCACGTCTCGCGCCTGTGGCGATCCTGTGCGAAGCGCCGCCCATCTGGCCCCGGAGGATGTTCTTCTTGGTGCCGTCCGGCGCGATGAACTGGACTGTCATGATCCGCTGTCCGATCCGACCAGGCACGATCAGGAACGGCCCCTCGGTCTCCGGCATGGCCTTCGCCATTGCCTCACCCAGCCGGGTCGCCGGGAAGTGCTTGTGCGGGGCCTCATGGACGAGGCAAGCCTCATCTGGGAATCCTTTGCGCTCCAGATAAGGGTGCGGCTCCTGCTGGCAGCCATAGACCAGCTCGGTACAAATGCGCTCGATTTCCCGCTGCTCTTCCTGTCTCCGGCGCGCGCGCTCTGGATCAGCCTTCGGGCGCGCCCTCCGTATCGGTTCATTCGTGCCGTCGATTCGGAACTTCTGCTGCTGCCCGGTGGCCCAGTTGTGGGCAATACCGCCCTTCCAGTCATCGAAGATCAGGACACGCCCGGACGTGTTGCTTGCCGCCTTCCCGACGACAGGCGACTTTGCCCAGATACCTGGCATCAGCTTCTTCGGCACCCGGATGCCGATGGCATCGCAGGCTTCCCGCATGGCTTCCTCGATCGATTGGGTCATGCCGCCTTCCGCCTGTTGTTCTTGCGGAATCGCTTCACCTCACGCTCGCACAGCGCGTATGCATTCGCATCGAAGCGAGTCGGCGGCGCCATGTCGTACCAGCCGAAAGGCAGCTTTGCATTCGGATAGATGCCGCGGAACACGCCATAGGCCATTTGCGGGCCGCATCCTCACCCTTGGAGGATCGCTCGAAGCAGTAGGCCAGGATACCGCACCAGACCGCGCGAGGGTCTTTCAGGCAATCGGCACGAAGGCCGGCACGCGGCTCCATGATCATGCGCTCAAGATTGAACTCACGCAGCTCGCCGTCTTCCACAGTGATGTTCGACCGTGCCGGACGTTCCCATCCACAGGCCGTGCAGATGCTTCCGCGAAGGGCACCAGAGCACTCCGGGCAAACGACCTTCTCACGGGTCTGCTCGTTGCGCTCCCGCTTTTCGGAATCCCGCTTCTCCGCCTTGTCGAGTTCGCCAGCGCCGTTTTCCCAGACGTCGAACATGTCCAGAGCGAAGCGCTCGATATTGCCGGAGTGATCCAGCCACAGCGCCTCCTTCGGTGATCCATCCGGGAGGGACCGCATCACGCGCCCGATCTCCTGCATGTGGCTGCTCAGGCTTTTTCGGTAGGGCTTGCAGCTGATCCCGATGCGCACCTCCGGAACGTCGAATCCCTTCGTCAGCACGCCGCAGGAAACAAGGCCGTGGATCAGGCTATCGGAACGCCGGAACTCCCGGATCTTGTCGCGGCGCTCATCGTCCGATTTGTCGAGATAGCTGATCTGCTGGAAATTGTACCCGGCCTGCCGGAACGCATCGCAGAGCTCCCGCCCGTGCTCGACGGTCGGACTGAAAACGATGGTCTTGGCAGGCCCGCCGAAATGCTCATGCGTCTTACCAATCCACTCGGCAACAACGTCCCCCACGATCTTGATACCGGCAGAGGCGGCGCTCTCGTCGGAGAACTCCCCGAAACTGTTGAGCCCAAGGTCTGCATCTTCCGGGCTCTTGGCGACGTAGATTTTCGGCTCGACCAGGTAGCCATCATTGATCAGCGCCCGCGTCGGAATGACGTTGACGACCGTATCCCAATCATTGCCCATCCCTTTCGTGAACGGGGTGGCCGTGAGCCCGATCTTCACGGCATCCGGATAGCGGGCCAGATAGTCGAGGGTGCCCTTGTAGCGGGTATGGCATTCGTCCACCACGATGAGGTCAGGGTCACGCGGCAAGGAACGTCGCGCCAGCGTCTGGGCAGAGCACACCTGCACATTCTCGCGCGGCGCATAGCGTTCATGGATGCCCTGCACGACCCCGTGCCGGATGCCGTAATCATCGAAGACGGCACTGGTCTGGTCAACAAGTGCAACCCGGTCCACGATGAAGAGGGCATAGCTTCCTTTCCGGTCGGCTTCCTTCAACAGCTTGCCTGCCGTCAGGGTCTTGCCCGCCCCGGTGCCGGCACAGAGGATCAGCCGACGCTTGCCGTCGCGAATGCGATCCCGGAGCGCTTCAATCGCCGCAGCCTGGTAAGGACGCAGTTGAATTTCCTTGTGCTCATTCAGCATCAGCATTTCGTCACCTCCTCATAGGCTGCCGACTCCGCCTCCGCGCGCGGCAACCCTCCATCGAACTCCATGATTGCAGCCCGCTCCTCGAACTCATCGAAGGCTGGCCAGACTTCCCGCTTCACCGCGTCCAGATTATCCTTGACCCACGCGACATGCTCAGCCGTCAGACTGCCTTGGCGCAGCCTGAACTTGTGACCTTCACGGATCACATCGCCGCCATGGGCACGGATGCGGGCCACGATCTTCATCAGTCGAGCGCGATCTCCGTTGCGCCCATGGCCTTGAGCTTTTTCTTCAGCTGGTGGACTTGTGCGAGCGCCTTGTCCGCCTTCTCATTGGCGCGGAACATCTCGCTCTCTTTGTGCCGGATGATCTTTGCCTGTCGCCGGATCGTCTCGGCCTGATCGCCTTCGAAGCCCTTGACGTGGGCTTTCAGGATCTGGATTTCATCCGCCTGCTTTCGGGCGGTCGCCTTCGCCTCCGCCAGATCAGACCGGAGCCCGATCACTTCATCCTCAAGGGCCTCGCGGTCAGCTTGGCGAGTTCGCGCCGCACCTTGGCCGTAGCCGGGTCTTCGGGCTCGGACATCGACGTTTCCGGTTCTGGCTCCGGATTTGAGGCGGCGGGCTCAACTGGATCCAGGCCTTCGACATCATCAGGCGCCACCCGGACTTGATCCGGCTTCGAGCCACCACCGATATTGGCCGTCTTTTGCTGATAGGTTGTGCCGCCCCGCGTCACTGTGCGTTCGCTATCTGCGTTTTTATCGCAGATAGGACCGCGCGCATCTCGCACCAGATACTCAGAGACGCTGCATTGCCGGGCAATCTCCCGATTGGACCATGTTGACCACTCGGGATCATTGAGCAGCACCATAACCGCCCGGCGCTTGTCCTCATTCGTTCGGCGCAATCCGTGCGCTGCATTGGCGCCGACGCTATACAGGATCGCGTCTCGCTGCGTCCCTTGTCGGATTTCCGCAGGAACATCGTTTACGCCAGCGCGCGCATAGGCCTCATAGCGGTGGAAGCCGTCCGCCAGCCAATAGGCCGAGCCGTCATAGAACACGATGACTGGAGGGAACTCCGCGCCCGCTTCCATTGCCTCGGCGTAGTCCGCAACCGTGTCCCGGTTGATCGCCGCGCGCGATTGCGTGCCGCCATTGATCCGTATGTCTGCAATATTGACGGTCTTCACGCCACACTCTCCTGTTGATCGAATTTCCCGGCCTCTTCCTCGCGCCAGCTGATGCGGCGCGTGATCCAGCCACCGGGGTTCGGATGATCGCGTTCGAAGACGAACCATGCGAAAGGCTGTCCGGCGTTGGTGTTTTTCTTCCCTTCCCATCCGTCACGGTGCATCATGGGGAGGCGCTCCCGGCCCAGCCAGACGCGGGTCAGGTTGTTGTCGATGATGTCAGACTTGTTGATGCCTTCATGGTAGACGTACCTCAGCAGCATGATCACTTTCGGGCAGAGCCGGAGGCCGTGCCGGATGAACTCGTCAGCCAGCTTGAAGGGCGGGTTCGTGACAATGCAGTCGATGCCGAGCCACGCCTCCTGCTCCATCAGGAAGTCGATGCCAGCGCGAACACCGGGGACGTTGCGCTCCACCAGATCCGTGCAGGAGACCTGATGCCCTGCAGCCTCCAGAATGTCCGCGATGGCGCGCCGTCCGGCAGCTGGCTCCCAGATGTGCTGTGGCAGTGTCTCAGCCCGCAAGAGCGCACGTGTGGCCTCCTCTGGCGTCTCGTACAGATCGTCCTTGCGATCCTTGAGTGCGTGCCGTTTGTTTCCGACACGGTTGTTTCCTCCTTTAGAAGAAGGGTCCGGATTGCCGCCCTTAGCCGCTGATATGTCGGGATCGACGGGAGTTGGCGCTCCCTCCCCGGCCCGGCGCGGGTTTGACCTCAGAAGAGGCAGGGCGGCCATGTTTGCTCTTTCCGTCCGGTACGGCGTAGAGTGGAGTAGCCAGGGCGCGTTCGTGTTCGTTTTCGGCGTGGAGATTCACGGCTTCACTCCCATTTTAACCAGCGCGCTCCAGCCCCGGAGGACGAGCGCAATCCCGTCAGCGATCATCTTTCCGTCGCCGATGGATTCGCCTTTCCGGCAGATCTCCGCGCCCATCTCGATCTTGGTTAACGCCCTGTCCGTGCGTCGGCTGAGACGCCATTCCATCCATGCGATGTGCAGCCGCAGAGCGGCTCTTTCCCAAACTCGCTTCAAGGCGCGAAGCCTTTTCCCGAAGGTCATGGATTTCGCGCTCCGCCGTTTGCTCGTAAGTCTCGATTTCCGGTCCAAAGAGCGCGATGATTGCGCCTTCCCCGAACTCGCGGACAATCGCCCGCAGGTGGCGCTCTTGGGGCGCCTTTCCCTCTTCGACCCAACTTCGGGCCGTCCGTATGTCAGCATTCGTTATTCGTGCTGCGTGCTTTGCTGCATGAACGCCGTAAGCTGACCTAAAAAGTTCGCGCACCCGCTCGCCGAGCGTTTTGGTGGCATTCTCGACACTGACTTGCATGTTCAGGACCTCCATAACCGTTGAGGAAAGGAGGCCATGTGAAAGACAGACCGAAAGAACTTCAGGACGAGGCTGGGCACTTGCTGGAAGCGGCTTCGTTCCTGATCGTCAGTGCCGAGCGGAAGATGGAACTCTCCCGGCAACTGGAAAGACTGAACCGGGCGGGGACGCCGGAGGTGGGGGGACTGACGCCCCTGCCCGGTTCCGGTTGCACCATCATCAGGGAGGACAGGTGATGCAGCCGTTTTCGTATTGCGCTGGCAATCAGCGCAGGAACAATGAATGCGGGAAGCCTGCTCTGCCGGGGTCATGGAACACCCCCGAACAGTGCGGCAGCCGCGGAAATGATGCCAGCCCACAGGAGCGTGGACAGGCCGACAATGATGATAAGGCGCGCCCAGACAGGCCACTTGGCATCATCGTAATGGGCCGGTCGCGCTGGAAAGCTCGCAGCGCGCGGGAGAGTGGCGGAGGCGATCATGCGGCGGCCTCGGCATCATTCCCGACGAGCGCGTTGTATGCGTCGATAACCTGCTCTTTGGTCTTGTCGCGCGGCTCGAACTTTCCGCCCTTCCACCTGCCCCATGTCGTTTGGGCAATCCCAGCCTTCCGGCAGAGGTCAGCAACTGTCAGGCCCTTATCCGAAAGGCCAGTCTCGATCTTTGCGACGATGTCGCTGAAGGGGGTGAACTCGATCATGGAGATGCAGCATATGCATTCCTGCACACTTGGCAAGTGCATAAATGCAAGTATCGAAGTGAGTGCAGTTCTGCATATTGTAGATCATGGCTGACAAATATCAGAAGCGCGTCAAGAAGTGGCTGAACGTGGTCCTGCACACGACCGGGCTCAGTGCGTCTGAGCTCGCACGCAAGGCGAGTCTCTCCACGACAACGCTCACTCGCTTCATGAACAGCGAAGAGCATCATTATACCCTGAGCGGCAAGACCATCACGAAGATTGCGGATGCAACCGGAATCCCGTTCGACGGCGATGCTACGGCTACACCCATTGTTGCGCCGCCAACCGACGATGAGTTTATCACGGTCCCGATTTACGACATACGCGCATCAGCTGGCGCTGGCGCACTGGTCGAGGATGGAGAGCCAACCGGATGGCAGCCATACCGTAATCAGGAGCTTTCCCGCCTCACGCGGGCAAGCACAATCGACCTTGCCGTGATCCAGGTTGCGGGCGACTCGATGTGGGAAACCCTTCACGATGGTGATAAGGTTCTGGTTGATCGCTCAATCAATCGGATCGTGAAGGATGGGATCTATGTCATCGCCTTCGAGGGAGAGCTTCTGGTCAAGCGCTGCCAGCGTAATCTGGAAGATGGCTCGGTTCTGGTTTCTTCTGACAACAAGGCTTATTCGCCTTTCTCTGTGACGGAGGCCGACCGACTCAACATAATTGGCCGGGTGATCTGGATCGGGAGAGCTCTTGGATGAAGACACTTGGCGTATGGGGAACATGGGCCGCTATAGCCCTATTTATCGCCGGAGCTGTTTGTTATTTCGGTTTATCCAAACCAAGTGGTGGGGAGCAGGCTCTACTCGATTCCGATCAATCTCTTATGGAGCTTTGCCACTCCATGCGGGATCTTGATCATGCAGCAGGAACAGAGACGAATTGCGATGCCGAAGACCAGAGTCTGCTCGACCGCCAAGCACATTTGGCCAAAAGGAAGCCACGTTTGCCCTGCCAGGATGATCATGCTCGGCGCTGCCCCGTTTGTGTTTTTGGTCAGCCTCATTCTCTTCGTGGCTGGCCGAATCGAGAGCCGAATGAGCAAGCGGACTGAGTGATGATGATCCACCATTGCGGCTATTAGGCGCGAGCACCACGCCGCGCGCAGACATTAAGCGGCAGCAATACCGAAGCCGACCCATCCGTTTAGGATTGAATGCAGTCGTTCAGACGCTTGGCCGCCCAGTCGATCATTGGCGTGTAGAGTTCGGCGCGTGATCCTGGCCACGCTCCTATCGGCATGAATCCCTGATTCTCGTAACCTGGTGTCTCGTGCGTCGCGCGCTTGAGGTCGGAAAACACCAGAGAGTAGGTGTCGCCATTCAGTCGTGCTTCGATGTCATACTGCAGGGTGTCCCTGAACATGTCCTGCTGGCCGGTGAGATTCGAGAGAACGCCGCTCTGGTCGAGCAGGTCACGGCCCGAGAGTAGAACCACATTCTCCGACTCCGAAATGAAGCGGATGATCTGCCCCTCCTGGATCTGGTCCTTCTGGGTGAAGCGATACAGGTTCCCGGTTGCCGGCCCTGTCCAGCTGGTCGTCTGCTTGGCCGCAAAGCCATCCATCGACAGGTTCGATACTCCGCATAGCGCAACCCGCTCCGTGAAGACGACGCCATCAGGCGCAGGATATTCATAGGTTGCCTTATCCAGAAACGCCTGACCGTAGCTGTCGCGCGTGACGCTGAAGTTATCCGGCAACGGCATCAGCTCTGTTCGCGGCCCGAGTGTCGAACACCCTGCCACAATGGACACTGCGACCAGTCTCCCAACAAATTTGTTCATTCATCCCTCCAATCTGAGCGCGCACTGAAGCGCCTCTGATCTACTTTGGCAAGAGAGCGACCACCCCGTTTGGGATAGCAGTTGAAAAAGAAAATGTGCATTTATGCATTTTTCTCTTGCAAGGTATGTGCAGGAATGCATACTGCTGAGCATCAGAGGAGAACAGACATGGCAGTCGACATCACCCCGGAAACCATTCTCGCGGTTCTGAAGCATGAGCGTGATCGCGTGAACGAGATTGCTGAGGCGCTGAGGGATTGCCGCCCCGGCGCCTACAGCAGCGCCTTCTCTCATCCTGATGGCGGCGTCATCTATGTCCGCGCCTCGTTCGAAACGAAGTATCGTTCGGATGGCCGGAAGGATTGGTACACCCGGCACGAAGGCACCGACTTCGACGCCCTCTGCGATCAGGTCCTCGCCGACATCAAGGCCTACAAGGAAGACATGTTCGGCTCCGACGTCGAGCGTCTGGCGCTGGCCATCATCCGGATCAAGCACACGGATGGTGTTGTAACCGACCGGGCTCTCCGCATGGACGGCTTCACGCAGGAATGCATCACCGCCATTCATGAACTCGCAGCCCAGATCGCCAATGAGATGAGCGACGGCAAGCCGTTCGAGGTCGAGTTCACCGGCGCCTGCAACGAGGTCGCTGCCTGATGGCCCGGACGCTCATCATCCACACCGAGAATGTCTGCCCGCGATCCCCATGCGCAGCATGGACTGGCAGGCGACCGCTGACGGCTACGAGCCCGGCCACCCGATGGGAACCGGCGCGACGGAAGAGGAAGCAGTGCACGACCTTATCGACCAGCTTTTTGAGGGAGCGAACTGATGGCTCTGAACGACCCATATGACTGCCGGGTTGCCGACGCGAGAGAGCGGGCCATGTCCAATGCGGCTCCCCACCTCTGCTACGAGCACGGACGCAAGGTCGGACGCATTGTCGATGCCGCGCTTTTGTCCGTCATAGAAGAGTTCGGTCGCGTCACCGCAACGGATGCGCGCAGCCTTGCTGAAGCCGTCACAGAAGCATTCTGGACCGAAATGGAAGCGCTTCTCCCGAACGACATGATCGACGGAGAGACCGTTCAACGCGGCCTGCAGGACGAGAGCAGGCTTTATCGGAAGGCAACATCATGAGCGCGCTCCAAATCAGCCAGTTCATCCTTTCCGGACTCATCGTCTTCGCCTTTGCATTCCTTGCGCTTCTGTACGGAGCGCTGGCCAGGATCGTTCTTCAGGACGGACGCCGGAAAGAGGCTACAGCCATTGGGTTTGGCGCGATCATCTTTCTTGCTGTCGGCGTCTACGTCGGATGGGGGATTTTGCAATGACTGACTTCGTTTCAAAAACAAAGACTTTGTTGGAGAAGGCGACGAAGGGGCCTTGGGCCGTTGAGGACCCGCTCGGTCCGGACATCCTGTCCATCGTGTCAGAGGGCGAGAGCCCGGAAGTCTACGATTGGCGCCACGTAGCTCAGATTGGGGTCGACACACCGGAGGAAGCTTACAGGGACAAGGACCCCAGCGCCATTTTCAAGGCCGAGGCTGATGCCAACGCGGCCCTCATCGTCCACCTCGTCAACAACGCCCATCTGATTGTGGAGATGGTGGAGGAGGCCAAGCATCTCGCCAAATTGACGCGGCACCTGCAGGAGCGACCGGACGACGACTCTCGTGAGGTACGGGTCCCGCTGAGGCAGCTCTTTCAGATGCGCACCATCCTGTCCAAACTCAATGGAGACGTAGCATGAGACCCAAGCTTCACGAGATGCACGGACTCATTTGCTCTCCGGAGAGCAAATCTTCCGCACCCTGTCGACATGATGCGGTGGGAAGAGGCCGGATGGGTGAAATTCGACGCAGATAAGCTCCTGTTCAGTCTGACTGAAGAGGGGCGCGCTGAGGTTGCCAGACGGGAGCAATCATCATGACCGCCTTCGTCATCGACTTCCTGGCTGAGCGCAAAGCCCGCATCGAAGAGGCGAGCCGCGACGATGCGATCCGCAAGCTCGAAGCCGCTGCAGGCATGGCCGTCACCCACATCGTGGCGGGTCTGCCTGGTGCCGCTGAAGCTCAAGCCATCATGAACAAAGCGTTCGCAGAGAGACTGCCGGAGGAGCTGACTGAAGAGTCGATCCTCCGGCAGATGGAGAACAAGCATGTCTGACCCCATGCAGATGCTCGCAGACGGCATGACGTACCGGGATGTTTCGAAGGCGACGGGCCGGAGCACATCATGGCTCCATACCAAGTTTCAGGCATCAGGCTTGAAACGGAATAAGCGTCCAAACAAGTCGATGAAGGCTAAGACACTCAAGGCGGTAAGGCTTGTCCAAGGCGGCATGAATTACCGGGATGCCGCCGCCGAAACGGGCGCATCACTCAGCAGCATCAGCAGAGCCATTCACGCCGGTCATGGGAAGGATGAAACATGATCCGCCCCCGCTCAAAACGCGACCGCGAACGCCTCGACTACGAGGGCAGGAAAGCCGTCGCCATGCTTCGCCTCGAAGCCATCCGGATGACCGTCGCCGGTGAGCACGACCGGGCAGCAGCAAGACGCAAGATGGCCCGCGATCTGGATCGCGCCCTCAACGGGCAGAAGACAGGTTTCGATATCGCAGGCGGCCGGAATGAGTGGCTGCAGCAACAGGAAGAGGAAGTCGCATAATGGCTGATGGACAGACCCCGATTGAAGCGCCGACAGACGAGAAGCCGACAGGCCTTGCGCTCCTGCGTGCACCGTTCCCGGCGAACCAAATTTCAAAGCTGCCGAAACCAACCAAAAAGCAGACAGAAGATCTGAATGCGGCAGTGAAAAAGGGGATTTCAGCCTTGGTATCCGCTGCAAGATTTGCGGGGGATGGCACCACAAGGACGCGATCCATCTGGACTATGTTGGCCATGCGGCCCTGACAGATCGGTTGCTCGACTGCGACCCGGAATGGAACTGGGAGCCCGTCGCCATGGATGGTCTTCCTCATCCCGGCAACGGTATGTGGATCAAGCTCACTGTCTGCGGGGTTTCGCGTCTTGGGTACGGCTCCGCAGACGGAAAGTCCGGCGGAGACGCCATCAAGGAAATCATCGGAGACGCGCTGCGCAATGCGGCCATGCGCTTCGGCGCCGCCCTCGACCTCTGGCACAAGGGTGACCTTCATCCTGATCCGGAAGAGCCGGAGAGGAAGCCGGAGCAACCACCTCAGCAACCGGCTGGAGAGTCCACACAAACCGGCACGAAGTCCAACAGCCGGGAACTCTACAAACGTCTGCAGGGTGGCATTCGTGGCTGCAAATCCCACGCGGAAATCACGCGCTTTGGAAAAGAGTTCTCCGCTGACTTCGCCAAATTGCCGAGCGACTGGGAGAGGGAAATCCATGATGAATTCACCCATCACTTCCTGAAGACCGGCATTGGCGAATGCAAGTCGCGCGCTGAGCTTCAGGAGTTCGGCGAGACCCACGCCGACAAGTTCAGAGCCCTTTCCAGCGCGCGCTATGCCGAGGTTCGGAAAGAGTACGCCCAGAAACTGGAGGCACGTATCGCCGCCGAAAACCCACCGGAACACGAGAGGAGATAATCAGTGTTCATCTCAGTGAAATTCGCGCGGCACGATGCCCGCACCTACACCTACCAGTATGACGGTGACGTCGCGCCTGAGCCAGGTGACACCGCCACCGTGGAAGCACGGGGCGAGCAGAAGACCGTCATCATCGCCGAGGTCGATGTGCCGGAGCCGAGCTTCGAGTGCAAGCCCATCCTCGCCGTCCAGAAGGTGGAGAAGCCTGCCCTCTCCAACAATCCGCCGGACGCGCCGGAACTGTTTGAGGAAGAAATCGAGAGCCTGCGGGATCGTATCGACTCCTTCGGCCCCATCACCGACGCCAATGCTGGTGACGCCCGCGACCTGATCGGCCTCGCCAAGCAGCTGGCCAAGGACATCGATGCGAAGCGCGATGCGGAGAAGCGCCCGCACCTGGAAGCAGGCCGCGCCATCGATGGGACGTACAAGCCGCTGGTGGAGGCCGCTAAGGCCGCGCCTGCGCCGCTGGAACGCGCGCTCCTGGATTTCGTCAACGCGCAGAAGAAGGCCGCTGCGGAGGCTGCGGAAGCCGCCCGGCGCAAGGCCGAGGAGGAAGCCCGCAAGGCTGCCGATCTGGCAGATGATCCGATCCTCGGTGAAGACGTGATTGCTGACGCCAAGATCGCCCAGCAACGCGCCGAGGTGGCCGAGGCTTCAGTCAAGGTCGCTTCGACCGTCAAGGGATCTGAAGGCTTCCGGGCTGCTGGTGTCCGTAAGACCTTCCGGGCCAAGGTGATCGACGCAAAGGCGATGGTGAACCACTACGCTGCACATCCTGACGTGATCGCGGCCGCAGAGAAGGCGGCAAACGCGGAGGCCCGCTCGTCCAAGGGCTCTGCCAATATCCCCGGTGTTGAAATCGAGACCGTGGAGGCACTGCGCTGATGGCCGGTTCCGTCAACCGCGTGATCCTGCTCGGCCATGTCGCAAGGATCCTGAAATCCGCCAGTTCCAGAATGGAGGGCAGGTCGCGAACTTCTCCATCGCCACTTCTGAGACATGGCGTGACAAGGCCAGCGGTGAACGCAAGGAGCGCACCGAATGGCACAACGTCTCTGTCATGAGCGAGGGCCTTGTCCGCGTTGTCCGTGACTACGTGAAAAAGGGCTCCAAGCTCTACGTCGAGGGCAAGCTGGTCACGAGGAAATGGGCCGACCGGGAGGGCAATGATCGGTACACCACCGAGGTTGTCCTGCAAGGCTTCAATGCCAGCCTGGTGCTGCTGGATGGGAAGCCATCCGGAGAGCGTGACAGCGGCGGACAGCAGGAGTCGTTCGATCAGGACATTGGGGACTCGATTCCGTTTTAGAGGATATGAACCATGGCCACTGAAATCCATCTCACCCGTACATTGGACGGACGCCTGATCGCCGCCAACGCGGAGTCGCAGGAAGCCATCTGGGAGCTACCACTGAACCGCGCGATCAAGGCGGTTGTCAGCCTTCCCCGCAACTACAAACGGCTCAAATGGTGGTGGAAGCTGTGCGAGGTCGTGAGCGAGAACTCGGAGCACTACCCGTCGCGGGAATCCGTCTCCGACATGCTCAAGCTAAAGACCGGGCATTTCACGACGATTGTCGTTCCCGGAAAGCGGCCCGGCGAGTGGGTGACGCAATACGTGCCGAAGTCGATCTCGTTCGGAAAGCTGGATGAACCGGCCTTCAGTCAGCTCTGCAACAAGGCCGTGGATATATGCGCGCGGTTCGTCCTCGGCTGCGAGAGCCAGGAACTTGACGACGCCGTGAGCGCATTTTTGAAGGAAAGAAAGCAGCATGACCACCATGAAAGAATTCGACACACTGATCGTAGGCTCTGCCTCGTGCGGAATAGGCTTGAAGCAAGGCATGTCCTACAGTGACATGGGAGCCGTTGCGGAATGGGTTCTGGGCCACCCGGTCTGGACGCATGAACTCGCGGACAAGGCCCTGTGGCATCGCATGACCGAGGCGATCCGCGCGCACCTGCCGGACATGCCGGGGCGCTTTGAGGACAACGAAAAGACAGACTGGAAAGCGATTGGCGCCGCCTGATCAAACGCTACGGCGAGACCGTCAGCCTCCCACGCGGCCAGCAGGAGCGCACCGAAGGCCCAATGGAGAGCCTTCAGCGCCTCGCACCAGGTAAGCCGGTGATCGCGTCGTGGTGCCGGAATGACTGAGACAGACCAAACTACCATCCCCGGCACCGGCCACAACAGCAGCGCACCTGACCGTGCCCCTGCCCTTGCTGGCGCACTCGGCGAAGCCACCCGCGAGAAGCTCCGCCAGACCGTGGCGAAAATCGAACGGCTGGAAGAGGAGAAGAAGGAAGTCGCCGAGCAGATCAAGGAAATCTACGCGGAAGCAAAGGCAGTCGGCTTCGACACAAAAGCCCTGCGCGCCGTCATCCGCCTCCGGAAGATCGATAAGGCCGACCGGGAAGAGCAGGAAATGATGCTCGATACGTATCTGCTGGCACTGGGGGAAATCTGATGATTGCCGCTGTGGATTTCGACCCAAATAAAGAACTACAAATGATCGCCGTCATTGAATTTGGCTCATGGCTATTTCGGACCACTATTGAGCAGCCCGTCACCATTGGCCATGGATGGACGCATTGGTTTGATCAGGCGCTCACGCGCATTTACGATACCCTGCCAGTAAACCGGCATGATGCGGTGCACTTTACTCTGACCGACGCCGATGGAAACACCCTACTCTGCGAAGATGACGAGCAGGGGCATGAGGAATGGCTGCGCGATCTGGTCGTATCCGCAACGCTTCGCCCGGCCGCCTTCGACGTCCATGAAGAGCGTGAACAAGCGAGGGCTGGGTGATGCGTAAGGAGCGTGAGTCCACCGAATGCGGTGTTTGCGGCAAGCGCCTTCGCAATGCGCAGGGTCTGCGGCAGCATCAGCAAGACAAGCATGGAGGGGCCAATACCCCCGACTGCCCATACTGTGGTGAACCCTCGAAACTGACCACTGGCAAGGATGTCTATCCCCACCGGCCGGATCTGTATTCGAAGCACTTCTACGAATGCGTTCCCTGCGGCGCGAGAGTTGGATGCCACCCCGGCACACTCAAACCGCTCGGCAGACTGGCGAACGAGGAATTGCGGCGGCTGAAGATGGCCTGCCATGAGCGTTTCGACCCAATCTGGCGGGAAGCCCAAAGGCGTGGAGACCGAGGCGCTCGCAGTAAGGCCTACTCTTGCTCGCCGAGAAGATGCGGATGGACAAATCCGAGTGTCACTTCGGTATGTTCGATGAGGAAACTGCCGAGCGCGCATGTGACATCCTCGATATGATGGGAGGTCAACTGCGAGATGCCCTGCGCGCTGATCATGACGCCTACCTGGTGGCGAAGCAATGACCGCCCGCACCATTCCGCCAGCCCGCCTCGCCCTCCTCCGCAAGGCCATGAAGCGCCAGCAGCGTGAAACCGCAGAGCGTGGTCTCCCGGCAGAGCATATTGACGCCGAAGCCCTCCTGATCCTTCAGGGCTACCGCTGCAAGTGCGGGTGCGGTGAGCCTCTGGACCTTGAGAGCCCATGGGATGCCGAGAACCCACCGCCCGGATACCCCGTGGTCGCGCATGAGTTCTACCGGCGGGGCAAGAACTCTCCGGGGCACGTCCTCGGCAACGTTTATTGGTGGAGGCACGAATGCAATGCCCGCGAAGCCGCGAAGGAAAACGTCGCGCGTGGCCGGGGCAATCGAATGGCAGTCCGGCGTTCTGGTGAGGGCGCTGAGGCGCAGGATGAGGCCGGGACTGATCGCCCGGCAGTGTCCCGTGTTTCAGCGTCCTCACCAAAGCGGCGGAAGCCCGCGGGCTATGTCAGCCCGCTGAGTAAGAAGCATCCCGCATACCGCAAGCCGAAGTTTGGAAGGAAGTAACCATGGATTTCACCGTAAAACTCGTCATGCCGATAATGCCCAATTTCCTGAGAATCCAGATGCCGCCCGGCCGACGTGAAGATGGCATCAAGGAAGGCCCAACGATCAGCGTCGCGGACCTCTCAGACGAACAGGTGGAACAATTCATTGGGGAATGGAGTGCGGCGTTCCGCGAACACGTCGCGATGAAGCGTAGAACCAAAGATGATCCGATCTTTGAGAGAAAGGATACTGACTGATGGGCCTGACCATAGACAACTACGCGGGCAAGGTCCTGATCGGCTGCGAGCAGTCCGGCGTCGTTCGTCGTGCCTTTGCGGCGCGTGGCTTCGATGCCTGGTCATGCGATCTGCTGCCTGCCGAGGACGGAAGCAACCACCACATCACCGGCGACATCCGCGAAGTTCTGGATGATGGCTGGGATTTGATCTGTGTCTTCCACCCGCCCTGCACTCGCCTCTGCAATAGCGGCGTCCGCTGGCTTCACATGCCACCGCCGGGCCGGACAAAGGCCGAGATGTGGGCTGAGCTGGAGGAAGGCGCCGCGCTGTTCTCGGACGTCTGGAACGCCCCCTGCCCGCGTGTAGCCGTCGAAAACCCGGTCATGCACAAGCACGCGAAGGCACGCATCCGGAACTATCAGCCAGCTGCCCAGACCGTGCAGCCATGGTGGTTCGGTGATGAGGCTTTCAAGGCAACCGGCTCTACCTGCGCGGACTGCCTCCTTTGACACCCACAGCAAAGCTGATGCCGCCTGGAACGCCCCCTGCCCGCGTGTAGCCGTCGAAACCCGGTCATGCACAAGCACGCGAAGGCACGCATCCGGAACTATCAGCCAGCTGCCCAGACCGTGCAGCCATGGTGGTTCGGTGATGAGGCTTTCAA
>LZQP01000037.1_pt1 | contig 16329 bp, 12 predicted proteins | sample 768551 | NCBI WGS metagenome assembly LZQP01 (sample SAMN05207184, study PRJNA324509) | oil field metagenome | isolation source: sample BH-FW-16 from oil reservoir | place: India: Bombay High | collected 2015-12-03
AGGAAGTCGCTGACCTGATCGTCTTTCTCGCATCCGATAAATCCAGCTATATCAATGGCCAGGAACACGTCGTTGACGGCGCGATGACTGCTGGCGGCTGAAACCATCCCGCTCTCCACCTAAAGGGGGGGGCGTCTTGCCCTATTGCAGCAGAAAGTGAGAACGATGCCATTTCGTTCTCACTTTCTGCTGAGTTTATGTCTATCAGCCAATCCAAGTATCGGATTTGCCCCCAGGTCAACGCTCCTGGCGCTCATCTCCAACAGAGTTTCGTAACTTCGATTCGCCCAGCGCGCCTGCTGACACACTCCGGCTCAGAACAAGACCGTGGCTGAAATCCGGTCAGACCCGCAAAAACCATATGCTTAATCTGCGCGAATCCGTTGTTATGGACGCGCAGGTTTCTCGTACTGAGTGAATATCTTTGCGCCCATTGATTTGGGTGAATAAGTGTGAAGTGTAGAAAATACTGCAGGTTTAGGTTTCGCGCGCCAGTAGGGATACGTGAAACAAACTGTGAAAGCCGGGTTTTCGACAGCGGGCGTATTCCGTTGGCATAGTTTTAAATAGCGACTGCATAGAATTGTGCAGTGAGATGGCAAGAAGTGTCTGAACAGATGAGCGTGTGCTCCACGATCATTGAGAATCCGCGCCTTCCGGTCAGCCTGGAGGTCTCTGCGGATGAAGTGAAAGCGTCAGCTGCCGGGGCCGTTTCGCCTTCGGAAGCCATGACGCTACCGCCTGTTTACCCGGAATGGCTGGGAGATCGCGCCTTCGCCGCGACACATGGCGCCCGTTTCAACTATGTTGTCGGGGAGATGGCACGCGGGATCGCCACGCCACTTATGGTTGTCGAGGCGGTTCGCGCTGGCTGCCTGGGCTTCTATGGTAGCGCGGGCCTGCCAGTAGACGAAATCAAGCGCGGCATTCGTCAGATCAAAGCAGACTTGGCAAGGGACCAGATCGCCTGGGGCGCCAACCTTATTCATACACCGCAGCAGCCCGGTTATGAGGCGGACGTGGTAGATCTTTTTCTGCACGAAAGCGTGCGACGCGTTTCGGCCTCAGCATACATGCGGCTTTCACCGGAGATTGTCAGGTACACCGCCTTGGGGCTTGAGCGGTCTCACGACGGTCGGATTACCCGCGCCAATCATGTGTTTGCGAAGGTTTCCAGAGCAGAAGTCGCAGAGCAATTCATGTCCCCTGCACCTGAGGACATCCTGACTGATCTCGTCGCTTCTGGCGCTATCACGCGGGCTCAGGCCGAATTGGCCGCTCTGGTGCCGGTCGCAGCCGAAATCACAGCGGAAGCGGACAGTGGCGGACATACAGACCGGCGTGCTGCTGCGCCTCTGTTTGCCTCCATCTGTGCTGCGCGGGATCGCGTAGCTCGCCGGACCGGCATAAATTCTGACATGATCCGCATAGGCTTGGCGGGAGGCATTGCCACACCGCATGCTGTTGCTGCGGCATTCAGCATGGGCGCGGCTTATGTGCTGACCGGTTCGATCAATCAGGCTGCAGTCGAGTCCGGCTTGTCCCTCCCCGGCCGTAAGCTGCTGGCCAAGGCAGGACCAGCCGACGTGGCGATGGCGCCTGCAGCAGACATGTTTGAACAGGGCGTCGAAGTTCAGGTGCTAAAACGTGGCACCCTGTTCGCCATGCGCGGGAAGAAACTGTTCCAGCTTTACCGCTCCGGCGCCACATTCGACACATTACCAGCCAAAGAGCAGCAATGGGTCGAAGATGTTCTGGGCGAACCCTTTGATACAGCATGGCGGGCCACTCGCGACTACATCCATCGCATCAATCCGAAAGAAGCCGAGCGCGCAGACAAGGACGGCAACAAGCGATTTGCCCTCGTTGCACGTCGGTATCTGTTCTCCGGCGCCCAGCTTGCGCGTGAGGGCAACCCTGACCGCCTGGCAGACTATCAGATCTGGTGCGGGCCAGCGCAGGGTGCGTTCAATGAATGGGTGGCCGGCTCATTCCTGGAAGATCTGTCGAACCGGACAGTTCGGCAGATCGCCTGGAATCTTATGGAAGGCGCGGCACGTATAACCCGTGCGGCGCAATTGCGCGCTGTTGGTGTCGCCGTGCCACCCACAGCCTTTAACGTCACACCCCAAATGTTCAGTGAATCGGAGGCTGTATAATGCCGAAACAAACCGTCACTCCGATTGCCATTGTTGGTATGGGCTCGGTATTCCCGGGACGAGGCGACGTTACCGGATTCTGGCGAGACCTCTTTGAGGGACGCGACCTGATCAGCGATGTCCCTCCGAGCCATTGGCTGGTTGATGATTATTATGATGAAGACCCGAAAACGAAGGACCGCACATACGGCCGACGTGGCGGTTTCATAAATCCAATTGCTTTTGACCCGCTTTATTTTGGCATTCCGCCAAAGGCCATGGAAGGTACGGATACGGCGCAGCTTCTCGCCCTGATCGCCGCGCAGATGACGCTGGAAGACATTGCGCAAGACTCCGGCGGAAAGATCGACAAGTCCCGTACCAGCATCATTCTGGGCGTCGCATCCGCAACAGAGATGACGGCTCATATGGCTGGCAGGCTGCAACGCCCCACGTGGATCAACGCGATGCGCCAGGCTGGACTGCCAGAGAGCCAGGTACAGGACATCGCGCGCCGGATTGAAGACCACTATGTGGATTGGCAAGAGGCAACTTTCCCAGGCCTTCTGGGCAATGTCATTGCCGGGAGAATTGCAAACAGGTTTGATCTGACCGGCAGCAATTACGTGACCGATGCCGCCTGCGCATCCAGTCTGGCTGCAGTTCAGATCGCCCTGCATGAGCTGCATTCAGGTGACAGCGACACAGTGCTCACAGGCGGTGTGGACGCGCTGAACGATATTCTGATGTTCATGTGCTTTTCGAAGACACCAGCATTGTCTGTGTCAGGAGACTGCCGCCCCTTCTCAAGCCGCGCGGACGGTACGATGTTGGGTGAAGGCATCGGCATGATCGCACTGCGCCGGCTGGAAGACGCAGAACGTGACGGCAACAAGATTTATGCCGTGATAAGGGGGCTCGGCGGCGCATCTGACGGCAAGGGCACCGCCATCTACAGCCCAGTCCCGCATGGGCAGGCGCGCGCCCTACAGCGAGCATATGAACAAGCCGGATATGATCCGTCAGCGGTAGACCTGGTCGAAGCGCACGGCACAGGCACTAAAGCAGGCGATAAGGCCGAAATCGAAGGACTTCACCTTGTCTTCGGTGAGCATGCGGGCGAAGAACCGTGGTGTGCTGTCGGATCAGTGAAATCCCAAATCGGGCATACAAAGGCTGCTGCAGGTTCGGCCAGCCTGATAAAGATGGCTCAGGCACTTAACCGGAAAGTATTCCCCCCTACTATCAAGGTAGAGGAACCTGCTGATGCGATCAAAAACAGCCCGGTGTTCTATCTGAATACAGAAGCTCGTCCCTGGATTTCCTCAAAGCAGAGACCGCGTCGCGCTTCGGTCAGCTCTTTTGGCTTCGGGGGGAGCAATTTCCACGTCACGCTGGAAGAGTACACCGGCCCCAATGCTGCCAAACCCTGGAGGACGCTGCCGTCAGAACTGTTCCTGTTTTCTGCAGACACGCCTGCTGCGCTCGCGGAAAAACTCGAAACAGACATTGCGGAAATTCAGGAAAGTGATTTCGCATACCGCGCCTCGGAAACTCATGAGGCATTTGATCCGTCTGCAGCCACTCGCGCAGCGATCGTAGCGGAATCACCTGAAGATCTTGCGATAAAACTGACAAGCATTGCTGACACGATCCGGAATGGTGAGATCGGCAAACGCCCCCTAAAGGCGGGCTGTCACGTATCCCTGGATACCGCGACAGATGGCAAAGTGGCCTTCATGTTCTCTGGGCAGGGAAGCCAATACGTCGGCATGGGTGCAGACCTTGCCATGGCCTTTCCTTATGCAAGAGCCGTGTGGGATGAGGCAGCCGGACACAAACGTGCTGGCTCTCTGAAGCTGCACCGCCTCGCCTTCCCGCCTGCCGCCTTCGATCAGGTAGAACATGGCGACCAGACCGACCGACTGAAAGCCATGGAACATGCCCAGCCCGCGATTGCGGCTGTCGCATTGTCCCAACTCGCTTTGCTGGCCGAAGCGGGCATTGAGGGTGATATGGCGGCCGGGCACAGCTTTGGGGAAATCATGGCGCTGCATTATGGCGGCTCCATGAATAGCACCGCTGCACTAACTGCGGCAGTTGACCGCGGCGCCCTGATGGCTGACGCGGCAAAATCAAGTTCCGGTTCCATGATGGCCGTTCAGACATCGTCGGAAAACGTCAGGGAAATTCTTTCACGTTTTGAACCCGAACTTGTTCTGGCTAACGACAATGGACCAAGTCAGGTTGTTCTCTCCGGCCCATCCAATATTGTGAGCGCGGCAGTCGAGGCCTGCACTCAGCGCGGGTTGAAAGCACGCCTTTTGCCGGTGGCAACAGCCTTCCATTCGAAGATCGTCGCATCAGCTGTAGCCCCTTTCGAAGCCGCGTTGAAAAAGCTGCGCCTCCGCAAGCCCACACGCGCGGTCTATGCCAACGCATCAGCAGCCCCATACACCTGCACTGCGGTTCAAATGGCGAGTGAGATCGCCAACCAACTGGCCTCACCTGTTCGCTTTCGTGAAATGGTCGAGCAGATGTATGATGACGGCGCGCGGGTCTTTATAGAAATCGGTCCCGGTTCTGTCGTCACAGGGCTCGTGGATGACGTCCTTGGGGATCGCCCTCATAAGGCATATGCGCTGGATAACAAGCGCGCCAATGGCGTTACCCAGTTCCTGTCGACGCTAGGCGCATTGTCAGTAGCGGGACTTTCCATAGATTACGCTGCCTTATTCCAGGAATTGCCAGCTGAACCGCCTCGCTCTGCACCGCCGAAACATGCCGTCGCGATCTCAGGAGCCAACTATGGCAAACCCTATCCACCGCCCGAGGGGGCGCGCGGCCGGGCACAGCCCAATGCCGACAACTCGAATGCTTCTCCAGAACGCCAGCAGCTGTCCTCTATCGGGCCGCAACACACCCCTAAACACTCACCTCAGTCCTCCTCAGCACCAAGTCCTCAGGAAAAGATCATGCCGGATTCATCCTATTCATCGTTCCCTTCGATGCCTTCTTACGAGCCTTCCGGATCCGATGGGGAGACTGCGGCCGAACGTGTCGTGATGGAAGTTTCCCGGCGGCATTCAGATTTTCTGAACATCGCCTCTGCCGCGCATGCAGCATATTTGAATACTGTTGCGCAGGTGATGGGTGGGGCTGGTGTACATACAAGCGCAGTCAAGCCCCTGCCCCGGCCAACACAGACTCCGCCTCCTGCTTCAACCCCCAAAATGGCGGCTGTCGCTCCTGTCCCGGCTGCCGCTTCCGTTGCGCCGCATACGACATCTAAACCGTCTCCCCAGTCAGCGGTCGCAACTGCGCCTCTGGAACACACCGCCATGGCGGCAGCTCCAAAGGTTGCCTCTCCCCGCGTAAGTATAGTCGCGGCCTCCCCAGAGCCAGCTTCAGCAAACATGGATGCCGTTGCCTTGGTACGCGGCATTATTGCCGACAAGACAGGGTATCCCGAGGACATGCTCGACGCAGAAATGGACCTTGAGGGTGAGCTGGGCGTCGACTCCATCAAACAAGTTGAGATCCTGTCTACACTGCGCGAGCAACTGCCCGAGCTACCCGAAATTGACCCGGAACGCCTGGTTGAACTGCGCACCATTGCCGCGATTGCCGACATGGTTTCCGGTGCAACCAGTTCGTCAAAGGTTCTCACTCCTGCGCCAAAGACAACTCAAGCTGCCGTCCCTCAGCCCACAGCTCCAGCTCCGGAAAACAGTGGTGCTATCACTGCAGACGTTGTCCGTTCCCTGATCGCCGAGAAGACGGGATATCCGGAGGACATGCTTGAAGACGACATGGATCTCGAAGGCGAACTGGGTGTCGACTCCATCAAGCAGGTCGAGATTCTTTCAGCACTACGGGAGCAACACCCCGGCTTACCGGAAGCGGATCCGGAAGCCCTGGTTGAACTTCGAAGCATCCGGGCTATCGCTGATTTTTTTGCTTAAGGGACGGCGCGCCTGAAACGGCGAACCGTCCCAGCGTGAGAAGCGCAGGGCAGCCCGAATACGACAATGCAGTGAGAGTACTCACATCCGTTCAAGTGGCGGAGTATGTGGATAATATCTCTCTCGCCAGATTTGATGAAATCGAGGTTACCAGCGCCGCGCCAGCTCATGCGGAAGCCTTGATTACAGCTATTCATTCGTGTGGTGGCCACGCACGCCTTGTCAGCCAGCCAACTGATGCAAAGACTTGCCTGCTGACAGAAGGGTTAGCCAACCTCTCTCCCACAGAGCGTTCATTTGCGGCGCTTGAGGCCCTTCGAAAGTGCCGTACGGGCACACATGCCTGTCTGCTCGGGCTGGACGCTTCAAGCCATCTCGATGCGATTGGCGGAGAAGCTGGCTCTGTCGCTCTTTCCGGATTGAAAACCTGAAGCGCGAACGTTTGCATTCTCACTGGAAGAGTGCGCGAACCTCGAAATATTCGCTTATCATGTGCTGGCAGCCCTGTTGCTGCCGGATGGGGACTACACCTTACGCAATGATGCCATCTGGCAAGACGTCTTCAGTCAAAATCTGAAGCCACCGGCAGGAACTATTGAGCTACCTTACTCTCCTGTCTGGCTAATCTCTGGTGGCGCGCGTGGCGTGACATCGGATTGTGCCGTGGAACTTGCACGGCGAACCGGAGGCACCTTCCTCTTGCTGGGACGTTCTGACCTGACAGAATGGCCAGACTGGTTACCAGCCAAAGCAGACCTCAAATCCCTACGCGGGAGCCTTGCAAGAAATGCATCCCGACCCGGCATGCCGCGAAAACCTGCAGAGATAGATCGCCTTGCCCGCAAGCTATTAGCGGGTGCCGAGATCCTCTCAACTCTGAACGCGATCGAATCCTCTGGAGCAAAAGCCCGCTACATACAGGTAGATATCGGCGACCAGGCCGGTCTCCAGGAAATCCTTGCCTCTATCGAGAACGATGAGGGGGCAATTACTGGGATAGTACACGGCGCAGGCATATTGTCAGATGGGCGCGTAGACGACCTCTCATTGCAGGACTTTCAAACCGTTTTTGCACCAAAGGTCGAAGGCTTTGAAACACTCATGTCCTGTCTGGACGCTTCGAGGCTGAAGCATATTGCCGTATTTTCGTCCGCATCCGCAGTATTTGGCAATGAAGGCCAGGCTAACTACGCCGCGGCGAACATGTGGCTGAACAATGTTTCGGAACTCCTTGCTGCCTCCCTGCCTGATACTCAGGTAAAGTCATTCTGCTGGGGCCCTTGGCACGGCGGAATGGTGGACGACGCCCTTGCGCGCATGTTTGCCGAACGCGGGATTGGGCTCATATCCAGGTCTGAAGGGGCCCGGATATTCTCAGACCAGCTGCTTCTCTCACCACACGAACAAGTGCGCTTCGTTATTGGTGATGAATGGGGCGCTCAATGAGCTTGTTTGAGCCTATAGCCATCATTGGGCAAGGCTGCGTATTGCCGGGGGCGCATACTCCGAGCGAGCTGACAGACCTCGTGATGCACAGACGGATTGTCTATGGCACGGTCCCGCCGGAAGACCTTGGGCTTTACGGTGCAGCGGCAGAGGGCAAAACTTTTGTTTCGGGCCGGGTAAGTGGCTTCGAAAATACGTTCGACACCAAACGTGCCCGCCTGAAGACCATTTCGGCTGAAGAACTGGATCCGGTCTGCAGCTGGCCACTTAAGGCCACACTCGATGCCTGGGAAGATGCATCAAGCCCGAAGGCAAAGCCATCTGCCATCGGCGTATTAGTTGCAAACCTCTCCTATCCATCCGCAGGGCATGTAGATTACGCGTCAAAAGTTTGGGCCGGAGAGCCCCCGCGACACCCCCACGCCATTTTCAACTCTTCCCTACCCTCACGCCTCATTGCAGAAGCCTTGAGAGCAACTGGCCCCTGCTTCTCTCTCGACGCGGCTTGCGCCTCCTCACTTTATGCCATCGATATAGCATGCCGAAAGCTGCAAGACCGGCAGATAGATTGTGCCGTATCGCTGGCGTAAACGCCGCTGACAATCTGATCCTCCATATTGGTTTTGATGCCCTGAATGCACTCAGCCCGACAGGACGCTCCCGGCCATTTGTCAAAGGGGCGGATGGCCTCATCCCCTCTGAAGGGGCTGCGGCCATCGTGCTGAAACGTCTTTGCGACGTTGACGCGAACGACAAGGTATATGGGATCATCCGCGGCAGCGGCCTCTCAAATGATGGCCGCCGCAAAGGTCTTCTGGCACCCGCCCCTGAGGGGCAGACAGATGCAATGCGGCGCGCCTTGCAAGGCAGCAATATAGATCCGCAGACGGTTCAGTATCTGGAGTGCCATGCGACAGGCACGCCTGTTGGAGATGGCGTCGAAGTCACGTCCGCGAGTTCGATCTATGCCAGGCGAGAGCATCTGCCTATTGGGTCACTGAAAGCGAATACCGGTCACCTGATCACAGTGGCTGGCTTGGCAAGCATCCTGAAGTTGACCGGCGCGATGGAGCGCGAAAGCCTGCCGCCCACACCTGTCTCTGGTATTTTGTTGGAGCAAATCCAGCATTCCAATCTGGATGTCTTATCCGCCCCCTCACCCTGGCGCAGTAACAAGTCCCCCAGACGTGCCGCGATCAGCAATTTTGGATTTGGCGGCAACAATGCGCATTTGATCTTGGAAGAACATCGCCCCGCACAACGAGCAGGACGGAACAGAGCATTTAAACCAGACACCATGCCGGAAATTGTAATTTGCACCGCAGCAATAATGGCAGGAGGTGATCGCTCTACTGAAGCCGTTCTGAGACGGCTGATGAACCAGCCAATCGCGCAACCTTCAAAAGCGACGGTGATTGGGGCTCATGCCACGAATGCACGCACGCCACCGAAGGACCTTACGCAAGCTGAGCCGCAGCAACTTGCCATCCTGCAGACGGTCAGTGAGGCGCTCGACAAGGTCACAGCAGCCGCGCCAGATCAATCGGGCGTTTTCGTAGGCATGACGTGCGCTGCAGATTCTGCCCGCTGGGCACTGCGCGAACGAGCTAAAGCGAATCCCGCGCAATCTCCTAATGACATCGCCCCACAGCTCGATGCCTCTATGGTGCTCGGTTCAATGGCCAACATGACCGCAAATCGCATCACCTTCGGACGTGATATCAGAGGGATGGGGTATTCTGTCTCTGCTGGTAGTGCGAGCGGACTGGCTGCACTGGATCTGGCTATTGATGCGCTGGCTTCAGGCCGCCTTACCATGGCTGTGGTCGCTGCTGCGGATTTCGCTACCGAGCCTGTTCGCGCAACAGCCCTGAAGGCAGTCTGCGGGATAAATAACCCCAGCGACGTAGCAGCGGCCCTGGTTCTGAAAAGACGGGAAGATGCGGAAGCAGCTGGTGACCCCATACTTGGCACAGTCTGCCCTGTTGAATGGAAGAACCGGAAAACAGAAGGGACCGGGGTCTGTTTGATGACATCTACGGACTGGCGCCAGATGCGCAGGCGCTCGCACATGTCGCTATTGATGTTTTGCTAGGCGCAAACAGTCATCAACTCGGCAAGGAAGGTGCCGTCCTGTCGCTTACCCCCCAACACAAACAGCGTCGGTTTGGTTCGCCTTTGGGACTTACGAATGTGGGGCATTGGTCAGGATTTCACCAGCCCCCCCCCTTGTCATTCCCGATCCGCTCAGGCCAACACCTTCCATCTTTCATGCTGCTGCCGGGAACAGGCAAAAACTCAGCGAGGCGCTGCTGGCAGGAAAATCAGGCGGACGAGGCCAATGCCGCATAGCGCTTGTTGCTGCTCCCGGGGTGGAAATGGAAGCACTCCGCGCCAAAGCAGCGTGTGCGCTTTCCAGAGATGAACTGCCTGAAGGCGATGGCATCCATTATGGGGAAGGCAAACCGGAAGGTGAGCTGGCTTTCATGTTCACGGGCTCTGCTGCTGTCTACCCTCGTATGGCGCGGCGCCTACTCATGGCGTTCCCGGAAATCCGAAACGGGTTGTCCAAACTTTCCCGGGCGCAAGAGATCGCGCACCTGCTTTCTCATGCGAGTCTGAGCGAGTTCGAGCAATTGTGCGCCGGAACGCTGGTCAGTCAGGCCCATGCAATTCTCTGGCTGGACCTTTTGAAAGTGAGGCCTGACGCGGCCATTGGTCTTTCGCTGGGGGAGTCCAATGCCCTGTTTTCATTTGGCTATTGGAAGGATCCTGGAGCGCTTCTCGATGAGATATCGGCCGCCGCCATGTATGAGCGGCATATCGGCGGCGAGTTTGAAACAGCCAGGCAAGCCTGGGGACCGAACGTCCCCTCAGACTGGACGAACTGGCGCCTGCAGGCGCCTGTCGATCAGGTAAAGGAAGCGCTTGTCCGACACCCCGGCGTCGAGATCACGATCATCTACACCGACGAAGACTGCATGATCGGCGGGCCTGCCGAAGCCTGCCGGTGTCTTTGCGAGGAATTCGGCAAGGGCGCGGGCGTGAAGATGAACCAGCATCTGATCGTGCACGCGAAGGCGATGGCGCCGTTTGCTGATACGTGGCGGCGGTTGCATACGCGTGAAGTGCACAAGGGCTCGAATGTGCGCCTCTACGCAAATGCTATTCATGCCGCCTATGAGCCTGAGACAGATATCGTGGCAGATATGCTGACGCGTCAGGCCGTCGATACGGTGGATTTCCCAAAGACCGTCCGGCAGGCATGGGAGGATGGCGTGCGCACCTTCCTGGAGCTGGGGCCGCGGGACACCCTGACGAGCAGCCTTGCCAGTACATTGAAAGATAAGCCTTTCCGCGCCATCGCGACGGACAGGATCGAGGCGTCTGATCTGGGTCAAATTGCGCAGGCAGCCGCCTTCCTGTTCGCGGACGGCCGTGAAATAGACCTGGCGCCGCTGATCGAAACTCTTGCCGCCGCACAGAAAAACGAGGCCGCCCCAAGCGGCCAATGGAATGCAACCAGACCGGTGCCTTACCCCATGCCCAAGATCGCAAAAGCCCCTGCAAAGCCGACTTATGCCGGACTACCGCCTGCGCCGCACCTGCGTATGCCGGACTATGCCATGACTATACCGTGCCAGGAGGCGACTATTCCGTGCCGGAAATCGGAGCCTGTTCCAGGCAAATGTCAGGAGCCCCCTCAAAAAGTGGTCAGCGGAACGACGGCCCTTCGGCCCCGCTCTCCGACAGGGCCACAACGGAACAGGCTGGAGATCGAGGCGTCCACGCGCGGCCGGATGTCCGACTTTTCGGACCCAGCTTCAAGGTGCAGGATGCGTTCACGCGGCAGGTGCGCCTGCCGGCACCGCCCCTCCTGCTGGTGGACCGCGTAACCGGCATCGATGCAGCCCCGACAGAAGAAGCCGGCGGCGTCATCTGGACGGAAACCGATCTCGCCAACCACACAGATTTTGTCCACAACGGCAGGATCCGTCCTGGCCCGCTGATTGAGTGCGGACAGGCAGACCTGACCCTCATCGGCTGGATGGGGGCAGACTTGCGCAACCGGAATGACCGGGTCTATCGCCTTCTCGGCTGTGAGATCACCTTCCACGAAGGCGGCCTTCCGGCAGAGGAAGATACGCTGCGCTTCCAGATCGAGATTACCGGTCATGCCGAGCTTGGCGGTGTCCGGATGTTCTTCTTCCAGTATGATTGCCGCACGGGCGACAGGCTGGCCTTCTCAGTCCGGAACGGACAGGCCGGCTTCTTCACGGATGAAGAACTGGCCAACAGCAAGGGGGTCATCTGGGACGCAACCCGGGATGCCCCGCCGACGGCAGATCCGGTCCTGTTCGAACCGGCACGCGTCAGCACCAAACGAAAATTCACAAAGGACGACATAAACGCCTTCCGCAAAGGCGATGCCTATGCCTGCTTCGGTGATGGATTTGAGTTGTGCGCCGCTCACTCCAACCCGCCTCATATCCCGGATGGAAAACTCGCCCTGTTTGACGAAGTTATCGCCTTCGACCCGCAAGGCGGCCCATGGAGGCGGGGTTACCTGCGCGCACGCGCAGCGACAGCGAAAGACACATGGTTCTATGATGCCACTTCCACAACGACCCATGCATGCCGGGCACGCTGATGGCCGAAGCGGCCGTTCAGACACTGGAGTTTTATGCTGCCGCCGTCGGACTGACAGTCGAGCGGGATGGATATGTATTCGAACCCATTCCGGAACACACGGCGAAGTTCGTCTGCCGTGGACAGGTTATTCCGGATAAGGATCATGACGTTACGTATGAAGTCTTCATCGACGAGATCGTCGATGGGGAAACGCCGGAAATCTATGCCTCCCTGCTTGCGCGCTGCGACGGCCATAAAGTGTTCCACTGTCCCCGTTTTGGCATTCGCCTGCGCCGGAACTGGCCTGCCCTGCGCGTGGATAAACATCCGCTCCTCATTGGCCCCGCAAAGGAAAGCCGCGGCGATCAGGCGGCCCTGCTCGATTGTGCCAATGGCGCGCCATCCGCAGCTTTCGGGGACATGTACAAGCGCTATGACGATCAGGGGAACGTGCCGCGCCTGCCGCAGCCGCCCTATCATTTCATATCGCGCGTTACCTCTGTGACGACGCGCCCAGCGGAGGAGACGCTGGGTGCCACGATGACTGCGGAATACGACATCCCGGCAGACGCCTGGTATTTTGACGATAATGTCAACGGAACGATGCCGTTCGCCGTTTTGTGCGAAATCGCCCTCCAGCCCTGCGGTTGCTGGCCAGCCATTCCGGGTTCGCCCTGGTTGGCACGCTGCGTTTCCGGAATCTTGAAGGCGACGGCTTCCTCCACATGGAAGTCGGCCGGAATGATGGCATGCTGAAGATACGCAGCACGCTTACCAGTATTTCAAAGGTCGGCCCGATGACGCTCGTGTCCTTTGATGTCGATGTCACGACAGGCGATGGGCGCCAGGTTCTCGACCTGAAAACGCAATTCGGCTTCTTCCCGCCATCCTCCCTTGTTCGACAGGCCGGTCTTCCGCCGAAGCCGCATTTCACGGAAGCCTTCGATCTTCGCCCTGCCACCACGCAGATCAACATGCAGGAGCCCAAGGCCCATGGCCGCATGAAGATGATCGACGAGATCGACTTCTGTGATCCGAATGGCGGCGAAGCCGCCTTGGCCTGATCCGGGCACAACAATATGTCGATCCATATGCTTGGTACTTCAAAGCGCACTTCTATCAAGACCCTGTGCAACCCGGCTCTCTTGGCCTCGACGCCCTTATCCAGGCCCTGACACAGCTGGTGTGGAAAAAAGGCCTGCACAAAGGAATGACCCAGCCGCATCTCACAACCCTCGCCCCGAACGCACAGATGAAATGGAGCTATCGCGGTCAGGTGACGCCAGAACGAAAGACGGTCACCAGCGTGATGGAAATTCTCTCCATTGAGACGCGTGAGGACGATATCCTCATCACTGCGCGTGGCAGCCTCTGGCGCGATGGTTTGCGGGTCTATGAGGTTGGCCCGATGAGTGTGTCCCTGATGGATCTGGGCTAGACTTGCATGGCCCGGGTCAGGATCATCTGCCCGGCCATCACCGTCTCGACCTCAAGGCTGAGCCCGTCATGCATCAATTCGAACGCATCTGAGCGCGCGTTGATATAGACTGCCGGCAGAGAGACCCGTGGCGCCCCGCCCTTCAGGCCTGTTCCGGCCGCTTTCAGAATGGCTTCCTTGGCTGTCCAGCAGCGGAAGAATGGTTCGGTTGATCCATGGCCATTCACACTCGCCTGGATCAGGGACGCCTCGCTTTCGCTCGCCAGCATGGGTAGCATTGACTCCCAGGCCAGCTCTCGCGGCCGTTCCAGATCGATGCCAATTAATCCCGTTCGGGAAAGGGCAAGCGCATTCCAGCCCTCACTGTCGGAGAAACTTATGGCCGTATCCGGATGGTCTCGCAGGTAAGGCGCCCGGCCTCATCATGTGCGATCGACAGCGTGTGCAAATCACAGTCCAGAAGCCGTGACAGAAGGCACCGGCGCTCCACAAGACTGGCGGCCAGAGCGTCTTGTTTTGACTGGAGATCAGGCGGCTTACGCGCGCCTGATCTTGCCCTGGTAGTTCCTGCAGCGCAGCGGCATTCGGATAAGAGCGCCACAACCACACGCCCGTCTCGCCGGCTGCTACAGGACGCGAGCCGAAAGCGGGAAGAAAGTCGCTGAGTATCTCCATATACGATGTAACGGCCTCTGCAGTCGCCACTATCGTTTAGATGGATGCCCTATCAAGGCAACAGCTTTTGCTGTCAGGGACAAGGCATCCATCTGAGCTATGTCGCATTAGTAGCCGAGCGCGAGGCCGTCTTTACGCATCTCGCTGGCGGCGCCGTAGCTTTCACCTGTAAACATGGTCGCCTGATAACCGCCGAAGCCGCCATCGGTGCCGCAACCGTCCACCCCATCTTCGCCAGCAGGGCTTTCGTGGTTTCCGGCACACCCGTTTCGAGCTTCAGGGTTCCGAGGCCCGGCGTGTAGACGCCCGTAGGCTCTGACGAACCGTCATGGCGCCAGCGCGGACAATCGCCAGCTGCCTGCAGGTCCAGATCATAGTCGACCATGTTGACGATGATCTGCGTCTGCCCCTGCGGCTGCATCCCGCCCCCATGACGCCGAAGGCCAGCCACGGCACGCCATCCTTTGTGGCGAAGCCTGGAATGATCGTGTGGAACGGACGCTTGCGCGGAGCATAGATGTTCGGTGAACCGTCCTGAAGGCTGAAACCTGCGCCGCGGTTCTGGAAGCTGAAGCCCAGCCCGTCCGGCATCAGGCCGGAACCCATGCCCGCGAAGTTGGACTGGATCAGGCTGACCATCATGCCGCTGGAATCGCTGACCGTCAGGTAGGTCGTCCCGCCCTGGTGTGGCGCATCGCCCGGGAAGGCACGGTCCATTGGACGGTCTGGCCTGATGAGCGCAGCGCGCTGCTGGCCGTAAGCATCCGACAGCAGCATCTCCATCGGGATTTCCGCAAAATCCGGATCGGCGAACCAGCGTGCCCGGTCTTCGAAGGCAAGTCGCTTCGCCTCGGCCTGGTAGTGGATCGACAGCGCGGACATGAGCCCGGCGTCCCGCATGTCGAAATTCTTCAGGATAGAGAGCATCTGAAGTGTGGTCGGCCCCTGGCTGTTCGGCGGCATGCCATAGACCGTCACCCCGCGCGGTAGTCGACATGGTTCGGCTCGACCCATTGGGCATGTTGCGCGGCAAGGTCAGCGCGTGTCATCCAGCCGCCGATGCGTTTGAAGTAGGCTTCGATCGTGTCAGCGATCGGGCCGTCATAATAGGCATCCCGGCCGCCTTCGCCGATCATGCGCAGCGTGCGCGCGAGATCCGGGTTGCGGACGATCTCGCCTTCTTCCGGCGTGCGCCCACGCGTGTAGTACACTTTCTTGAGGTTCTCGAGTTCCTCGATATTGGGATCGCGCAGGAAGCCGGCGAAGTCGCTTTTCATACGCGCTGCGATCATCAGGCCGATCGGCATGCCTTCCTCGGCCACATCCGCGGCAGGCTGCATCAGGTCTTTCCAGGGCAGCTTTCCGTAGCGCTGGTGCATCGTCCACCAGGCATCGACAGCGCCCGGCACGGTCACAGCTGCCGCGCCGTGGAATGGGACGCGCCCTTTCGGCGATTTCGCCCGCAACGTCTCAAGCGACAGGCCCGCTGGCGAATGACCGGATCCGTTAAGGCCGACGACTTTGCCGAGTCCCGGGTCCCACAGGAGGCAGAAGGCATCACCGCCAATTCCGTTCGCAGTTGGCTCCACAACACCAAGCGTGGCGTTTGCGGCGATCGCCGCATCTACTGCAGAGCCACCTTTCCGCAGGATGTCGATGGCCACCAGCGTTGCGCGCGGATGCGAAGTGGCGGCCACACCACTCATGCCCCACACGACAGAGCGCGATGAAAAGGGTGATCCCGCAAGGCGGTCCCCTGAATATATCGTGCTGCTGAGTGGATTTGCCGGGGCTTCCGGTGCCGGTGAAGACGCCGCGACAGCTGTTGAGGTCTGCGCGGAGGCACAAGAGGTAAGAGCCAGGGCTGCCGTTGCAGGCCCGGTCAGGAGAAATTGTCTGCGCTTCATGATATCAACTGACTAAGTGGGAGGGTGGAACAGTTGCGGCAGACCACAAGCCGTCACGCCCGTAAGCTCAAGCGCAAGTTCCCCAGCAGACGTCCCCGCGCCCCATCTGCCGAATGTTGCCGCCTCAG
>LZQP01000038.1_pt1 | contig 16221 bp, 16 predicted proteins | sample 768551 | NCBI WGS metagenome assembly LZQP01 (sample SAMN05207184, study PRJNA324509) | oil field metagenome | isolation source: sample BH-FW-16 from oil reservoir | place: India: Bombay High | collected 2015-12-03
TTCATCGCTATCGAGAGTGCTCTTTGTCTCGCGCACGAAATAGAGGCGTTCGTCATTCTCGGTCACGAATGCCCAATCCGGATTGTAGGGACCTATTGGTCCGCCTTTCATCGCTATCGAGAGTGCTCTTTGTCTCGCGCACGAAATAGAGGCGTTCGTCATTCTCGGTCACGAATGCCCAATCCGGATTGTAGGGACCTATTGGCGTGTCGATCCTGAACCAGGACGGCAGCTTTACGAACAGGCGCACGTGCTCGTTGTTGTCGAGGTCTGCGGCGAACTGCCGTTCGGTCTCGGATTCATACTCGATTGCATCGAAGAGGGACTTCTCACGGTTCTGAACGTCGTACAAATTGCTCAAATACCGGACGATGCCTTTCTCAGCTTCCTGTTCGATCCGGCTCATCTCCCAAGCCTGCTCAGGAACCTTGTCGTAACGGATCCCTTCAAGCATCAAATCATGAAGCGCCCGGCCAATGGCGTCCGCGACTGACGCCATGAATGCTTGCGGGTTGACTTTGAATTCGGAGAGCCGCCCGGACTGCTTCAGGATTGAAGCAAGCGTATGCCGCGTGAGTTCGGTTTCCTTCTGCAGGAAACCCAGAATGTCCGGAAGGACTGTGGCCGAGGCAATTTCCTCTGTACGGGACGCAAGCTGTCGATCGACGGAAACGCCTGCCTCCGAGATATCTACACCAACGACAGTTGTCGAAATACGGGGCGCGCGGATTGGTTCGATCACGGAAATGCGTTTGAGCGCGCGTGCGATCAAATCATCGGTCTTGAACTCAACGCGATACCTCGTGCGATGCCTGATCCGCTCCCAGAGGTCCGCAAACTCTTCACTTAGCTGAACTTCCTTCCTGAACTTCAGTTCACGGCGCTCGCGCGCATTCGCGACGCGGTTCTTGAAGACCTTTCTGGAAATTTCATCAACAAGCGAGGCTCGGAGCGCTTCGAAACCTTCTGGCACGCTGAGTTCGAAATGCGGGTTCTTCGGATCAAACTTTTCGAGAATCGCTCCGTCTTCGCCGAGATAACCCTCGGCCACGAAGTGTCGCCACAATTCTGACGACACGTCCTGCCCGAGCGGGGCGTCATCGCCCTTGGCATCCGTTCTGGTTATCCGCGCGAAGGCGATCTTGTCGACGATGCCGAATTTTACGCCGACATCCTCTTCGAACTCCGTCTGAAGGGTGCGGGCGAAGTCATCATAGGATTCGTTCGCGATCACCGTCAGTCGATTGACGGTTTCGTCGTGAATGCGCTCGCCATCCGAATTGACCGGCAGCCGCAGTCCTCGCCCGATCTCCTGGCGCTTCTTGTCCACGCTCTGTGTTTCGTTGAGCGTGCATATCTGGAAAACGTTGGGATTGTCCCATCCTTCCCGAAGTGCGGAGTGCGAGAAGATGAAGCGCAGGGGTTCGTCCGGATCGAGAAGGCGCTCCTTGTCGCGCATGATGAGGCTGTAGGTGTCCTCATCGTCCTTGGTCGTTCCGCTGGTATCCTTCGCCTGACCCTTTTTGTCCTGCGAGAAGTAACCGCCGTGCAGATTGGTCACCGGAAAGGAGATCAGCCCCTTGTAAATTGGTTTCGCCGAGAGATCAGCATACGCCTCCTCAAACCATTGCCCGATTTTTCCGAGGCTGGTTGATCCGTCATCATTGTAGATCCGATAATTGGCGACGCGGTCGATGAAAAAGAGCGAAAGGACTTTGATGCCCTTTCCGCGCAAGGCGCGCTCCTTCTTTAGGTGCTGTTCAACCGTCTCGCGGACCTGCGCCCGCATGACATCATCGCCAAGCCCGCCAACTTCCTGACCGATCTCAAGGAACCGGCCCTGATTGAACTCGATATATTCTGACCCTGGCGTGCAATCTATATTCTGAACGATGTACCCGTCGCGGTAGGTTTCTCGTTCGCCGGACTTTACAAAGAGGTCGTCGCCCTGCTTGACCCACAGCTTTTTGGGTCTTGGGCCAGTCGGCCCGTCGCATGGATTTCAATCTGCGCCTTGATACCGTTCTTGTTGTCCGTCCGCAGCAGTTTCACAAAGGCGTCGTTGAAACTGTTCTCTTCGCGGATCGAGGCAACCTCAATGCGTTTGACGAGACGCAGATCATACGCCTGGATCGGATCAAGCCGGTAGACGAGGTTCGGAGCTTCCCGGTGGGTCGCGCTATAGCGAAGCGTCATAAGGGGATTGAGGTTCGCGATCGCCCGTCGCGCTTTGTCGGTCGAAACGACACTCTGTGGTTCATCGATGATGACAACCGGATTTGCAGCCTGAATGAACTCGATAGGCCGGCGGCCCGACATGCGGTCATTCTCGCGGTTGATGACGTTGAGCTTCTTCAGCTCATCCTCGGTCATCTCGGACAGGTCCTTGTCGGCAACATCCTTCCGGAAGCTGTCGATGTTGATGATCATGATCTGGATCTGGTTGCCGCTGGCGAACTGCCGGACCTTGCCAAGCCGTTTTGAGTCGTATTCGAAGTGATCGAACGGCACCTTGTCGAAGAGCGTCTGGAAATGGGCCTTGGTGACCTCGATGCTTTTGAGTACGCCCTCACGGATGGCAACGCTCGGAACGACGATGATGAACTTCTTGAAGCCGTAGAGCTTGTTGAGCTCAAAAATGGTCCGGAGATAGACGTAGGTCTTGCCAGTGCCGGTTTCCATTTCGATGGAGAAGTCGCGGCCCTGAAGCTCTGCGGCCATTTCGATGCCATTGCGCTCCTGAATGGCGCGCAGATTGATCAGGAGCTCTTCGTCAGATAGCGTCAAGCGGTTAGCGAGGCCAAGCTCGGTCTGAAACAGCCCGCCGATCTGGATTGCCTGAAACGCCGCCGCGCCGGTTTGCGCGAAGGGTTGTCCTTCGAAAAGATCGGTCACGGCAGAGATCGCGTGCGCCTGATATTCAAGTGTCGGATCGAATTTGAGCTTCATGACGCGGTCACCCCATTCGGGTCCGGCTTGTTGCTCTTGACCCAGTTGCAGGGGCCACAGGCGACCTGTCCATTGGAGACAACCGTCTTTCCACCCTGCGAATGCGCAACGATATGATCGGCGTGCCAGTCGGCCCAGGCGAGTCGCTCGCCATTGCATTTGATCCTGAGCTGACAGTGGCCATCATTCTTCCGGTAAATGGCAAGTCGTTGCTCCGGCGTGAAAATCCTTGTCTCATCCAGAGGCTCGATGTCCGGACAGGCAAGGAAGAAGCGCTTCTCGATAAATTCGAGACGCGCACGGATAGATTCTTCGCTGTCAGTCGACTGGCTCGTAAGACGGCGATACTCGATCAGCTGGGGATCGCGCTCTTCTTCATCCAGCGCTTCATTCTTGCGACGTTCGGTTTCGAACGCGATGAACCACTTCGCGAGCGACGCTTCCGTGCCTGCATGCGCAAACCTTCCGATCAGTGTTGACGCGAGGCAGTAGAGAACAATCACGTTATAGCGTTCAAGCTCCGGCGTCTTGTCGGGAAATGCGCGCAGGAGATAGTCCAGCACGCGCCGAACCTTCTTGGCGACCTTGCCATTCGGATCGAAGGACCGGTTGCTGTCATACATCTTGTTGAGGTCGCTATCGCGCACACTCGCGGGTTCCCCGCCATTTCCAGCCGGACCAATTGCGCAGCGATATGGTCGAACGCGAAACGCGAGTTTGAGAACTTGCAATTCTCGAAGAGCTTGTGGCCTGCGACCTCCTTGATGAAGTCGCGCATCTGGCCTGGCATCGCATTGCGCTTTTCTTGCGCCTTGAGGGTGGTGCCGTTCTGGAGGCGAAGGAACATATCCCGCACCTCGTCCTCTTCATCGGTCTGAACGGCGTCATCGACGATGACCACATCGACCGGATAGGCGTCGAAAATGGTGCTGATGTCGAGGTCGAGATCGGCGTATTTCTTTCCCGCACAGGCAATGCCGTTCACCGGATCGATGTCCTTAGCCAGCGCGAATTCGCCTGCTTGGTATTCCCAAATAGTCCGCAGACGTTGCTGGCCGTCGATCACCTCATATTTGACGCCGTCATCGCGCGAGACGGATCGCCAGTACATCTTCGGAATGTCGTACTCGCGAAGTATGGAGTCGATCAGAAGTTGCTTCTGCTTGCGCGACCATGCCGGCGGGCGCTGATAATCCGGGGTGGGATCGATCCGGGTCTTCCAGGCGCAGATTGTAGAGATCGGCAGGGGTTTTTTGCTCATTTTCATTAGTTGATCCCCAGTTCTCTGAAAAAGGCCTCGTGGCGCAGGCGCGCGTCCTTCACGATCTCGGAGTACTGAAGCACTTCTACGTAGCGCGCCGCGTATCATTATAGCCAAAGTAGCCCCGACCGCCTGGGAGGGCCTGAACAATCCCGTAGTCTTCCAGAAGGGCCTTCAGGCGCGGTGTGATATCGCAGACCAGGTAGCAAAAGAACGGCGTGTCCGGACCGATCTCTGTGATCAGCGCGCCTTCGTTGTCAGTGACCTTGTTGTCGCGAAGCTCGCGAATGTAGTCGTAGATTTGCTTGATCGGGTTTTCATCGTCTGTGTACTCCTTCCGCGCAGGGCGCTTGAATTCCACGATGACGATGGGCTGATCCGTGCCTTCCCTTCGAAGCAGGTGACTGCCCTGAAACAGGATCAGGTCAGGACGCTCCTTGGCCTCCGACGTTTTGATGAAGCTGCGAATGCTCTGGTCTGATGCCCAGAAGTCATAATAGGCGAGACGGTCATCGATCAGCCAAAGATTGTGATTGCCGTAAGCGATATCGCCGGAATTTACCTTCAGCGGGCATATCACGCGGTGAATGGCTTCCTCGCGATATAGCCTCTTCGCTTCCTTGTCCTCATAGCCAAGTCGGCTAGCGAGCAGCTCGATGACCAACTTTCGCTTGCTGACATATTCGGCGAGAGACGCGCGTTCCTGCTCGCCAATGCGGTCCATCACCTCATCGAGCTTTGCCTTGAATTCCTCGGTGTTCGCTGGGTCATCCTCTTTGCCGGCAAGTTCGCGGAGATCGTTTTTGACGTCACGCGACGCTCGGTAGTCATAGACCGACATTTCTCGATAGATGTCTTCCTCGGTCTTTCGGTTGAGGGGCAGCTTTCTCGCAAACTCTCCACGATCCTTAACGAGATAGGCATAGCGGGGAAAATTGGTAACCACCTTATCGATCGTGCGGGCCTTTGCATCGATCAGACGCTGGATCGGTTCGCTTAGATAATCCTTCGCGGCTTCCTCCGCGCCTTTTGTAATTTCCTTGAATGTCTGTTTGGGGATGTCGAAATTGTTTCTCTCCTGGGTGACATTGTCATCGAGGAATTCGCTGGAAACGATGCCGACATAAAAGGTCTGGACGTCGCCGCACGAGATGGGGGTATCGAGTCCCGTTTGATTGTTGACGCCGTGGTCGGTCACGATCCGCTCGTGAGCGGCGAGATATACCGTGTGCTCCGTACCCGTTTCGATCAGCGCCTTGTTGAGAAGCAGATGCTTGATCGAGAACGTTCCAACGTCCTCGATCGCGAACGTCTCCGACTTCGGCTCGAACATATTTGCGGCGACGACTTCGGCCAGATTGAGCGACTCGCTTGCATTGCTGATCCGGATTTCGGGCTTCTCGTCTCCGATCAGGAAGGGGAGGAAGTGCGCAGCAATCCGATGCGCGATCGTCTCCAGCTTCTTGGGGCAATGCGATCGGTAGCCGGCCTTCAGACCATGCAGCTCAATAAAGGTGCGGACATCGGTCCCATCCTCGATCTGGGTGAGGCTGTAATCCTGAAACGCCGCGGCATTATCGAGTACGAACTTGAAGCTGCGCTCCATGCGGGCGTCTTCAGCTTCGAAAATGCTGGAAACACGCACAGACTCGAAGACCTTCAGCCAGGTCAGGCGGCCGACGCCCTTGCCGCCTTTTTTGACCTTCGTTCGTGAGTCATAGGTGCGGAATGACTCGAAGTTACGTTCATCGAGACCGATCCCATTGTCTTCGATAGTGAAGGAATGCGGACTGCCGTCGTCGTCTTCCAGAACCTGTATGTCGATACGGCAGCTCTTCTCCCAGTTATCACCAAACCGGTCTTGCACGGCGTGCAGGGAATTCATGATCGCTTCGAAGAGCGGGATGAGCGTGTTCGCATAGCTTGGCGCCATGGCAAGATTGGCGATCCTGCCGCGCAGGTCTTCCTTCAGATGCAATGTGCTCGGATGTGCCTGACCGTCCATCGCTTCGCCCCCCTAAACCGTCCGGAAGACGATTTCGGTCTCGCGGCTGGCGGCGCGGGCCTTGAAGGTCTGGACGGCGTTGGCCTTGAGCTGGTCATTGCCTTTGAAGCCTTCATCAAGGCAGATGACTTGCAGCGGATCGGCGTCGGCGAGCGCGTCGATCAGCGCGGGCGTGATCTCCTTATCGAGGCAGATGAGCAGCGAGCCGTCCTCCACGCTGTAGACGGTCTTGCCCGCCATCTTCTCGGCTTTGACTTTGGTTGTCAGCGGGAAGCCGGCCTTCAGGAGAAGTTCGTAGACGATGTCTTCAGGCTTGGCGGACGGGGTAACGTTCTGGACGTGAAGGTCGAGTTCAGATTCGATATTTTCTGCAAAGCCAGACCAAAGCCGAAAATTTGAATTGCCTAAGGAGAAGGTCCGAAACCCCCTATCACTGTCATTCTCCAGCGTTGCGAGCTGATGGCCAGCTTTGCGTAGGCGCTCACGGCTTAAGGCCGCAATGTTCGAAAATCCGAGCTTCTGTGCGGCTTTGCCTGTTCGTTCTTTTTCGTTCACAGGCTCCGGCAATTGGACCAGGATATAGTGGAAAGGGTTTTTCGCGTTCGTGTTCGCTTCCATGACCGCATGCCCGAAGGAGCCGGAGCCGGCGAAGAAATCGACGACAATCCCACCCTCGTCACCGCAAATGTATGTCAGTAAACGAGCTAGCTCTTGGTGGTCTTTCGGGTTGTCAAAGACCTTCCCGCCCATCAGTCTTTTAGGAACTTAACGGAAACCTGCGACTGCTTATAAAAATGTGTTCCGCGCACCTGCGTGGCAAGTTCATCGTCACTGTCGTCTGATTCCTCACTACCGTCATTGTTCACATCATCATCGGTTCGCGGCTTTAAGTGAGCCTTCCGGAAAGGGGGCTCTGTATGATCTTCGCGGAATTCAACATTTCCCAGTTTGATTTGTTTCTGCATTTCATCTGTGGACGCGTATCTCCAACCGGCTTCTGGAACGGCGCAGGGTTTGCCGGTCTTTGGATGAATCACGTCGTACCTCGGTCCATCTCCGCCAGGCCATGAAATGTCGCGGTCCCGCCACGGACCATATCGATCCACTCGTTTATATCGGGACCATTTCTTCGACGGGTGGTCTTTGGGGAGGTTCGAGAACCAATCCGAGAGTGCTGCCTCAATTGCGCGATCGTCATCGCCAAGCTCTTCACGAAGTTTGAGATACTTGTCCCAAATCTCGCGTGCGCCCGGCTTCTCCTCTCGCCACGTCACTTTTTGCTCGGTTAGGAGGGCTTTGTTCTTAACGTAAATCAGAATGTAGTCATGACCGACCGATACGAGCTTCGCGTCGTTCTTCCGACTCTTCTCCCACATCAGTGATGCAACAAAATTCTCCTCTCCAAATATATCGTTGCACAGGGCGCGGAGGTTTCCGTGTTCGTCTTCGCCAATGCTGATCGCGATAGCGCCGTTATCAGCAAGAAGGTTCCGTGCGATATAAAGGCGGGGATACATCATGCTCAGCCAGTTTGAGTGATATCGTCCTCCGGCATCGGTGTTCGTTGAGAATTTGCGGCCATCGTCGTCGATCTGGCCGGTATAGGCGAGATAGGTGTCGAGGGTTTCGGCATACTTGTCCGGGTAGATGAACTCGCCGCCGGTATTATAGGGCGGGTCGATATAGATCATCTTCACCTTGCCGAAATAGGCCTTCTGGAGCAGCTTCAACACTTCCAGATTGTCGCCCTCGATGAAGACGTTATCCGTCTCATCGAAATTGACGGACTCCTCGCGCACGGGCTTCAGCGTCGCGACGCTTGGGCTCTGGATGATCCGCATACATTCTGCCTTGCCGGGCCAGGTGAGGCCGAAGCGTTCCTTGCCGGGCTCCACCCAGTCGCCCAGCACGCGCTTCAGCTGATCGAAATCGATCCGGTCTTCGGCGAACACCTCCGGGAACAATTGCTTCAGCGCCTCGCGCTTTTCAGCCGCGATATCCATGCTGGCCAAATCCATTCTTTGCGGCATTTTTTCGGGTTGGTCGGTCATTCTCGGTTTCTCTTTCGCTTGTCGCGTTTTCGAACCGAAGAACCGGTTCCCACTTCTTCTGAAAACGCTCCATCACACAATCTCAAATTCGATGACGAACAGCGTCTCGTCGGACACGTCCTGGCCGAGACGCTCTTCGACGCTGTCGAGCAGCTTGTCTTTCTGGGTTTCGATGTCCTTCGCCGCCTCATCATAGGCGCGCCAGGCGGAGTCGCGTTTGGTTTCCAGATCGCGCACCTTGCGCTGCAGGCTGAGCTTTTCCGGCAGGCCGCCCGCAAGGCGGATATCCTTCTTCAACGCTTTGATCTGGTCATCATAGTCCTTGAGGTCGGCCTTTAACCCGGCGCGCTTGTCCTCCGCCCAGTTGTCGAGCTTCTCCATCTCATCGTCGAACCATTGCGCCTGACGCGCGGCGAGTTCTTCGAGGATGCGCTGGCGCGTCTGGTCGATACGCGTCTGCGTCTCGGGCCTTGGCTCAACCGTCGAAGCGGACTGCCCTTTAACAGGGAGGTCGAACAGGCGGCGCGCCGCGCCTTCGCCAAGCTCGCGCCCTGATCGGTCTGCGCCGCGATGATGATGTGGTCCTGATCATCGGCCCCGCGGATCGAGAGCTTGTGCGCAACCGCGATCCCACGCGTGCCGACAAAGGGCTCCAGCGCGGCTGCTTGGCGGGCCAGCCGGTATAGTCGAGGGTGAGGGATGCGCCGTTGAGGCTGCGCCCCGCCGCGCGCTCCAGCACATGCCGGGCGAGCGGATGGCCAAGGCGGTAGCGGTGGCCTTCGAGGCCTTCCTTGCGCAGGAAGTAGCCGCCAACCGGCGCATCGACGCCGTCGATCGACTGTTTCAGCGTGAACGTGTGGTGGCCGTCATCGAAGTTAGCCCGCTTGCCCAGCTCATGCTTGGTCAGTGCCCAGAGCAATGTCGTGTAGCGGTCGAGATAGGCGCTGGCCTTCTCCATGTTCATCTTAAGCCGGTCATGCACCTCGGCGTCGAAATGTTCGAGCAGCTTCTGGCGGGTATTGTCCATGGTCGCGGTGATCTGCTCATCCATCTCCGCGCGGAGCGTTTCGAAGGCGGCTTCGATCTGCTCTTCGGTGCGGCAATTCTGATAGATGCCCGCGATCCGGCGCTCAAAATCGACGCCCGATTCTATCGCGCCAAGGATGTCGTCGCTCGCGCCGAACACGCCATTGAACAGCTGGAATTTTTCTGACAGCAGTTCGAACACGCGCTGGTCGGCGGCATTGTTCCGGTTGAGGAAGTTGACGACGACCACGTCATGCTTCTGGCCATACCGGTGGCAGCGGCCTATGCGCTGTTCAATCCGTTGCGGGTTCCAGGGCAGATCATAATTGACGACCATGGAGCAGAATTGAAGGTTTATCCCTTCGGCCGCCGCCTCCGTCGCGATCATGATCTTTGCGCAGTTGCGGAAGTGATCGACCAGAGCGGCGCGCATATCCGCCGTGCGCGAGCCGGTCACCTTGTCGGTGCCGGCATGGGCCGCCTTCCATTGCTCATAAATGGTCTTGGACTGCGGGTCGGCGTTCGAGCCATTGAACAGGACAAGATCTTCTGCATACCCGTTGTCCGACAGGAGCCGGACGAGATAGTCCTGCGTGCGCCGCGACTCGGTGAAGATGATCGCCTTCTGCGCGCCGCCGAGTTCGTCAGCCTTTTCAAACCCGGCGGTCAGGGCGGTCAGGAGCGACTTGCCCTTGGCGTTCTCGCTGATGGAGACGGCGAGGTCTTTGAACCGGCGCAGCTCTGCTATTTCGTCCTCAAGCGCGGCGATGTCGTCCTCGGAAAGAAGCCCGGGCGGTGTCTCGTCATCGACCACTCCTCAGCCGTTTCCTAGAAGCCGTCATAGTCTTCCTCGATGTCATCGGGGACGGGGTCTTCCAGATTGTTCTTGAGCGCCGCATCATCTTTCAGCTGGCGTTCCAGTTTGCCCGCGAGCGAATTGAGCGCCCCTGCAATGGCGTAAGTGGAGGAGGCCAGCAGCTTGCGCAGGATGAGCGTCATCAGCGTGCGCTGGCTCGATGGCAGGGCAGCGAGTGTGGGGCGTCTCAGATAGTCCGATACAAGATCGTAGAGCTTTTGTTCTTCGGGTCCGGGAATGAACTCCTGCGTGATCGGAATCCGGTTCGTATAGCGAATATATTCAAGCACCTGCCGCCGGAGCGTGCGGTGGCAGATCGGCTCCAGCCGAGCTTTCAGTTCATCGAACTGACCCTCGCCGCTAAGGCGGGCATATTGCGCCCGAAAGCTTTTGGCGTCGCCGAAGGCGTAGTCGTCGATGATGCTGACAAGACCATAGAGCTCCATCAGGGAATTCTGGAGCGGCGTTGCCGTCAGCAGGATCTTGGGCACATTCCCGAAAGCAGTTTTGAGCGCGCGGCCGACCTTGTTGTCGGGCCGGTACACATTGCGGAGACGGTGCGCCTCGTCGATCACCACGAGGTCCCAGGGCGTCACCATAAGCTCGTCAGCATAGCGCGCGGCAAACTGGAAGGAGCAGATCACGATAGCGGACTGTTCGAAGGGTCGCCGGCCACCATTCTTGATGATCTGGTTGTAATTGCGGGACTCGATGATGAAGCTCGGGAGAAAGAACTTCTCCTCGATTTCCTGCGCCCATTGCTTGCGCAAACTGGCCGGACCGACGATCAGGATGCGCCGTTTGCCCTCGGTCCATTTCTGCGAAAGGACCAGACCCGCTTCAATGGTTTTGCCGAGGCCGACTTCATCGGCGAGGATGGCGCCCTTCGAGAGCGGCGACTTGAACGCGAACAGGGCGGCTTCGACCTGGTGGGGATTGAGATCGACCTGCGCATCAAACAGGGTCCCTGCCATCTTCTCGCATCGGCGACAGAATGACGACGCAGCAGCTCGTGAGCGAACAGTTTCAATGATAATCGGTGATCATGCTCGCCCCCTTGTTATGGCTTCTCAACCTTGTTTGACCCTGTCTTCTGGTCCTCTATCCACTCGTCAATCTCGCCCTTGCGGAACCGCCAGGAGCCGCCGACCTTGAAGCCCGGTATCTTGCGTTCGGAGGCCAGCCGGTAGGCCGTTTTCTCCGTAATGCGCAGATATTCCGCCACTTCCTTGATGGTCAGAATGTCGGTTTCCATGACCGCCCCTTGAGCCGAAATCAGCCTGATTGAGAAAATTAGGCAGAATCGGGAAATAGCACAACCGGGAAACGGCGTTGGGGTGTCGCTCGCGTTCAGCGTGCTCGCATGGCCAGTACAATCTCCCTCCGCCTCAATATCTGTTCCCATCAGTCAGGTGGGCGGACGGTGCGTCTGCCAGAGCGCGGTCGCCGCGCAAGGGGGCGGGACTTTGTCATCTGTGATCGTCTTTAGGCGTCATACCTACAGCTTCCCCTTGCGCGCCGCCCTATCACGCTCTGGCTGAGCACCTCCTCGCCGCCCACCCGACTGTCGGGAAAAGAACGCGGGCGGGGAAGGAGACTGACATGACTGACCAACTCGCAACCGCTGCACCTCTTGCAGCCACCCCCGCACCCGCGCAGCCCGATAGGCCGCGCATCTATGTGGCCTGCCTTGCGGCCTACAATTCCGGCTGCCTGCATGGCCGATGGATTGATGCGACCACGCCAGACGAGATTTGGGAACAGGTCCGCGCCATGCTGGCGGACTCGCCCGAGCCCGACGCCGAAGAATGGGCGATCCACGACTATGAAGGCTTCGAGGGCGCGAACCTGCCGGAATATGCGAGCTTCGAAACCGTGTGCGAGCTTGCCGATTTCATTGAGGAGCATGGCGAGCTTGGCGGCAAATTGCTCAGCCATTTCGGCGACGACCTCGCCGAGGCCCGCGCCGCCTTCGAGGACTATGCGGGCGAATACCGCAGCGCGGCGGACTTCGCCGAGGAGCTGCACGAGGACACCGGAACCGAGATTCCCGAAAGCCTTCGCTACTATATCGACTGGCAGGCGCTGGCCCGCGACATGGCGCTGAATGGCGAGATCATGGTGTTCCAGACGGGCTTCGACGAAGTCCACATTTTCTGGTCGCGGTAGGGGAGGATTTCGCATGACTCCCGAAACCACCCGCTATCGCTTCACCGTCGAAGAATTGCAGCAGGCTGACGACTGGTCGGAAGGCTTCTGTCTTGCCTGCCGCGCCCCGCGCGAGTGCTGCGAACCCGATGCGAGCGCCTATCTTTGCGATGAATGCGGCGAACATGCCGTCTACGGCCCGCACTGGATCGCGATTGCAGGCCTCTTCAAGGAGGGCGCGGCATGACGTTCACGCAGCGCTTCCAGACCTTCGTTTGCGAGGGCGATACAATCACTTGCGAGGTCGCAGGCTTCGAGATCATCGCGCGCATCGTGCGGGACGATTGTCCAGATGCGCCCGATCAGCGCCAGGACGGATTCTGGCCATCGCTCTACAAGGATGCGCCGGGATTTATTGGTCCCGGCCCAAACCATCGCCAGCGCTTCGCGGAGGCGCAAGCCCGCGCCGAAGCCGTCATGGAGGCATGGCGCAGGGATGAATGGTTCTATTGCGGGATCGTCCTATCCGTGGCGCTGGAAGGCGTCACGCTGGACGCCCATGCCGCCAGCCTTTGGGGCATCGAGGCGAACTATCCGGATAGCGATAACGCCTACCTGACGCAGGTCGCGCAGGAGCTTTTGCCCGAGGCGCTGGACGCAGGCCGCGCCGCCGCCCGCCGCCTTTGCGCGGCGCTGGAAACCAGCGGGGTGCGCGCCTGACGGCGCGCCCCCAATCCACAAACCCCTCAATCGAAAAGGAGCCAGATCATGGCCCAGCCCATTCTCAAAACCATCCCCCTGTCCGAGCTTCGGATTTCAAAACTCAACATGCGTCACAGCCGCAGGAAGCCCGACTTGTCGGACATCCTGCCATCCATCCGCGAGAGCGGAATCCGGCAGACGCTCTTGGTGCGCAAGGAGGGCGATCACTATGGCGTCGTCGCCGGACGGCGGCGCTATTTTGCCCTCAAGGAGATCGAGAAGGAGACGGGCGAAACGCCGCAAGTCCCCTGCGCGATCATGGCCGAGGAAGACGCAGCGAGCGCCATCGCCGCGTCCGTCATCGAGAATGTCGGACGCCTGCCAGCCTCTGAAATGGAGCAATACACGGCCTTCAAACGCCTGCACGATGAGGGGCGAGGCGTGGATGAAATCGCTGGCTTCTTTGGCGTCACCGAGCTTCTGGTGCGCCGCGTTCTGGCGCTCGCCTCGCTCGCTGACCCGATCCGTAAACTCTACGCCGAGGACGAGATCGACCGCGAGACGATCCGCGCCCTGACGCTCGCCACGCCAGACCAGCAGGCCGAATGGCTACGGCTCTATGAAAGCGAGGATGAGCGCGCACCAATTGGCCGGAACTGCAAGGCTTGGATCACGGGCGGGGCGATCATCACGACAGACAAGGCCCTGTTCGACATCGCCGATTATGACGGCCAGATCACCGCTGACCTGTTCGGCGAGCATGGCGTGTTCGCCGATCCCGACGCCTTCTGGAAGGCGCAGTCTGCCGCCGTGGCGCAGCGCATTGAGGCTTACATTGAAGATGGCTGGAAGGACGTGATCTGCCTTGAGCGCGGGGCGTTCTTCCATCGCTGGGACCACCAGACGCGAACCAAACGCCAAGGCGGCAAAGTCTATGTCGAGCTACGCCATGACGGCACCGTGACCTTCCATGAGGGCTTCATCTCGCAGGCCGAGGCGCGGCGGCAGGAGAAGGCGAAAGCTGGCAAGGACGATGCGCCTGCCGCGCCCGTCAAACCGGAAATGTCCGGCCCGCTGGCGGAATACATTCTCCTGCATCGACATGGGGCAGCTGCGGCAAGCCTTGCGGGCCAGCCTGCTATCGCGCTGCGCCTGATGGTGGCCCACGCCATGACCGGCAGCGCGCTCTGGCAAGTTCGCGCCCATGAGTGCGCAAGCCGGAAAGAGGGTACACGTGCGAGCCTTGAAGGCTCGAAAGCCGCCGCAGAGATGGAAGAAAAAACGCGCACGCATCGCGGCCCTGTTCGAAGCGTTTGGCGTGAACGGCGAGGCACGGCGCAACGCCGACGCTACCGGCTCTGCGAAATCTTCGCCGCCTTGCTCGCCATGTCGGACGAGGAAGTCATGGAGGTTCTGGCCTTCACCATGGCGCAGACGCTGGAGGCAGGCGGGCCGGTCGTTGAGGCCGTGCTGCATGTCTGCGAGACAGATTTACCTGCCTGCTGGAAGACGGAGCCCGCCTTCTTCGACCTCCTGCGAGACAAGCGCGCGATCAATGCCATGGTCGCCGACATCGGATCGAAGTCACTGGCGGAAAGCTGCGCTGGCGACACCGCCAAGGTCCAGAAAGCAATCATCGGCAACCGGATCATGGGCCATGGATGCGAGCCCAATCCCGACTGGCGACCCGCATGGATGCAGGTGCCGCCAGCCCGCCTTGTCGATGGTGCAGGCTCACCGCCCGCAGACGTATGGGCGCGGATTGCGGGCCTGTTCGAGCGCAGCGAAGACAGTGATGGGGCCACGACGCAAGCCTTCGATCAGCCACACGCCGCCTGACGTTTCAGTCTCCTCGTCAGGCGGATGACGGAGCCGCCCGGTGACAGTCGCCGGGCGGTTTTCCGCGCACTGATTGATGTAGCCAGGGCGCAGGCAGAGGTTCATTGATTGAACCGCGCCGAAAAAATCGCTCGTCTTTGGGGCTCGCTTGGCTTTCCGAAATGTCGGCCAGCGTTGGTTCATCCGTTTCGGGCTGATGCGCTCCGAACCCCTTGTTCCCGTCTCATGCCGTGTGACCTGGACGACGCCTGTCGGGCCTTGAAACCGGCCATTCAAGAAAACTTCCCCGCCGCTGCGCGGCTCCTCGCGGACCAAGTTTTCTTGCCTGTCCGGTGCTCCACTACGTTTCGCCCGCGGGGCGGTTCAGGCCCGCCCTGCGCCGTCCTGACGGTCCGGCGTCGACGGGGACAAGGGGTCCCCGGGACACGATCAGAAACGAAAGGAACTACACCATGGCCAATGCACTCGGATATGTCAGCGAAACCAAGACCGGCTTCGAAGGCGCTCTTGCAATGATGAACCTCTCGGCTGCCATCCGCATCGAGAAGAACGCGGAGAAAGCCGCCGAAGGACAGCCCGACTACCGCATCTTCGCCGGAGAAACCTCGACCGAGATCGGCGGCGGATGGCTTCGCAAAGCAAAGGCTTCGGGCCGCGAATATGTCTCGATCACGCTGGCAGACCCGCAGATCGGCCCGCGCAAGATCTACGCGAACCTCGCCCCCGTGAAAGGCAAAAAGGGGCGCCACGTGATCCTCTGGAACCCGCGGGATTAAGGGTCCGATCCATCGCCAATGAGCCGCTCCGGAGATCAGCTCCGGGGCGGTTTTTGCGTGCTCAGGAAGGGGGGAGAAAATGCAACAGGGGCATTTTCTCCGTCCAAACCGGCGCAGTTCGCGGCAAGTCTTTGCCAAGCCTGCAGGAAGAAAAGGAGCGGCTGCAATGACACGAAACAGACGGAATGACGATGACTGGCCGGAGCTTCTCACCGTGACCGAGGCGGCAGAATTCCTGCGGCTGACACGCTCCACGCTCGATCATTATCGTTGCGAGGGACGCGGTCCCATCTATCGCAAGCATGGCGCACGGGTCTTCTATCCGAAACCCGATCTCATCGCCTGGTCGGAGCGCAACGCCTATGCCTCCACGTCCGAGAAGATCAGGAACACCAAATGAAACGCCGCGCGCTTTTGATGACGGGCGCGGGCATCGGCCTTGCTCTGTTCGGCCTCGTCTTCTCCCCCATGGACAGGCTGATCTGGAACCGGACCGGCAGCGCGCCGCAAGGGCTGTACTGGCTGAGAGACGAGCCATTCACCGCAGGCCGATGGGTCGTCTCTCAGCCAGGAGCGCTGAAGCGCAGTGGGCTGAAGACCACGGATTT
>LZQP01000039.1_pt1 | contig 16163 bp, 18 predicted proteins | sample 768551 | NCBI WGS metagenome assembly LZQP01 (sample SAMN05207184, study PRJNA324509) | oil field metagenome | isolation source: sample BH-FW-16 from oil reservoir | place: India: Bombay High | collected 2015-12-03
GCATGGTGGTCTGTTGCGACGGCACGGAAAGCGCCGACCGGCGGATTGCCCGCGTCCTGTCGGAACGACCCGGCGACCGGCGTGATGCGTCATGCCGATGCCGGTTACCAGTCCGCCCTCGACTGCGCGCGCGAGTATGAGCTGGACCTTCCTGGCATCCTGTAGGCAATCACTCTTGGCGGCCAGGTCGGGAAGCGGCATGCAAGGAGGGGCTGAACGGGCCCGGCAGGCCTGCCCGGTTCGGTCCCTCAACGACGGCGATGGATCGCCTTCAGCCCTTTCAGGCGGAGGCGACACGATCGAGAAATTCGTAGCGCGAACCTGGATACGTCATGCGGGCAAAGGAGACGACTCGCCGACGGCTCCATGTACGGCGCAACAGGACTAGGCAGGTTCATCCTTGTTGATCCTCAGAAGTTTGCGCACGTCCGGTTCGGCTAGTACGGATTTGACCCTGTGCTCGAATTTCTGGAGCGGGGCATGTTTCATCAGATATTCGTTTGGCGTTGTTCGGCTGAAATCCACATCGCCATATCCTGGCAACAGGCATTGCGGCACGAAACGCTCTTCCAGCTGAAGGGGAGTCCCGTTCTCCATGTGGACAACGATCGAGTGGAATACCGGTGAGCCCGGGTCGATCTCCAGTTGTTGCGCAACGGCTCTAGAGGCCCGCTCTCTTGCATTCTGAACCATCACGGCTGAGTAGGCGCTGTTCCGTGAGCGGATCTCATCGGCAATGTTGTTGACCGCAATCAATTGCCCGCTCGACTGGGTTTCAGCGACAAATGTGCCCACACCTGCGATTCGGGTCACGACCCCTGAATCCTTGAGTTCCTTGATGGCGCGGTGAACGGTCATCCGGGCGACCTGAAATTCCGCTGCCAGATCCGTCTCGGACGGCAGGCGGTCATTCGGGCCCAGTTCACCGGTTTCGATCAGATCAGTGATATGCTGCTTGATCTGTTCATAGAGTGGGGCAGGTGACATCTGTATTATCCAGGTTCTTCAAAAGGGCCGGCTGATCGACGTCGGCGTGCGGGTGACAGGGAACACTTCGGGTGGCAGGCAGGAGCAAAGAATGTGACAAGTACAGCCTCCGCGGTGTCCAGTGCAGGTGTCCTTTCCATCCAAGAGCGTCAGGATTCAAGTGCTTTCAGGCACAAGGCGCCATGATCGCACGCGCGGAAGAGGCCAGGGCTATCTGTCATGTGTTGTCGGGCCGGGCTAATCCGGCGCTGCGGGCTGCGGGAGCTGCAGGGCCGAAATATTGCCGCCCCGGGCTGGAGAGTGAGCCGGATCAGATGCCAAAATCATCAAATGCAATCTTTTCTTCCCTGATTCCCGCTCCTCGCAGCAGGTTGAGAACGGCCTCCAGCATAGGCGGCGGTCCGCATACGTAGAAGCTGCAGCGCCCGGGGTCCGGGTGTGTGGCGAGAAAATTGTCCCGGAAGATCTCGTGGATCCACCCCTTGTGCCCTTCCCATTCCTGGTGAGGCTCCAGATGCGAGAGTGCGACTTGCCATGAAAAATTGTCGAAGTCCGTGGCCAATTGCTCGAATTCCTCCCGGTATGCCAGCGCCTCCGGGGTTCTTGCGCCGTACCAGAGCCACATCCGGGACGTCGAACCCTTGTTGAGCAACTGGTTCCGGATCATCGAGCGCAGGGGGGCAATGCCGGCACCGCCGCCGATAAAAACACGCTCTTCCTCGTGCTCGCCCACATGGAAATCCCCGAGCGGGCCCCTCAGGGAAAGGGTATCGCCCGGTCGGCGCGAGGTCATATAGGCCGATCCGAGACCAACGGGCGCTCCGGCATGTTCGGGACCTGCCAGAACGAGGCGGACATTCAGCGTCACTTCGCTGCCGGTCTCGCCTGGCGCATTGGCAAGGGAATAGGTGCGAACGAGCGGACGAGCGGACTGGATGCGCTCGTCGTTCCGGATGTCCGCCACAGCGATTTGACCGGATCCGGAAGGTTGATCTGGTCCAGGTCCGTACTGTAGGGCGGAATTTCCACTTCGATATAGCTGCCAGAGCGAAATTCCAGGGGCGCCGGAAGGGCGATGCGAATTTCAAACATGTCCGGCGTGAGACGTCTGGAAGAGACGACTTCGCCGTCAAGGCGTCTCGCGTCAAGCAGGCCGTCGGGAAGCGTGACGGACACGTCAGATGACAGACGATGCTGGCAGGCCAGCCGGACACCCCGGTCAAGATCCGCTTCCGGTATCTGCCTGCGATCGGCGGCTGTTGCCGGCGAATCAGGACTCGTCTTGATCTTGCAGAGCCCGCAGGACCCGCCCCCTCCACACGAAGAGGGAAGTGCATAGCCTTCAGCCTCCAGTGCGGCGTAAAGGGTCTGGTGTCCCGGGGTTCGGACAGTCTTCAGCAGGTCCCCGCTCGGGCTTGCCACGGACAGGAGGACCGGTTTCTTGCCGGTCAAGCGGGAGACGATGGCGCGGAAATCCTCCCGGTGGAAGCTGTCCCACCAGAGCACAAGGCCGCTCAGGCCGAGCCAGAAAAGGATAAGGGCCGACAGGATGACGAGTGGATTGTTGAAGTTCGACCTATTGGAATAGTCCATGATGTGGAGCATCCAGAGCGTATCGAATGTTCGCCAGTAATTGTTCCGCCTTTCAAGTATGTCGCCCGTTTCGGCAGACACATAGAGGCTTGTACGTTCCGGATCACTGAAGTTGACCTGCCAGGCGGGGCCGGCATGGTCCCTGATCTCCAGCGTCGGATGTTCGAGATGTCTGACGGTCGAAATTCCTGCATCGCCGGAATAATCGCGCGCCGCAATTTGCCGGGCACCGCTTTCATCGATCGCAATCGGGGATCCACTTGCTGCGTCCAAAAGGTATGCCCCCCCTCCGGTATCGACCTGGAAGACGGCTCGATCTGAGAGGAGGCGCAATTCGACCCGGCGGACATCCGAAGCACTCCCGGATAGTGGCGGAGCGATCTGCTCAGTAACCTCCGCCAGAAGCAGTCCTGGTTCTGAATCCACCCTGTGATGGTCGCCGGCGACCTTCGCGTGCGCAGAATGGCCATGCCCAGACCACTGAACATCCACAGCAGCAACTGCAGTCCGAGCAGAAGGCCAATCCATTTATGAACTTCCCGAATGATTGTCATGGGTCAACGGACTCCGCGGCGGTGTTTGAAGCTGAACCAGAGCAACCAGATACCTGCAATCGAGAGGATGAGTCCAAGACCGGCAAATGCGCGCAGGAGTGTGTTGTTCACATCGGCCCTGTCCTTGTAGTCCATGATGTGCAGCATCCATACGAAATCGAAAATCCGCCAATAATCGTGCCGCCGGGTAACAAGCGCCCCATCGTCCGGTGAGACGTAGAAGGACGTCCTGCCCGGGTCCTCGAAATCGATTCTCCACAGAGGCAGCTTTCGGCCCTGTATTTCGCTTGGCGCATTGGCCTGATCCACGAGCAACTGCGCGGATTTTGCCTCGCCCGGGCGGGCATAGTGGTATTGGGCAACGGCGATCGCGTCGGTCCGGTCGAGAGGAGACCGCTGGATTCCGGTCTGCGCATCAACAAGGACCCGGCCATCAATCGTCTGGACACGGTAATACGGCTTGCCGAGCCATGTTTCGAGGGAAATCAGTTCAGCTTGCGGATAGCTTGACATGACCTCTTCGAATCCGAAGCCCGGCGTGTAGCCCGGTGGTAGCGTATCGGACATGTTGCGGACGAGATGATCACCATGAATGAAGTTCAGGTTGATGATCACCATGTAGAGGCCGGATGCCAGCCAGAGCATGGCCTGTATTCCGACAAACAGCGAAACCCACTTGTGCCACTGGCGTACATTGAAGGCGATTGCTCTGGCCATGGCCGGCACCTCACATTGATCCGGTATGGGAAGGGGAAAACCGGACCCCCATCGGTAGGCAGCCTGCCGATGGGGGTCCTGAAAGCCTGCGCTATCGTCTGTAGGTCACACGCAGATAACCGCGCCGACCGAGCAGGTCATAGGTCATCGTATCGGTATTGCCGTCCGTCCAGCTGGCCACGAAGGGCGGGTCATTCTGGAAGATATTGTCAATCCCGACACTCAGGCGAAGCGCGTCGCTGAGATCATATGACAGCTGTGCATTGTGGTAGAACTGGGCGGAAATACTGGAGCCCGGACCGGAGGTGGCATAGAAATCATCGCCTTCGCCGATCATCTGAACGGAATAGGTTCCGCTCCATTTCCGGGCCGTGGTCGTCCACGATCCGACAGCGCGCCAGTTCGGATAGCCGCCATTCCCGCCGCCGATATGGCCGTCGATGACCGTCGGTGTGTCGCCATCAAACGCGACCGTCTCATATTCGGAGAGATAGGTCGCTTTCAGATCAAGCGCGTGGTCGAGGCCAAACTTCTCGAAAGAATAGACGACGCCAATGTCCAGGCCCTTCATCGTCTCGCTACCGGTATTGGCGTTCTGCGTGGAGAGATAATTGACGTCACCATTGAGCGGGTTGCGGGTGTGATGCTGCGGGCCACAGAACTCGTGCGACAGGTTGACGGATTCGTAGCACAACAGGAGCTTGGTGGAACCTGGCGTGGTCCGGATCGCATTGTCGATCTGGATGTCAAAATAGTCGAGTGTCAGAGACAGACCTTCGATTGGCTGGAAGACCGTCCCCAGGGTGAAGGATTCTGCCGACTCCGGCTGGAGATCCGGGTTGCCGCCGGCATCTGTCAGGACCGTATTGCCGAGCTGGACATAATTGGTCGGTACCCCGGCAGCCTGGCAGTTCTGGTAAATGTTGCTTGACGGAGACAGGGATGACCAGTTCGAGCACGGATCGACCGTCGTCAGGTTGCCTTCGGAAACCCCGCCAAAGAGTTCCGGTATGTTGGGGATACGGAAGGCAGTTGTATAGGTGCCGCGGAACTTGAGCGCGGGATTGATCCGCCAGTTCAATCCGGCCTTGTAATTGGTGTCGCTTCCGAACAGGTCATAGTCGGAGTAGCGGATCGCACCGTCAAAATCGAGCGCCTCGATGAAGGGTTTGTCCTTCAACAGGGGCACGTCGATTTCGGCGAAGACCTCGGTTGCCTTGGTGGATCCGGAGATGGGGTCCTCCTGATTTCCGAGCGCCAGGCCGGCAACCGCGAGAGAGTCGGGATTGCGCCAACCTTGTCTTCCCGCCAGTCAGCACCGAACGCGACGCCGACAGGTCCGGCCGGAAGCTGGAAGGCCTCGCCGCTCATGCTCGCGCTGATTGCCTTTTGCTCATTTCCGCCAAGACCAGTTTGGGTGAACACGATATAGTCCAGCACGTCCTGGGTGACGTCTCCGTATCCGAACAGGTCAGCACACGGAATACCCCCGGTTCCGCAGGTTGCGGGATCGAGTGTCTGGGCGAGTCTGCCGGTATTGATATTGTTGAGAATGGAGTCCGAACCGGTATTGCGGCCCCAGTTCAGAGCGGCCTCATAGCTCCAGGAGCCACCGAGCGAGCCCCTGACACCTGTAACGATACGGAACGTATCGGTTTCCTGCTCGAACGTCCGCGCGCCATTTTCGAGCAGACGGCGGCGTTCGAGAACAAAATCGATCCCGGTTGGATTGGTCGGGTGAGAGGCATCGAATGCAACATTCACCAGCGTCGCCGGAGAGGCCGGCTGGCTTGACCAGCGCTTCGTATAGAGCAGTTCGGCAAACAGGTCGGCATGCTCGGTCAGGTGATAGGTGCCAAAGGTCGCAAAGCTCAGGCGTTCCAGCGGATTGGACGCATTGAAGTAGCGGTTGTAGTTGAACCCGTCCAGCGCACCGTCATAGATATGGAAAGAGTCGCCATCTCCATTCGGGTCCTGGTTGAAATTGATCCGTGTCGGTCCGGTCAGGACCGTGCCATCCGGCATGACATATCCGGCCGGAACTGTACCGCGGCCGCCGATCGTCGACGAGCTCAGCCCGTCGCATACAAAGCCGTTTGGCGTCGGCGTACCGGGGCAAGGCGCGCGGCTCTTGTCCCATAGAGGGGCGGCTCCATTGTCCTGATAGCTGACATTGAACATGATGTCGCCGGCGGGCGTTGAGTTGCCCCAGCTCATTTCCAGGAGGGTTTCCTCGCCGTCCCCTTCATCGGTCATGCCATACTTGGCCGATGCTTCGAACCCGTCATACCCTTCCTTGGTGATCAAGTTGATCACACCGGCAACGGCGTCTGCGCCATAGGTTGCCGACGCGCCGTCCTTCAGCACTTCGACGCGGGATACGAGCGACATGGGTATCATGGAGAGATCCACCGCGCTGTTCGCCCCGGTTCCGCCATAGACAAGCCTGCGGCCATTCAGAAGGACCAGGTCCTGTTGACGCCAAGCGCGCAGGTTGATCTGGGGCGTGCCCCAGCCATTGGAGACCCAATAGGCGCTGTTGGAGTTACCTCCAAATCCGGCAGAGGACGGAAGACGCTGAAGCAGCGTTTCGAGGTTCGAAATGCCGGTCTGTTCGATCTGGACGCTGTCGAGGACCGTGACAGGGCCGACGCTGGTCAGGTCTTTTCGTTTGATGCGGCTGCCGGTGACTGTGACTGTTTCTTCGACTTCGCGCCGTCCTCGCCGGAGGACTCCTGTGCAGCGGCAGGCTGGGCATAGAGCCACAAAACGATCGGCGCGATGGCGGCACCCATCAGAATGCGATTTTTGCTGGAGACATTGATTATTCCCTTTCCCCGTTTCTTGGACCTTGTTCGAAAACTATAGACCTGTCTATACAGCTTGCAAGTCCGGGATTTGGATTTTTTTGTCTCGAAATTGTCCCTGCCAAAAACTGGTGCGCTGCGCCGTGCGAATTGCCCAAGAATTCAGCGCAGAAGGGCGTTCAGGGCCGGATGGCTCAAGGTCCAAACGACCACGAACGGCCAGGTATCGGGCTGACCATACATCTGGGCACGGACAAACCCGGAACGCTGCTTGTCATGGCAATATATTGCGCATGAGGGCGCAGTAGCGGCGAGAATGCGCGGCGAGGCGGGAGGGGCGAGAAGATTATGTCTGCTGGCGCCTCCCTCGCAGGTGCAGGGCGATATGACCGACGGCGAGGGCCGGGAGCTCAAGGTGGCCGCCCAGAACCTCTTCCAGGCCTTTGACCGGCCAATGTGGCAGATGGCCCAGGTTCATTCTGTCCCCAATGTCTCTTTCGGGAGTTTAAGGGCAAGTGTCTGCCAGATCAGGAATGCGGCGGGGATGACGAGCAATGTCAGTACGGTTGCGCTGGTCATTCCGCCGACCATCGGGGCGGCAATGCGGCGCATGACTTCAGAGCCGGTTCCGGAACCCAGCATGATCGGGAGGAGGCCGGCAATCACGACCGCGACCGTCATCATGATGGGGCGGACGCGAAGCAATGCTCCCTCAATGACCGCCGCGCGAAGGTCAGACCTGGTCAGATCGCGCTTTTCGGCCCGCGCCTGCTCGATTCTGGCCTCCAGAGCATGCTCCAGATACACCATCATCAGAACGCCGATCTCGACGGATACCCCGGCGAGCGCAATGAATCCGACACCGACTGCAACCGACATGTTGTAACCCAGCATGTCCAGGAACCAGAGCCCGCCGACGAGCGCCAGGGCAGGTCCCCATGATGATGAGGACTGGCACAAGCCGCCTGAAATTGAGGAAGAGCAGCAGAAGGATAATGACCAGGGTCAGCGGAACGACGAGGCTGAGGCGCTGCTTGGCGCGCTGCATGTATTCATACTGGCCCGACCAGGACAGGGAATAACCTGGCGGGCAGGTCGATTTGTTCGACCGCTTCTTGGCATTCCTGACATAGGTTCCGATGTCGACATCGGATATGTCCACATAGATCCATCCGTTCAGGCGGGCATTCTCGCTCCTGATGACGCCCGGCCCGCCGGAAATGGAAATGTCGACAAGGCGCGAGAGGGGGATCTGTGCTCCGGTCTTCGTCACGACCGGGAGGTTTTCCAGCCGTTCCAGAGAGTCACGATATTCCCGGGGATAGCGCACATTCACAGGATAGCGCTCCAGTCCCTCGACGGACTGGGTGACGGTCATGCCGCCGATGGCGGTCTTCACCAGGTCCTGCACATCTGCCACATTCAGCCCGAACCGGGCCGCTTCCTCACGCTCGATATCAACATCCACGAAGCGTCCGCCGGTCACCCGTTCGGCATAAACCGAAGATGTTCCGGGAACGTCCTTGATCACCGTTTCAATCTGCTGGGCGACATCGCCGATGACCTGGAGATCAGGACCGGCAACCTTGATCCCGATCGGGGTCTTAATGCCGGTGGCAAGCATGTCGATCCGGTTCTTGATCGGCATGATCCAGACATTGGTGAGACTGGGAACCTGGACGATCGAATCCAGCTCCTTTTTCAGCTTGGCGGTTGTCATGCCGGGACGCCAGTCTTCCTTTGGCTTCAGGCGGATCGTGGTCTCGACCATGGTGAGCGGTGCAGGGTCGGTCGCCGTCTCTGCCCGTCCCGCCTTGGCGTAGACTGTCTCGACTTCCGGAACAGTCATGATCAGCTTGTCGGTTTGCTGTAATATCTGGGACATTTTCCCGGCCGAGACCGCCGGGAATGCGCTCGGCATATAGAGCAGATCGCCTTCGTCGAGATCCGGCATGAACTCCGACCCCATCCGGCTGAGGGGGATGATCGCGCTGGCCATGACCGCGAATGCGATCACGATCATCAGAACCGGCGCTCTGAGAACCATGTTGATGAAGCTGGTAGATCCCCATCAACAGACGGTTCACCGGGTTCTTGTGTTCGGGCAGAACCCGGCCCCGGATGAAGTAACCCATGAGTACCGGCACAAGCGTAACGGACAGGATCGCCGCGCCGGCCATCGCATAGGTCTTTGTGAAAGCCAGTGGATGGAAGAGCCGTCCTTCCTGAGCCTCCAGTGCAAAGATCGGGAGAAAGCTGAATGTAATGATCAGCAGGGAGAAGAAAAGCGCAGGGCCGACCTCGATTGCCGCCTGGGTCACGACCGCCCAGCGGTTTTCATTCGTCAGAGGCGTTCGCTCGATGTGCTTGTGCATGTTCTCGATCATGACGATCGCGGCATCGACCATAGCACCGATGGCGATGGCGATCCCTCCGAGCGACATGATGTTGGCATTAATGCCTGAGCGTCCATCACGATGAACGCCGCCAGTATTCCGAGCGGCAGGCTGAGCAGGATGACAACCGCGCTGCGAACGTGGAACAGGAACAGGGCGCAGACCAGGAGCACGACGATAAATTCCTCGACGAGCTTCTCCTTCAACGTATCGACCGCCCGCTCGATCAGGGAAGACCGGTCATAGGTCGTCACGATCTCGACACCTTCAGGCAGGCTCTCCTTCAGGGTTTCCAGTTTCTCTTTCACGAGGTCGATCGTGCGCATGGCGTTTTCGCCGTAGCGCATGATTATCACGCCGCCGACCGCTTCGCCCTCACCATTGAGTTCGCCGATTCCGCGCCTGAGTTCCGGGCCGAGGCGGATCTGGGCAACATCCCGCAGAAGGATCGGCGTGCCCTTGTCAGTCACCGACAGGGGAATGGATTCGAGGTCCTTGATGCCCTTGATGTAGCCGGACGCGCGAACCATGTACTCGGCTTCGGCCATTTCGATGACGCGGCCACCTGTTTCCTGGTTGCCGCGTACGATCTCGGAACGGACCTTGTCCAGCGGAATGCCGTACGTGCGGAGTTTTCCGGGTCAACGAGACTTGGTATTGTTTGACCATGCCCCCGATCGTTGCGACTTCGGATACCCCGTCGATCGTCTGCAATTCGTATTTCAGGAACCAGTCCTGTATGGAGCGGAGCTGGGAGAGGTCGTGCCGGCCGGTCCGGTCGACCAGCGCATACTGATAGACCCAGCCGACCCCGGTTGCGTCCGGACCCAGCGCGGAGCGGGAGGCCGCTGGCAATGTCGGTGCGACCTGGGAGAGGTATTCAAGAACCCGCGAGCGGGCCCAGTAGAGATCGGTTCCGTCCTCGAAGATGACATAGACGAAACTGTCATTGAAGAACGAGTACCCGCGGACCGTGACCGCGCCGGGCACGGCCAGCATGGCCGTCGTCAGCGGATAGGTCACCTGGTCTTCCACGACCTGGGGCGCCTGGCCCGGATAGGTGGTCTTGATAATGACCTGAACATCGGAGAGGTCCGGAATGGCATCCAGGGGCGTCTTTTTAAGGGTGTACCCGCCCCAGACGGCCAGGAGTGCGGCGAGCAGGAGGATCAGGACCCGGTTCCCGATGGACCAGCGGACAAGACTTGCAATCATTGTGCGTCCACCCGGGCCGGCGAGATCTTGCGGATGTCCGAGAGGACGTAATTTCCATTGTCGTCCGGCGCGGCCCTGACTGTAATGTCGACATTGTCTCCCTTGCCGATGTCTTTCAGCAGAGCCGGATCCGTCACAAACGCCATGGTCATGGATGGCCAGCCGAGGGCTTCGACCGGGGCGTGCTCGATGGTCACCATGCCATGCGCCTGCATGACAGATACGACCATGCCGCGAGTCTGCGCCGTATCGGCGGGCTGTGTTTCTGGCGCGCCTTCCTGCCGCATTTCGGATGACGAACCCATATTCATGGGCGCATCTTCGTCCTGGCCGGCCGTCAGCCTCAGCATGGTTCCGCGCAGGCTCGCTTCGGAGTCGAGCAGGAATTGCGATGAGACGACAATTCTTTCCCCGGCGGCCAGACCGGACAAGATTTCGATATCGTCCCCGATTTCACGGCCGGACACCACCTGGGCCGGTTGGTACCTGCCATCTCCCAGCGCCAGGATGACGCGTTCGGTGCGTCCGGTCCGGATGAGCGCTTCGCGCGGAATGACGACCTTGTCCGATGCGTCTGCGGACGGAACGTCGGAGCTGGTTTCGATCCTGAGACGCACAAACATGTCCGGTCTCAGCAGCCCGTCCTTGTTGTCAAAGCTGATCCGGACCTGAACGGTCCGCGCCTGGGCGTTGACGGTCGGGTAAATATATTCAACGAGGCCTTTCCAGTCGCGGCCGGGCATCCCACTCATCCGCATGGTGACTTCCTGACCGGGACGGACCTGGTGGACCTGGTCTTCATAGACATCGGCAATTGCCCAGACCGTTCTGAGGTCGGCGATCTTGAGCACGTTCATGCCGGGTTTGACGAACCCACCTTCGCCAGCGCCCATCTGCGTGACGATGCCGCTTCTCGGAGAATAGACATTCAGCAGGCGCTCGGACTGGCCGCTCTCCTTCAGGCTCTCGATGGCGCGGTTACTCATGCCGAGGGAAACCAGCCGTGATTTTGTGGCCGTGATCAGGTTCTGGTTGCCCATGCGCGTCGCCTGCAGATACTCGTCCTGCGCACTGACGAGGGGGCGCGAATAGATCTGGAACAGCAATTGTCCCTTTCTCACCTCGTCGCCGATCGCCTTGACGGGCATGTTTTCGATCCAGCCTTCGGTCCGAACGTCCACAACCGAGGTATTGTCGTCGTCGATCTGGACCGTGCCGACGGTTTCGACGGCGGGAAGCGCTTCGCTGGTGGCGACAATCGCTGTCCTGACCCCGATATTGTTCTCGACTGCCGGATTGATCCTGACGAGGTTGCGATCGTCGCCCTCACTCTCGTCATCGGCATAAACCGGAATAAGCTCCATCCCCATGGGCGACAGGCCGGGAGAGTCGCTGCGGTAACTCTTGTCCATTGGCGCGGCCCAGTAGAGGGGCTTCCTTTCTGCTGAAGGCTGCTTCCCGGATGCCTGATCGGCGCTACCGCTGACCAGGCTCATGACCACGGCCCCGGCGCCAAGCCCGAGACCGAATGCGGCCGCGAGCAGGATAAGCTTTGTGTTACGCATGCTAGTCTCCACTCAGGAACAGAAGGTTTGCCTGCGCCTGCAGCCGGTCGACTCTCAGCCGGCTGAGAGTCAGTTCCGTATCCAGAACGGCGAGTTCTGCGCGGACGAGTTCGGCAAAATCGGCAAGATTGTTGCCGTAGGCGGCCATGGCTGCTTCGCGGGTGTCCCGGGCACGATCGAGGACATCGGTTTCATAGACCTCTATCTGTTCGCCCAGGCGCGTATATTGCGCCCAGTCCCGGCGCAGCGCACGTTCGAGTTCCAGGGCCTGTGTGTCCCGCGCCAGTCTCTCCGCTTCGCGCAGCCGCTTTGTCGCGCGCAGGGCATAATCCTTGTTCTTTTTCGAAAAGAGGGGGAGCGAGACGGCGACCCCGACGGATCCGAAGTCCGACCGCGAGTCCCGGATGCCGTATTGGGCATCGAAACTGATACCCGGCTTGTATTGTTCCGCAGCAATGTCGACGTCCCGGCTCTTCGATGTGACGCTGGCATCAAGAGCCCGGAGCGAGGGATGGCTGGCAAGGCGTTCCCGAATGAGATCTTCACCGGTGACCGGGGGGAGAATGGGGGCGCCTGATGCAAGCGGCCTCGCCCCTTCCAGGGGGCCGATCAGCCGGATCAGGTCTGCCCTGGCCCGGTCCTCATTGCGCTGGATGTCGACAAGCCGCGCGTCCAGCGAAGAGGTTTCCAGATCAATGCGCAGGACATTCTGCAGGGAAGACCGGCCGCTGGCATAGTCGGCCTGGGCGACGCCGCCAAGTTCACTGACCTTGCGCTGACTTTCAAGCGTGAGCCTTCGCGCATCGCGCCAATAGGAGAGCTCAAGCCAGGTCTGGCGCGCTTCAAGAGCAATTTGCTGTTCCTGCAGGGATTTGTGAAACCGTGCGCTTTGTGCCTGAGCCGTCTGTTTTTCACGCGCCAGGGCAAGCGTCTCACCTTTTGGAAGCGCCTGGCGCACGCCGAATTTCAGCTGCGTCATCGGTTCCCGGTCATAGTCGAGGCTGGGAAACGGGACATTGGCGATCTGGGCGCTGACAACCGGATCGGGCAACTGGCTCTCGGCGACCGCCTTGTCGTCAAAGGCAAGCGCTTCCTGTTCCAGCCTTGCGACGCTCGGATCATCGGCACCGAGCGCGATGTCGACAGCTTCCGGCAGGGTCAGGGGCGCTTGCGCAAGTGCAAGGCCGCCCGATGGAAAGGCTATCGCACTGCCCAGAAGGAGCGCTGCAAGCAGGTGTCTATATTTCACGGGGCCTTTTCTCCGGTTTTCGGGTTTCTGTACGGACGATCTCGAGCGTCAGAGGCAGAGGATGGGTCCGGTCGGCGACAGGACCCGGAGATCCGGGGCCGCGGATGCGATCGGATTGCCGCTGGAAAGGCCGCGCCGGCGCATATCAATTCTCCTCGCCGAACTCCTCGTGCAGGTAAGCCAGGACATTCTGGATATCCTGATCGGTCAGTTTCGGATTTCCGCCCTTTGCCGGCATGGGCATGGTCGACCCCTTGCTCCGGAATCCGTTCCGGATGTGATCGGTCAGAACACTGTCATCCTGTGACAGGACGCCATTGCCCTTCGTGAAGTCGGGGGTTCCCGGGATGCCGCCCTTGCCCGTCGGGCCGTGGCAGGCAATACATGTCCCGCGATAGACCCTCTTGCCACGCGCGGGATCGGGGCCTTCCTGCGCGCTTGCTTGCGCCGCAAGGACCATGACAGCCATCAGGCGGACAGGCCGAAACGGGCGGTCTTTTTGGGGAAAGGCATGAGACGCATCCTTTAAGAGAAGGGATTATTGATTGTTGCTGGCTTGCAGAAAGGCCAGGATGTCCCGCACGTCGGAGGCGGGAAGGTTGCCGCGCACCCGCATATGCGTGACCGAAACGTCCCATTCCTCGTCCGTCAGCTCACTGGGTGAGCGGAGATTGTGGCAACGCGAACAGGTTTCGTTCCAGGCTTTCGCTCCGCGTACGATCTGCATCGGATCGGTCTCGGCCGCACTCTCAGTTGCGGGCGTTTCTTCAGGCGCTGACTGGCTCACTGATTGGGCAATGGCCGCTGACCCGCCTGTCAGGAGGATGGCTGCCAGGGTAAATGCCGGTATTATGCAGGACTTCATCATGTCCTCCTTTCTTCGGGATCAGAACCCGTAACCAAGCTGAAACTGGATGAGCGTTTCGTCCGGGACGCCGGGCACCGTGTAATCCCGCCACTCCAGGCCCGCTTTGGCGACAATGGTCGGTGCCAGCCAGTAGTTTAGTCCGGCGTTCAGGCGGTTCTGGGCGTTTTCTTCTTCAAGTTCGGGGTGCCCGCTGATGCTGAATTCCCCGTACCGGACGACAGGTTCCAGCCTGTGGATGATTTCGGAGTCACTGACGCCGGACAGTCGGTATGACACTTGCCCATACCAGGCCTCCATTTCCAGATCCGGCAACAGGACACCGTCAGGCTCTTCATCTGTTGCCGTGAAGAGTTTGCCGCGTTCGGATTTCAGGTATTCGAAACGGGCTGCAAGCGGTCCCTTCGTATAGGCCGCGTCAACGCCCCACAATTGAAAGCGGGCATCGAGCGGAAGTCCGGAGCCGGAAGGAACAGGCATGTCGGGGTTCATGATGCCATCGACGCGTGCGGTCAGGTAGGAGCCGCCGACCTCCAGGGCCGGCATCGGGAAAAATCCTACCCGTCCTCCGACAGACTTATTTGAATTGTCGTCGCTCCCCATCCCCATGAGTTCGACACCGCCCTCAGACGTTGTGCGGGGCCGTTGCCGACAGCCAGAGCGTAGGTCAGGCGGGTGGAGCCGGCCGGGATCGAGCCCCGCAGCTGGACACCGGTGTCGCTCGTCGGCTGAACGCATCATGACCGAGCCCGGCGGGTGCGCCTTGTACCTTGTTGATCCAGCTTGGATGAAGCCGTTCCTGAAACTGGCCGATCGGGCTTAAGTACTTACCAACTACCAGGACGGCATGGTCATTCAATACAAGATCGATCTGAGAGTACTCGAGTTCCGATTCCGTTTTGCCATCACCAGTCGTCGCGTATTCGAATTCTCCTTCAAAGAGGAGGAAATCCTTGTACTGGAAATGTAGGGCGGGATTGAACTTGCCGCTGACGAAGCTATCCGGTCCGGGCGTGTCACCGCCGACGAACCCGACATCGGCATAACCGGCAAGGTGCCACTTCGTGTCGGGCATGCCGGGCGAGACGGCATAGGACGGAGCGGGAGATGTCTGATCCTGTACCTCAGCAATCCGGTCGACTGCGTCCTGGGCCGCGGCTTCCGCCTTGCTGGCCGTTTCGGTTGATTGCAGGACCACACCGCGAAGATCCGCCAGTTCGGCCTCCAGCTGTTCGATCCGTTCCAGAAGCGCGGCTGTCTGCGGATCGGGAGGGGATTGTTCCTGTGTCTCCTGGGCAAGTGCCGGCAGTCCGATCAGGCCACTGTCGCAAGGGCCACAGATCGATATTTGGCGCAGGTCATGGTTCGCCCCCTCGATTCAGGTATTTATCATCTGCCTCCACTACGCACTTGGTAGCATGACCCCTCAAAAAAAGTGCCGAGAGCCTTCCACCGGAAGAGCCCGGCCCGCGGAGGCCGAACGGCCGGGATGGCGGGTAGGGTCCGCCTTGCCGTTCAGGCGGACCGTCTCGCCCTCTCTGGAGCTTCCACATATGCGAGGCTTCGTTCCCTTGGGGGACACCGCCAGCAATTCCTGCCGGTCTTCAGTGCGACCCGAAGGCGCTGTGTTTGCCTTGCCAGTCTCAACCAGGAGGGGCGCGATGGATATTTCAGCAGACGGATGACGGACGCTGTTGGTGGAGACGATCCGGGAGGCGACGGTTTGAAGGCTCGCATAGGATTGATCGGCGAAGATTGCATGTACCACGACGCAGACGGGCTTCGGGAAGCCAGCTGACTGGAAATGCCGAGCAGCCTCGATCATCGTCCGTCCGGAAGAGACGATGTCATCGATCAGGACTGGTTGCCGTCCGGCCCAATCAGCGAGGCCAGGCGCGCGATTTCGACATCACGGTCGCGTGGCGTGTCTTGGAAAGGACCAGGTAAGGCGCGCCCGCCCGGGAGGCCACATCGGATACCCATTGCTCGCTTTCGGAATCGGGTCCGATCACGAGGGGGTTTTCAACATTCTGGCCAGATCCAGTCGGCAAGGGCAGGTGCTGCATGGACAACCGTGTGGCGATCGGGAAGATTTCTCCCAGATCATGTATCCGGTGCGTGGCGTGTCTTGGAAAGGACCAGGTAAGGCGCGCCCGCCCGGGAGGCCACATCGGATACCCATTGCTCGCTTTCGGAATCGGGTCCGATCACGAGG
>LZQP01000040.1_pt1 | contig 15999 bp, 17 predicted proteins | sample 768551 | NCBI WGS metagenome assembly LZQP01 (sample SAMN05207184, study PRJNA324509) | oil field metagenome | isolation source: sample BH-FW-16 from oil reservoir | place: India: Bombay High | collected 2015-12-03
GGTTTTGCCTGGCGGGCGGGAGAAGGCTCCTCAGAAGGCCGGTTCCGTGTGCTGGATATCGGGACCGGCAAGACGGTGACCTATGTCCACAGGGGACTCTTGAAACCGGCACGCAACACCATGTGGCAAGTGGTCTGGATTTTGCCCCATACACGCTTGCCTGGGCGCCGGATGCAATTGCCTGCTCGGTTTTGCCTGGCGGGCGGGAGAAGGCTCCTCAGAAGGCCGGTTCCGTGTGCTGGATATCGGGACCGGCAAGACGGTGACCTATGTCCACAGGGGACTCGACCTCGCGTCCGAGCGCGAGCGGGGATTCGCCCCGCGTCCCGAACGGGCGGCATTCCTTGGCAAGGACATCGCCGTATTCGCACGGCCGGCGCCTGAGGGTCACGAAGATGAGGCCCTGTTTACGCCGAGAGGCATTGGAGAGACCGGACTCGCCCGGACCGATTGGTATCGTCTGTTGGCAGACGGAACACACGATGTGTTGACCGGGAATCTGGGCATTGTATCGGGTGTTCCGCTCGAGGCGGGGAGGGATTGCCTCCTCATCGAAGCCGGACAGGGCCTTTACTGTCTCGGTCCGAGCGGTCACGGGCAACAGGTGGCGACCGGTACGGCCACCGATCTGCGCCTCGTTCCAGCTGGATCCTATTCGACCTATGGTGCACTGGGACGTCCGGATCCGGGAGGCGGCGCGCTTGTGCGGGCGGGCCGGGGCGTGGCTTCAGCTGCGGTCCTGATCGGCCCCGCATCACGGGGCGGACCGGACACATTTATCCTGCCATCTCCGGCTCCGGATGCCGAACACTGGCGGGGACCTCGCGGCAGGCGCAGCGCTTTTTCGCGCAGATGCCGGATCCCAGTCGGAGCTGCTTCTTGTCAGTGCAGGACGAGACGAAAGCGTCAGGACACTCGCGCGCATCAACGGCCACCTCCGGTCTGTGGAATTCGGGACCTGGCGGAGTATTTCCTACCGGCTCGACGATCCGGAAGAGGCTGACGTGTCGGAGGAAGTCGCCTCCTGCCTCCTGCTCCCACCGGGGGCAGCGGAGGCGCCTCTGCCCCTGATCGTCGAAGTCTATCCCGGAATCCGGCCGCGCTGCGAGGCCCGCACGCCCGTGCTTTCCTATCCCAATCCCAATTCTCCCTATCTCTGGCCGGCCGGGGGTATGCCTATGCGCGCATCGCCCTGCCGCGCGAGATGATGCTACGGACGAAGGTCCGATTGCGGGCATGGACGAAGCGGTCGGTACAGCGCTCGATGCATTGCTTGCAACAGGCCGGATCGATCCGGACAGGGTGGTCCTCAACGGGTTCAGCCAGGGCGCTGTGTCAGCGCTCTATGTGGCGGCCCATTCCGACCGGTTCGCGGCCGTGATTGCCCGCAACGGCTGGACGGACCTGACCAGCCACTATTTCGGGCCGCCGGGCATCTATTCCATTCTGGACCCGGATTATTTCGGCAGCGAGTTCATCCGCTATGAGGCCGAAGCCGGCAGCGAGTTCGGGATCGGCCGGACGCCATTCGAGGATCCGGACGTCTATTCCCGCAACAGCCCCGTCCTCCTCGCACCGGACATCAACGCACCGGTCCTGCTCATGAGTTCCGACATGGACAGTTTCTCCATGTCCCAGTTCGATGAAATGTATTCGGCACTCCTGCGTGCCGGAAAGGATGCCCGCTACGTCCGCTACTGGGGAGAGGGCCACGGACCCTCCAGCCCGGCCAATATCCGGGACATGTGGAACCGCCTCGACGCTTTCCTCAGGGAAATCGGCGTTGCGTCTGATGCGGACGCACCTCCGCCTTTGTGAGCCGGACCAAAGGAACTTGCCTTGAACCTGTTTCATGAGACCGTCGCACGGAAACGGAACAGGTCTCATCGCATTTCATCCATATCATCGCAATTCGAACAATTCATGGGTCTCTGGCCTGTCTCGGCATTTGGCGGAGGTGGGCGGAAAGCGAGACAATTGCCGCCCATCCGGACGCCCGGATCGACAGCCGTCGGCTCTTCAGTCCATCGTGCAGAGCTGCATATTTGTCCTCATGGACCTATATGGCGACGGAACCCGGGTAAAAGTTGGGGAGCACAGAACTCTCCAATAAATTCGCTGACCGTTCAGCTTCAGCACCGCTGTTCTTTACATATTTACTTACGCCATGTAGTCGGGGCGGATGTCGTTCGTTCGCGCATTGCTGCTTTGTATTGCTTTCGCTGCATCAGGTGTCCTGGTGCCGGTGGAGCATTCGCGGGCGCATGCGCAAGACGTGGCTGTCGCAGATATGCAGGCTGATCACGGGCATGATCACCATTCGGACGCTGGCCATGCAGACGAAGATGGCGTTTCCGACATGGATACCCACAAGCAGCACGGTTCTTCCAGCCATGATGCGGACCTGCACTTTGTCGCGATTGATCTGACCGCACCGGCCAGCGGCGCTGTTCCTTTCCGGGCAGCTGAGCGGTGTTTTGGTGACTGCCTCGACCGGCTCGGCCCCGTCCTGCCGAGAGACCCGGACCCCGAACGCGCCTGACGGCTGAACTCCGACCGGATTGCGAAAGCGGTCCGGTATGTCTGTTCCTGCCATCAAGGGCGCTTTTTCATGTCTTTCAAATATCTTGGCCTCGCACTCGTGCTGGCCTCTCACACCGCATACGCGGTCGCGGAAATCGGTTCGTGTGATCCACCGTCCGAAACAGTCGAGCTGGTGACGCTCGATGCAGCGATCACCCGAGCGAGCGATTTTGACCTCCGTCCTGATTCTGCAGAAGCCGCCATCGCTGCGGCGCGAACGGAGCGTGCAATTGCTGGTCTTCGTCCCGCCGATACTGTGACTGTCGAAATCGAGGATTTCCCCGGCACAGGTCTCGCCAGCAACATCGACAATCTGCAGGTCACCGGCCGCTTCTCACGTGTCTGGGAACGGGGCGGCAAGCGTCAAGCACGTCAGGCGCTGGCTGAATCCGGCGTTGCGGTTGCGCAATCTGGTCTCGCTCTGGCTGACTATGAAATCCGGCACGAGATCGAGAACCTGTATGCGGAAGCAGCTTTCTCAGGAGAGCGGCTGAAGCTCGCCTGTGAGCGGCTTGAAATCGCGACAACGCTGGAGGCGGCCATCAAGCGCCGCGTCGATGCGGCCAGAGACCCATTGCTCGCGTCTGCACGCGCAGCATCTGATCGGCTCCAGGCGGAGGCGGACGCCCGTCGCTATGCGATTGAAGCCCGTGATCTTCGCGCCGCGCTGGTCTCGTACTGGGGCAGTGATGCAGAGATCAGGTTGGACTCCTCCGTTATGGAGCTTTCCCCTTCGGCTCGCGCGATAGGTCCATCCGACATCAACACACCGCACCTGGACAGTCTCGATGCTGAAAGAGCCCGGTCCATTGCGAAAGCGGAAGTCGAGAGGGCTTCCGGCGTTCCGGACGTTACCTGGAGCGTCGGGGCGCGAAAATTCGGTATTGAAGACGACCTTGCCATCATAGGCGGCGTTTCCATCCCGCTTGGCACCGGAGTGCGTAGTGAGGCAGGTGTTGCAAAAGCTAGAGCCGAAGCCTTCCGCATTGAAGCCGAATCCGAGGCGTTGCGGCAGGAGCTTGTGCGCAAAGCCATGGCATTTCAGCGGGCATCGCTGAGCGCGCTGGACGCCATAACGGAAATCGACGGAACGCTTGTGCCGGAAGCTGAGCGGGCGCTTGATCTGGCCACGGAAGGCTACAATCGCGGTGCATTTTCATATCTCGATGTATTCGACGCGCAAAGAACGCTGACGGCGCTTCGGGAAGAACGCCTGATCTACCTCCGATCCCACATCCTGAACAATATCGAATTGACCCACCTGATCGGAGAAGCCGGTCAGCGCGAGGAGACCCTCCCATGAAACATTATAAACAACTGATCGGCGCAGCCGCATTTGCCGGTCTCCTGGCGCTCGCAAGCTGCGGTGACGCGACGTCCGGACCGGAAGATCATGGTCATGGCCATGAAACTGAGGCGGCGGACGACTATGCCAGAGGGCCGCACAATGGCCGTTTGCTGGAAGATGGAGACTTTGCCGTTGAAATGACGATTTTCGAGACCGGCGTGCCGCCTCAGTTTCGCATCTATCCATACCGGAACGGGGAACCCGCTAATCCGTCCAGCGTTGACCTGACCGTCAGGCTGCATCGTTTGGGCGACATCGTTGATGAGTTCTCCTTCACACCTCGCCAGGACTATCTCATGGGCGACGGGGTGGTCATCGAGCCGCACTCGTTCGAGGTCGAGGTCGTGGCGCGCCAGGGCGGAAAGACATCGAGCTGGCGCTACGAATCCTTCGAGGGGCGCACCACGATCCCTGATGACGTTGCTGCCGAAGCGGGCGTTGCAGTGGAGGACGCCGGACCGGCTTCTATCCGTGACGTAATCACCGTGTCGGGCACTGTAGAACTTTCTCCGTCCGCAACAGCAGAAGTCCGCGCGCGCTATCCGGGGCCGGTGAAATCCGTCAATGCGCAAGTGGGCGACTATGTCCGCAGAGGACAAACGCTGGCCGTCGTGGAGTCGTCCTCCAGCTTGCAGGAATACACCGTTCCGGCTCCGGTTTCCGGGACGATCCTTGAGCGTCATACCAATGCGGGCGATGTGGCCGGAAGCGAGGCCCTTTTCGTGATCGCAGATTTTGCGAACGCCGAAGCGCGCCTTCATGTGTTTCCGAGGGATGTCGCGAAGGTGAAGCCGGGCCAGAAGGTGAGCCTCGGTGTGGCAGGCGGTGATCTGAACATCGAAACGATGATTTCCCGCTTCCTTCCATTGGCAGGCGTTGAATCTCAAACCCGCGTTGCCGTCGCTGATCTGCCCGCGGATTCGGGGCTGCAGCCCGGTATGCGGATCATGGCGGAAGTGACGACCGCTGAAACCGAAGTGCCTCTGGCGGTTCGGGAGTCCGGCTTGCAGTCGTTCCGGGATTTCACCGTGGTCTACGCAAAGGTCGATGAGACCTACGAAGTTCGGATGCTGGATATCGGTCGGCGGGATGGTGAGTATGCCGAGATCCTTGGCGGCGTGAAGCCGGGCGAGACCTACGTCACCGAGAACTCCTACCTCATCAAAGCCGACATCGAAAAGTCTGGCGCGAGCCACGACCACTAGGAGCGGGACATGCTAGAGAAAATCATCGAATTTTCGATCCGGCAGCGCTGGCTCGTAATGGCGATTGTGCTGGGCCTTGCGGGGCTCGGTATATGGAACTTCAACCGGCTGCCGATTGATGCGGTTCCGGACATCACCAATGTTCAGGTGCAGGTGAACAGCGAGGCACCGGGCTTCTCACCCCTTGAAGCGGAACAGCGCATCACGTTCCCGGTCGAGACGGCAATCTCGGGACTGCCCGGACTGGCCTACACACGCTCGGTCTCGCGCTACGGCCTCAGCCAGGTCACCGTTGTGTTTGAGGACGGGACGGACATTTATCGCGCCCGTCAGCTGGTCAGCGAACGCATCCAATCCGTTCAGGCAAATTTGCCACCCGGAGTGACGCCAGAGCCGGGGCCAATCGCGACGGGTCTCGGTGAAATCTACATGTATATCCTCGCTGCGGAGCCGGGAGCTTTGAAAGAAGACGGCACTGCATGGTCTCCGATGGACTTGCGGACGCTGAACGACTGGGTTGTCCTGCCGCAGCTTAGAACCGTGAAGGGCGTGACAGAAGTCAACACGATTGGCGGCTTCAAAAAGGAAATACACGTCCTTCCCGATCCTGCCGCCATGGCCGGGTTTGGCCTGACTCTGGATGACATCATTCAGGCGATTGATCGCAACAATGCAAATGCTGGCGCTGGCTATATCGAGCGGCACGGCGAACAGAACTTGATCCGTGTCCCCGGACAGGCAGAAACCCTGGATGATCTGCGCGACATCACCGTCAAGGATACAGGCGTAGTTTCAGTGCGCCTGCGTGATGTCGCTCAGGTCCGGGAAGGCGAGGAACTGCGCACAGGGGCTGCGACACAAAACGGTTCAGAGATTGTTCTGGGCACCGCGTTCATGCTCGTTGGAGAGAACAGCCGGACCGTTTCCATCGCTGTTGCACAGGGGCTGCGACACAAAACGGTTCAGAGATTGTTCTGGGCACCGCGTTCATGCTCGTTGGAGAGAACAGCCGGACCGTTTCCATCGCTGTTGATAAGAAGGTCGACACGATCCGGCCAAGCCTGCCGGAGGGCGTGACGATTACGCCAGTCTACAACCGGACGACGCTCGTCGATGCCACAATCAAGACGGTTGAGAAGAACCTCATGGAAGGTGCGCTTCTCGTCATCCTGGTTCTGTTCCTCCTGCTCGGAAACATCCGGGCGGCGCTCTTGACGGCTGCCGTGATCCCGCTGGCCATGCTGATGACGATCACCGGCATGGTCGAGAACAAGGTCTCGGGCAACCTGATGAGTCTCGGCGCACTGGACTTCGGTCTGATCGTCGACGGTGCGGTCATCATCGTTGAGAACTGCCTGAGGCGTTTTGCCGAGGCGCAGCACAAACTCGGGCGGCTGCTCACCCGGGACGAACGCTTCAGCCTCGCGGCCACTGCGTCCAGTGAAGTGATCAAGCCGTCGATCTTCGGCGTGATCATCATCACGGTCGTCTACCTGCCGATCTTTGCGCTCACGGGCATCGAAGGAAAAATGTTCCACCCGATGGCATTCACTGTCGTGCTGGCGCTTACATCGGCGCTGATCCTTTCTCTGACATTCGTGCCCGCAGCGGTCGCGCTACTCGTGCGTGGAAAGGTGACAGAGAAAGAAAGCTGGCTGATGCGGGGCTCCAAGTCCGCCTACCGGCCTGCGCTCCAATACGCGCTTCGCTTTCGCTATGTCGTTGTGGCTGGTGCCGTGGCGCTGGTCGCACTGGCTGGCTGGGGAGCCACCCGTATCGGGTCAGAGTTCATTCCGAACCTTGATGAGGGAGATATTGCGCTCCATGCGCTGCGCATTCCGGGAACGAGCCTCACCCAGGCAATCGGCATGCAGGAAATGCTGGAGGAACGCATCACAAAGGTGCCGGAAGTCCAGCGCGTGTTTGCCAAGATCGGAACGCCGGAAATCGCCACCGATCCTGTGCCGCCAAGCGTGGCTGATACGTTCGTGATCATGAAGCCGCGTTCCGAATGGCCTGATCCTCGAAAGCCCAAGGCACAAGTGGTAGCGGAACTTGAAGCTGCGGTGAACGAGATTCCCGGCAGCAAGTATGAGCTAACCCAGCCAATTGAGATGCGCTTCAACGAACTCATTTCCGGTGTCCGGGCGGATGTGGCCATCAAGATTTATGGCGACGATCTCGATACGCTCGCGGCACTGGCAGATGAGGTCGAGGGTGTGGTGAGCGGCGTGACCGGATCGGCTGACGCGCAATCCGAGCAGGTGACGGGGTTGCCGGTCCTGTCGATCCATCCGGACCGCGCAGCACTGGCCCGGTATGGCCTCGACGTGGAGGACGTTCAACGTGTAGCGCAGATTGCGCTCGGCGGGGAAATTTCCGGTCGCTACTTTGAGGGTGACCGGCGCTTTGACATTGTTGTCCGGTTTCCCGAATACCTGCGTACGGATGTTGGGGCGATTGAGCGGCTGCCGGTTCCGCTACCTGAAAGCAGGCGCGGTGCCGGTGGTCCGCTGTTCGTCCCGATGTCGGAAGTTGCAAGTGTCGAGATCGCACCTGGTCCCAATCAGATCAGCCGTGAGAACGGCAAGCGCAAGCTGACCGTTACCACGAATGTCCGTGGGCGCGACCTCGGATCGTTTATCGGAGACTTGCAGGGGCAGATTTCCCAGCAAGTCGAACTGCCGGAAGGCTACTGGATTGAGTATGGCGGCACCTGGGAACAGCTTGTGTCGGCCAGCCAGAGACTTTCCATTGTGGTTCCGATTGCGCTCCTGATGATCTTCGGATTGCTGCTGATGCTGTTCGGCACTCTGAGGGATGCCGCTGTCGTGTTCTCTGGCGTGCCGCTGGCGCTGACCGGAGGTGTTGCAGCGCTCGCCCTGCGAGGCCTGCCGCTGTCGATCTCTGCAGGTGTGGGCTTCATCGCCCTTTCGGGCGTTGCCGTGCTGAACGGCGTTGTGATGCTAAGCTTCATCAAACAACGCCGGGAAGCTGGCGAGCCGCTGGACACGGCCATCTTCGAGGGCGCTCTGCTGCGGTTGCGACCCGTCCTCATGACGGCACTGGTTGCGAGTCTCGGCTTCGTGCCAATGGCGATCAATGTCGGCCTCGGCAGTGAAGTGCAGCGGCCATTGGCAACAGTCGTCATTGGCGGCATCGTCTCGTCAACCCTGCTGACCCTGCTTGTCCTGCCAGCGCTCTACCGGATCGTTCACGGTGGGCGTGCAATCAGCGAAGAGACAGCCGAGGCGCCTTCCGGTGCAGTGCCGGCAGAGTAGAAGGACAAGGCTTCAAAGGTTCGACAATGCTCAGCATTCTTTCCCAGCGCACCTACCGGCACCTGTTCCTTGCGCAGGTCGTTGCCCTCGTCGGCACCGGATTGCTGACGGTCGCGCTGGGATTGCTGGCCTACGAACTAGCGGGTGAAGCGGCGGGTCAGGTGCTGGGCACTGCCCTTGCGATCAAGATGGTGGCTTATATCACTATCGCGCCAGTCGTAGGGGCCTTCGCAAGTCGATTACCCCGCCGTGCATTCCTCGTCGCCATGGACATTGTGAGAGCGGCCATCGCCCTTGTGCTGCCGTTCGTGACCGAGGTCTGGCAAGTCTACGTCCTGATCTTTCTCCTGCAATCTGCATCGGCGGCTTTTACGCCGACCTTCCAGGCGACCATTCCGGACATCCTGCCGGATGAGGAAACCTATACGAAAGCACTGTCGCTTTCCCGGCTCGCCTACGATATGGAAAGCCTGACAAGCCCCATGATCGCTGCGGCACTCCTGACCGTGATCAGTTTCAATGGACTGTTTGCGGGCACGTCCGTCGGGTTCGTTGCTTCCGCCTTGCTGGTCATCACCTCCGGGCTTGTTGTTCAGCGCGCGACAGGCCCGCAGCAGGGGAGTGTGTTCGAGCGCACGACACGCGGGATACGCATCTACCTGGCAACGCCCCGGCTTGTGGGCCTTTTGGCTATCACGCTGTCGGCAGCGGCGGCCGGGGCAATGGTCATCGTCAATACGGTCGTAATCGTACGGGAAGAACTCGGCCTTTCCCAAACGGCTTACGCGATTGCGCTCGGGGCCTATGGGTTCGGTTCGATGTTGGTGGCCTTGTCGATCTCTTCGATCCTGAAGCGGCGAAGTGACCGTTCAGCTCTGCTTCTGGCGTCGGGCGCTCTGACTTTGTTATTGGGCGTGCTTGCCATTTTGAGCTTCACGATGGGCTTCCACTGGCCGCTTGTGCTGGCCGGGTGGTTCCTGCTCGGTGCGGCCTATTCGTTGAGTGTAACCCCATCAGGGCGGCTGCTGAGGCGCTCTTCAAACAGCGACAATCGGCCTGCGGTCTTCGCCGCGCAGTTTGCCCTCAGCCATGCCTGCTGGCTGATCACGTATCCGCTCGCCGGATGGATCGGTGCTGGATGGGGACAGGGCTCGGCCCTTGCTGGAATGTGCCTGCTCTCAGCCACGGCACATTGCTGGCACTCGTCTTGTGGCCTGCAAGCGATACAGAACGCATCGAGCATACCCACAACGACCTGCCACCGGATCATCCCCACCTCCAAGAAGGCCACCAGCAAGGCCGACCGGTGCATCCTTTCATTATCGATGAACTGCACACACATTGGCCGAAGGCGACTTGACCGGATTGATCATCCGCGGCTGGGCAAGGCGGCCCGGCCACACTTCTTCCAATCTTCGCGTCTCGCTAAATCGCGGATACTCGCTGGTCAGATTGTCATTGCAGCTTATGGCAAAAGCTGCGCAACCTTGGTGCTCGGCCTGTCTGCACTCAGTCGGCACTGCAAGCGATCAATCCATGAGCTGAACGATCTCTGATCGACGGTCCATACCTGAATTCAAAGCGAAGAGTGACGTACCGTGGAGGGATTGTCTGCCTGCCGTCCCCGTCTTCATGCGAGCGTGCGGTCTGACTTCCACGTCCGTAGCCAGGCTTCAATGGCATAGTAGACCAGTATCATTCGCCCGGCCGGATGGGTCAGGAACTGATCCTCCTGCAGAAAGGCCTCGACGGCATTGCGGCCAACAATCCCATGAGCAACGAGCTCACCATTCGCAAGCGTATCTAGGAGCAAGGCGCGGTTCTCCCGAAGCTGGTCGACAAAGTACCGTGTCGCTTCGCCTTTGGTCATTCGCAGGCGGACAAGATCGGGAATCCGCCCCTCGAAGGCCTTACGGGCAAGTCCGCGGCTGATACCGCCTTCCGAGAGCAGGTAAACCGGCAGGCGCAGGCAAAGCTCGATCAGCGGCTGGGACATCAACGGATGAACACACTCTCTCTTCTCTTCCTGGAAGAGGCGCTCCTGCACCTGGATCATGTGCAGGAGCCCGCTTACCTGATCGAACTTGCCGGGTGGCAGGCCATCCGGCGCGTACGCCCAGTCCGGCAAGGCATAGGCTGGGTCGAACTGCTCCTGTGCACCTGCATTGAGGATGGTCTTCTTCGCTCCTATGCCAGCGATCAGCGGGGATTGGTGCGGCTTTCTGAAAATTTCGGGAAGCGTATCCCGGAGCACCCTCCAGACAGACCGGCCCGACAGTCGCGCTGAATTGGAAAGTTCTGAAAGTGAATCCGGCCCCAGCCCGTGGCGCCGCAAATAGTCGGTGAACCCGAAGGGCGTTCCAGCCGCGTGAAAGAGATGGTCTCCGCCCTGGCCGGTGAGATAGGTCCGCTCCAGCCCGCCGGACGCTTCGGCAAGCTGCGCGTTGAAGTCCCGGGCGAGGAACTGCCGGTAGGGCCGCGCCGAGGCAGGATGGGTAGAGGCGCCGGGCAATTGCCTGGAGGGGTGAACCGGATTTCGGCAAGGTCGATGCCAAGAAAGGCCGCTGTTGCTCTTGCAAAGCCGGTTTCCGGCGGGTCGCCGGATTCCACGATGTGGTGGACAGCAAGGTGCGGGGAAGGGACATCGCTCGCCGCAAGACAGGCAAGGACGATCGAGGAATCGAGACCGCCGGAAAGGTCGACGGCAGGCGCCGGGACGGAGACGCCCCAGGCGCCGACCACTTGCTGCGCCGCCTCCCGGAGGAGGCATGCCGCGGTTTCGGGACCCGGCTCCAGTACGTCGCGCGCAATGTCGTGCGGGTTCCACAGGGTTTCAGGCGGGATATCAGGTGTCCGGGCCATAAGGCGCTGGCCACCGAGAAGTTCGCGAACTTCGTTAAGGCCGGTTTCGCCGTTCTGGATCTTGTCATAGCCCATCAGCGTGGAGATGAAACGGAGATTGAGGCTGAAGCGGCGCCGGTCCAGGAAGGGGCAGAGTTCGAGATTCGAAAAGATAAAGGTGACGCCGTCAAAGGCGGAATAGAAGCAGGGGATGGATGATACGGGATCTGTATAGATCGCAAGATCATCGCCTGCCCGGAACAGTGCGATATAGCTCCCCCAATAGTCGCTGTAGATATTGCGTCCGCCCGTATCGAGCAGCGAGGTCGCCGCAACATGCCGGATGTGCGTTAGCCGGGTGCGTCCATTTCGCGGGAAAGCGTACCGAAGATCACCCCACCGAACTGGCCGTCTGTCTGGCGGATCTCGATCACGGGCGAGCTGACCCTGGCAGGCTGGCTCAGATCGGCAAGCAGGAAACCCGGCGTCTCCAGAAGGGTGGGCGGAGCCGGTCCATCCATCATGCGTGTCCGGATCCTGCCAAAATGGTCCCTGGCGGTGGCATCCTGCGGATCGCAGATCATGGCGAAGAAGGCAGCCGGCATCCTCGGCCTCCTCAGATGACCAGGATGGGCGCGAACCCTGCTGCATGTTCGAGATGATCGTTGAGGACAGCGCCTTCATATTCGATCCAGCAATGCGCGCCGAAGGGGGCGAGTCGCACACCGAATGTCCAGGTTGCCGAGATTCCATGGGTGGCCAGAAAGCGCATCAGGAACAGGCTGTGGAAGAGGCACGCGTCCTTTGTCGTGAAGAGGAAGGGGGCGAGCGCGAGGAATTGAGCCGTCAGTCCTGTCACCTCCTCCAGGGTTCTTGCTGGTCCTGCCGGCAAGTCCTGTTTCCACCGGCGCGCGCCGGACAAGACGCCGCGCAGGGACTGTGTCCGTTTGAGGGTCCAGCTGCGGAAAAGTGCGGTCAGGAGCCGGGGCCATTCAGAGGAACCTGCGGTGCCGGCGAGCAGGCTGGCATCTGCGAAACGCGAGGCATCGGGGCGAGGTGCCGCGCAGGCCACCAGGGGACGGCCAGCTGCCGGCGGCAGCAGAAGCACGCCTTTGCGTATCAGGTGATCCGCAAACCGCCCTGCCTTGTGTGAAAGGCTTTCGGCCCGATCCGCGGCAATGATCTCCGAGAACAGGCGCGCCGCCTCGCCGGTATGGGCAAAGTATCGGTCCGCACGCGCATCCAGGAAGATATAGGCGCCGTCCGAAGCGCAGAAATATGTGTCCGGAGCGAGACCGAAGGCTGACATGTAAGACCTCGTCAGGCAGGCGGGTATAAGATATCGGGCCGGAAAATGAGGGCGCGCACCTGCGCCCTCATTCTCCTTGCCAGGATGCGTTCAGCCGATTTCAGGGCGGGAATTCTGCGAACCGGAAAGTTCGGCAGGTCCTGCCACCTCACCCTTCGTTTCAGACGAAACGGAGCCGAGTTCGACAGGATCGAATTCGTCCTGAGGCAGATGGGTTTCGATAGTCCGGATCATGATTTTCTCCTTTTCAATTCCGGAGCGCCGCCAACAACAACGGCAAGTAGAATATGAAGTCTCCAAAAGGTAGAGTCAACGACTGCCACATTAAAAAGATTATATAAAACATAGTATTAGGTGATATTCGCCGAGTGCCGCTCTCCTTGCGGAGAGGGCTGTTGCGATCATCCTTTTGCGGGGGCTGATGGGCCCCGGTATTCAGCGTATCGGTTCGCCCGGCTGGCGCGCCGGTAGGTGGCAGGATATCCGGCCAGTTTGCCGGCAAGGGAGGGCGCAAGCCCTGCTTGCGGGCATTGCCGAAGCAATGCATGGGCTTTTGTTCCGTCTCCGGCGAGCAGGCATTTGCGGGCCGTGACAGGCGAGGTAAGCGACGGCGTGCGGGTCGGTCTGGTAGAGGCCTGGCGCGCTGAGCGCCGATGCAAATCCCCGGTCTGGTACTTGCCAATCGGGCCCATAGCATTCTGCAAGATAGGGCGCTGGAGGGTCGGGGATCCGGAACACATGCTCACCGAAGCGCACCTGTCTCAGGCCGAAAGGCTGGTGACGCCATTGAATGTCGCCGGGCAGGTCTGAAAACCCGCAGACGAACCCATTCGGGTGGAGATCGAAGATGAAGACGTCGGTAGCAATCCCGTCCACGGTCAGACCGACATACCTGTCGCCCGGCCGTGCAGACCGAGACAGGATCAGATCCGGATGGGCACGGATAAGATCGACGGGGCCGGCTGCGTCAGTGTTGGCGCGCATGAGCCCGATGTCGATATCGCGGTCATGCGCCAGCGGGCCGCCCTGCCGGATAAAACCGAGAAGCGTGCCGGCTGCAAGGAAGGGCTGGAGCCCGCCGCCTTCGAATATGCTCACAAGCTTTACGAGCGTGGCAAGAGCGCGGGCCGGCGCAAAGGCTGGCCGGACCGCGGGGGGCTGTCCGGGAGCCTCTGGCAGCGCAAGCGCCTGATGACGGGCCGCGGCTTCGAATTGTCCAATGGAATAATAAACGCCGGCCATCAGCGACTGTGCGAACGAGTGGTCTTCCGGGCAGTCTGACCAAGACCGGAGCAGGTCGAGGGCGGCCGTACCACGCCCGGCGCAGACGAGAGCGCGGACGGCCTGGCGAAGCATGTTCAGCGATGGAGCTTTGCGCTCGCAAAGCGCGACCAGGCCCCGGGCAGCCGCCTGTACCGCTCCTGACCGTTCCGCCTCATCCGGCGTGATATCGGCGATCGACTGCCAGGACTCCCAGGCATCCGGTTTAGGGAGACCGCCCTGCGGAGCGCATCAAGCGCGCCGGCCCTGTCGCCGCAGGCATGAAGGGCAAGGCCGGCGCCGTGATGGGCGGCAGCATTGCAGGGCTCGATCGAGAGTATGCGTTCGAACTGCTCCAGGGCGGAACCGGGCTGGTTGCACCGGAGCAGGGCACTGGCATGGGCGATCTGCGTGGGAACATGTCCCGGGCGGAGGCGTCCGCACGCTTCCAGGGCTTCCAGAGCTGCTGCCGGGGCGCCCCTCACGGATGTGGAGACGGGCCGCGCGCATGTGCCAGTCCCAGTCCGGAAGCGGAGCGGATGGCGGCTCATCAGCCATATCGCACCTTTCCTGAAATCAGATGGTCATGGGCCTGTGTCATATCAGGGACCTTGATCTTGCTTAAGGTGCACCGCCTCGCGCGACAGGCAGGGCTTGCCATGCGCCGCAAGGAAATATTAAATCATAAAGAGAAACATAAAACAATAAAAGGTAGACTTGAATCTCAGGCAAAAATCAGGTTTGGCGGAAGAGTGATCAGGTGCGTTCGCGATGCCAGGCGGTTCATCCGAAGGGACGGATGCACCGGACAAGCATTGGCGGCGGTACTCGGAGACAACAGGTCATGAGCGATTATGATGGTGCAGCAGTCCTGAAAGCTATCCGGTCCATCCAGGCTGCCACAACCGACAAAGAGACGATTCAGCGGCTTGCGGAATTCAGCGAGCCTTACGGGTTCAGCCGCATCTATCTCGGCCAGCTCGTCAATCCGCTCAATATTCCGCTCAAGGACATTCTCTATCTCTCCAACTGGCCAGAGGAATTGAAGGCAAGGCGCCGGAGCCGCCTTGCCATCCTGCACGATCCGATCGCGCTTTGCGCCATCCGGTCAAAGCGCCCGTTCTCCTGGGCTGAAGCCTATGACCATGCCTCGAGAATCGGACGCATGGTCGTCGACATGGTCCATGATTACGGCATTACCGATGGCATGATGTTTCCGATGCACGCCCTGGACAGTATCACGGGCGGTGTATCGCTTGGTGGCGATTCAATGCCGGATCTTTCGCGAACCCAGATTGCCGAACTGGAGATCGTTTGCCAAACAGCCTACTACCGTCTGGAGGACATGATGGGGCCGTTTCCCTATCAGAAGCTCGCTGAGCTCAGTCCCCGGGAAGCCGAATGTGTTCAGTTCGCTGCTGCCGGCAAGTCCAATTGGGAAATCGCCCACATTCTGGGAATCCGGGAAGACTCGGTCAAGAAGACGCTGCAACGGGCTTGCGGTAAGCTGGATGCCGTCAATCGCGCGCATCTTGTTGCATCTGCCATTGCGCGAGGCAGATCTTTCCCTGACAAGCCCCCGATCGGGGGCATGACGGCAAGGTCCGTCCTGTTCCATCCTCCGCTTGCGATCAATCGTGACAGGAGGATCCATGTTCAAGATCATCACACCTGAAAATCGCAGCGAGCACAGGGGGCTCATCGATGCGATGCATGAGATGCGATACAGGATCGTTGTCGGAGAGTGGTGCTGGCATATCCCGGGCATAGAGGAAGGCTATGACAAGGATCAGTTCGATACCGATGCGACGGTCTATGTCCTTGTCCTGTCCGAAGCTGGCGAGGTGATGGCCTCCTCGCGGCTCAATCCGACAACACGCCCGCACATGCTGAGCGAACTCTTTGCCGATTATTGCGACCTCCAGCCTTATCCCATCGGACCGGATGTCTGGGAATGTTCCCGCTTCGTGACCGACCGAAGCCTCATGCCGGACCCGGTCGAGGATTTCAGGACAAGGTGCCGTCTCGGATTGGGCCTGACTGTCTGGTGCCTCGATCATGGCGTCTCGCGCCTCAGCTGGCTGACCCATCAGAAATTCTACAATCTCGTCCAGCGGGTCTGGAGACCGAGCCGCTCGGCCTGCCACGCCGGGAAGGGGATGACTGGGCCTG
>LZQP01000041.1_pt1 | contig 15960 bp, 20 predicted proteins | sample 768551 | NCBI WGS metagenome assembly LZQP01 (sample SAMN05207184, study PRJNA324509) | oil field metagenome | isolation source: sample BH-FW-16 from oil reservoir | place: India: Bombay High | collected 2015-12-03
CTCCAAGCGCGGCCTGCGTGCTCCAGACCGTACACGTGTCATCATCAATACCGAAGTCTGCGAAGCTGCGGCGATTGCTCGGTAAAATCCAACTGTCTCTCGGTGGAGCCGGTGGAGACCGATCTTGGCCGCAAGCGCCGGATCAATCAGTCCACGTGCAACACGGACCTTTCCTGTCTCAAGGGCTTCTGCCCGAGCTTTGTGACCATCACAGATGGCGAACCTGCCTGGGAAGAACAGGCGCGGCCTGAATTCAGCGCCGATGGCCTGCCCCTGCCCGAAACGCCGAGCCTCGCGCAGCCTTACAACGTCCTGTTCACAGGCGTTGGCGGAACGGGTGTCACGACGGTTGCAGCTGTGCTGGCCATGGCAGCCCATGTGGATGGTCATGCCGCCTCCAGCCTCGACATGACAGGCCTTGCCCAGAAAGGCGGACCGGTCCTCTCCCACATCCGCTTTGCCCGCGAACCGGACATGATCTCAACCGGACGTGTGCCACCTGCCAGCGCCGATGTCGTCATCGCCTGCGACCTGGTCGTGGCTGCGGGCGGCGATGCGCTGAACCTGATGGATGCAGACCGCACGGCCGCCTATGCCAACAGCGACGTCACGCCAACGAGCGAGTTCATCCGTAACCGCTCCAAACGCTTCGAAAGCGATCTTCTCTCTGCACGCGTGAAACGGCAGGCAACCGAATTCGAAGCCTTCGATGCCGAAGCTCTCGCCGTCGGCTACCTGCACGATGCGATCTACACCAACATGATCATGGCAGGCTTTGCCTGGCAGAAAGGCCGTCTGCCGGTCTCGCTGCGCGCGCTCTACCGTGCCATCCGCCTCAACGGAACGAAGGTCGATGACAACATGGCCGCCTTCAATATCGGCCGGATCGCGGCGGCAGATCCTGCCCGCCTGATCCGTCAGGAGGATCCACGCGGCGAAGTGCATGAACAGACGCTGGACGAACTGATCAAAGACCGCGCCACCCGCCTGACCGCATACCAGAACGCAGCCTACGCTGAGCGCTACCGTGAAACCGTCGCGAAAATCCGCGCTGCCGAAAGCAGCCTCGGCACCGGCGAAAAGCTCGCCCGCGCCGCCGCCTTCTATGCCTATAAAGTCATGGCCTACAAGGACGAGTATGAAGTCGCCCGTCTCTATACGGATGGGAAATTCGCAAAGCAGCTCGCCAGCCAGTTCAAGGGCGGAAAGCTGCGCTTCTGGCTTGCCGCACCGATGATCGCGAAGAAGGACCAGCACGGCCATTTCGAGAAAAAGCATTTCGGCCAGTGGATGATGCTGGGCTTCAAACTGCTCGCAAAGTTCAAAGGCCTGCGCGGCACGAAATTCGATGTCTTCGGCTATACCGAAGAACGCCAGCACGAACGCAAGCTGCGGGATGATTATCTCGCCGGGCTGGAACGCATTGCTTCCGAACTGACCGGCAAGAACCATGAACTGGCCGTGATGATCGCAACCCTGCCGGACGAAATCCGCGGCTTCGGGCATGTGAAGGATGCGGCGCTACAGGCAGCAAGACTGAAGGAAGCAGATCTCTGGGCCGGTTGGCCGGAGGGCAAGCTGCCCACAACAAAAACAACGCTGATCGCCGCAGAATAGTCACGAAATCCGCTCATGGGTGGTATGGTACGAAAACCATACGGAGGACACTCATGCGCCGTTCGATCATTCCCGCGCTTACCGCCCTTGCCGCGCTTGGCGCATGCCAGCAGCCTACTGCCGTGACAGATCCGGAAGCGCCTGCTGCGCCGGACGCCAGCACGACGCCAGCCCAGGCCACGCCTTCGGACAAGGACAATCTGGTCAACCCGGTCATGGTCATTCCGAAAGAGGAGATACAGCCCGTGCCGATCGCTGTAACCACGTTGGAAGCCAGCAAGCCGCTCGCCCACGGCAACAACCTGTTCGCCTGGTCGCTCTATGACGCGCTGGATGGCAAGCCGGGTAACATCTTCGTTTCGCCAGCCTCGGTCAGCGAAGCCTTCGCCCTGCTCTATCCGGGCGCTGCGGGAGAGACAGCACTGCAGATGGGACAAGTCTTCGGTTTCGACAGCGTGCCAGCGGAAGCCTTTGCCGGCACGCAGAACACGCTGAACCGGGCCGTCACGGCCGACACGGAAAAGACCAAGCTGACCGTCGCCAATGCCGTCTGGCTACGTGAAGGCTCCAGCCTGCAGGCGCCTTACCAGAACGCCGTGGAAGACATCATGAAGGCCAAGGTCGCCTTGGTCGATTTCAATCAGCCGGCCGCCGCCGCGAAACTCATCAACACCTGGGTCGAAGATCATACCAATGACAAGATCCACGACCTGATTCCGCCCGGCGCCATCCGGCCCGGCCTGACCGAACTGATCCTGACCAATGCCGTCTGGTTCAAGGCGGACTGGCAAAGCCCGTTCAAGGCCGAAGCCACGCGGGACGGTACGTTTTATGCGCCGTCCGGCGAGATCACCGCGAACCTGATGAGCCAGACGCTGAAGAAGGCGCGCTACATCTCGCGCGATGGCTATGCCGCGCTGGATCTCGACTATGCCGGGGATGACTATGCTCTCACTGTGATCCTCCCGGACGCGCAGGATGGCCTGACGGATGTGGCCTCCGCGATGAGCGCCGAAAGCTTCACCACCCTGCTCACCGACATGGACAGCGCCAGCGAGCGCCGTGTGCATGTCGTCCTGCCGAAGGTCCGGATCGAAGCAAGTTACGAACTGAACGATCCGCTGATCGCACTCGGCCTCGACAATGCGTTCAGCGGCGCGGCGGACTTCTCCGGCCTGATCGAAGGGCAGGCCCGGCGACCTGGCGATCAGCAAGGTGCTGCAGAAACCTTCCTCGACATCGACGAGAAAGGCACTGAAGCAGCCGCTGCCACAGCGATCATGATGGAACGCACAGCGATCTTCATTCCGGATGAAGAGCCGGTCGAATTCCGCGCCGATCACCCCTTCCTGATCACGCTGCGGCACAAGCCAACGGGCACGGTCATGTTCATGGGACGGGTGGAAGCCCAACGCTGGCGGAAGACGACTAGGCAACAGTCGGGCAGGCTCTAGTCGGCGGGCGAAACCTCGACGTCGACAATCTTGCCCTTCTTGCCAAGCTTCTTCAGCTCGCGCTCAAGGTACTTCTTCTTGATCGTCTTGCGGATGTGCTTGCCGCTCTTGTAGGTGACGTCGAGCCGGACATGCTCATCCGGCCCGTCGAGCGCATCGCCCGTCACGCGTACCGCTGTCCCGCCGACCCAGACAACGCCTTTGCCTGCAACCCCGACCGCATCAACGGCCAGACCGACCGGGACAGTCACGACCTTGGATGCAACACAGCCCGGGGCGATGGTGAAGACGGCCGCAAGCAGGATGGCCCGGATAATGCGCATGTCTAGTCTCCCCGTTTTACCGGGGAGACTAGATCAGCGAAGTGTTGAGGGCACCTTACGGCGCAGCAATTCTCAGCCGCGCGCCAGCGACTCGTCGATCAGGCGGGCGGTGTTGTCCTTGCCGTAGAGCGCGGCGAAGCTGCCGAAGCGCGGCCCCTGCTCCTGGCCAAGCAGCACTTCATAGAGCGCCTTGAACCAGTCGCGCAGATTCTCGAAGTGATGGTCCTTGCCGATGGTGAAGGTCAGCGTCTGCAGGTTTTCCGAGGTCGGCTCGTCGGCGAAGGCCTTGAGATGGGCCGACAGGTCCGCCATGGCGGTGCGTTCCTGATCGGTCGGCGCACGATAAGTCTTCGCCGGCAGGATGAAGTCCTGATAGTAGCGCATCGCATATCCGGCGAGTTCATCGAGCAGCGGGTGCGTCTCCGGCGTCGCATCCTGCGCATAGCGCGTGATGAAGCCCCAGAGCTGGCTCTTGTCTTCCGGGTTCGCCACCGCGACCAGGTTCAGCAGCAGTGCGAAGCTGACCGGCATGTCCACGGCGGGCGGGTTGCCATTATGGATGTGCCAGACCGGGTTCTCGATCTGCCGGGCCGGTTCCTCCGACGGGTATTTCTCGAGGAAGGTCAGGTATTCGTCGACCGTCTTCGGGATCACGTCGAAATAGAGCTTCTTCGCCACGCGCGGCTTCTGGAACTGGAACAGGCTGAGGCTCTCATCCGGCGCATAGGTCAGCCAGTCCTCGACCGAGATGCCATTGCCCTTGGTCTTGGAGATCTTCTCGCCTTTTTCGTCGAGGAACATCTCATAGACGTATTGTTCCGGCGGGCGCTTGCCGAGAATCTTCGTGATCTTCGAATAGATCGGCGCATTGGCCTGGTGGTCCTTGCCGAACATTTCGAAGTCCACCCCAAGGGCGGCCCAGCGCATGCCGAAATCCGGCTTCCACTGCATCTTCACATGCCCGCCAGTGACCGGAAGCGTGAACTCCTTGCCCTGCTCGTCGTCGAACGTGATCGTGCCGTTCGCGCGTCGACGGATTTCATAGGCACATAAAGGACGTGTCCGGTTTCCGGATGGATCGGCAGGAAGGGGCTATAGGTTGCCCGGCGTTCCTCGCCCAGCGTCGGCAGCATGACATCCATGATGTCCTGATACTTCTCGGCCGCGCGCAGCAGCATCTCGTCGAACCGGCCGGACTTGTAGCACTCCGTGGCCGACAGGAATTCGTACTGGAAGCCGAACTGGTCGAGGAAGGCGCGAAGCCGCGCATTCATGTGTTTGCCATAGCTCTCATGCGTGCCGAACGGATCCGGCACGCCGTCAGCGGCATCTGGAGATAAGGCTGCAGCTTCTCCGGGTTCGGCACGGTCGGCGGCACCTTGCGCATGCCGTCCATGTCGTCGGAGACGCAGATCAGCTTCGTTGGCACATCGCCGCGCGTCAGGACTTCAAAGGCATGGCGCACCATCGTCGTACGCACCACTTCGCCGAACGTGCCGATGTGCGGCAGGCCCGAGGGGCCATAGCCCGTCTCGAAGATGACCGGATCGCCGTCCTTTCGCTGGCCGGCCTTCTTCTGCTGCTCGACGCGCTGTTTCAGCGCGCGCGCCAGCTCGAAGGGCCATGCCTTGGCGGATTCGGCGAGGACGGAGAAGTCGGTCATCTGAAGGATCTGTCTTTGTCTGAAATTACGGGGTTTCCACCGGGGATACCGGCTGGCCGGGCGTAAAGGCCCTGCCCTGCAGCGTCAAGCGAGGGCCGCAATTACTTGTAAAAAGTTTTTGACATGTCAAAAATCTTTGACTACATGGCGTGTAAGAAATTTTTGACACGAGAGACACGCGACATGACCACCTACTTCCGATCCGACTTCATCGCCTCGCTGGTTTCCATTGCCGCCGGGGTCATTATCCTCGGCGCCTATCTCGGCTTGTGGTGGGCGCCTCCATCTTCAGGCATGGCCTTATACTGGCGTGTGGGTGTGGCCACCGCGCTGATCGTGATCACCATGATCGGCGTTGGCATCCTCCTCGGCATCGCAAACCGCAAAGCCCCGCAGAGCGATGAACGCGAAGCCTTGGTCGGCCTCTATGCCATGCGCAACACCTGCTACGCCTATGCGGGCGGCGTGGCCTTCGTCTTCCTGCACGCCTTTGACGGGCTGAGCGCAATGAGCTTCGCCCATGCCATGATCGGCATCATTATCGGGGCAGAGATCGTGCGGGTCGCCTCGCTGGTCTGGTATCTGCGCCGGGGCGTGTGAACCATGGCCAAACGCCCCCCGATCGGGAATCGCATCAAGGACTTGCGCGAGCAGCACGGAAACATGAGCCAGGCGGCCCTGGCCGAAGCTATCGGCGTGACACGGCAGACCGTGATCGCCATGGAACAGGGCCGCTATTCTCCTTCCCTGGAAAGCGCCTTCCGTATCTCGCGCGTCTTCGACGTCGGCGTGGAAGACGTGTTCAGCTGGCAGGAACCCCAAGATAACTAAGCACGGCATGACGGATCCGGGTGTTGAGACGCGGCCGGTCCGTTTCGCCATTCAGGCCTGCGGCATCGGTAATGCCGTGCGCCAGCGCAAACACGTCCTGGGTGACGGTATCGAGATCGAATGGCAGGTCGAGGCCGCTTTGCGCCAGCAGGCTGCGCACGACCTGAACGATCCTCTGCTTGGCTTCGGACAGACCGAAATCCTGCCCGAGCCGGTGTTCCTCCAGATCGATCAGACGCGCCAGCATGGGCCGGTCGAACTGGTGACAGACCGCCACCTCGATCAGCGCATCGATACAATCGCGAATGGGACGCCCCTCAAAGGCGCACCTCACCTCTTCCATCCGGGCGGCCATGGTTTCGGAATCCGTGCGCACCAGCGCGGCCGTCACGGCATCCTTGTTCGGAAAGTACTGGTAGAGCGAGCCGATCGAAACGCCAGCCCGTTTGGCGATTGCATTGGTCGTGTACCCTTCCAGCCCCTCCGTTTCGAGAATGCGAGCCGCCGCCTCAAGGATCGCGTCCACCGTCGCGGTGGAGCGGGCCTGGACTGGCGTCTTTCGGGGCTTTGGCGGCAGGTTCGGGATCATGGTCAAATGCGAGTTTTAATATGAGCTATCACTCATATTTATGAAAGGTAGGTGCTGGAAACAGGAAAGAAAAGCCCATGCCTTTCGATTGTGAGGACTCCACCCATGCAAACCGCGGCCTCAGCCATCCGGATGTTGCGCACACACTGAAACGCCTGCACCGTCAGGCATCCGGTCAGGATGCCCGCGTCTTCGCCCGCGCGCTGCCGGCCATTATCGCAGGCAAGTTCACCGGCCGCTCCACCTTCGAGGCGGCAGAGCCTTACCTCTCCCAGGCCTTCATCCCGGTTTCCGAGGAATTCGGCCGCTTCATGTATCTGACGGCACTGTCGCGCGGGGCCCGGAACATCGTGGAATTCGGCTCCTCCTACGGCATTTCCTCCATCTATCTTGCTGCAGCTGCGCGCGAAGCCGGCGGCTTCTTTACCGGCAGCGAAAAGGACAGCGCCAAGACGCAGATCGCGCTTGCCAACCTGCAGGAGGCCGGCCTCTCGCGCTGGTCGGACATCCGTGAGGGCGACGCGCTGGAAAGCCTGGCCCCGCTGGAAGGCCCGGTCGACTTCCTGTTCCTGGACGGCTGGAAGGATCTCTACATTCCGGTGCTGAAGCTGATGGAGCCGAAACTCGCGCCCGGCGCCGTGATCTTTGCGGACAATATCCGCTCCTTCCGGAAGACGCTGAAGCCTTTCGTAGACTATGTTTCGGATGCTGCGAACGGCTACGAAACGACCCTTCTGGGCATTGGCAGCGGTGTGTCGCTGTCGGTCTGGCGCGGCAGGGATTGAGATGACGCAAATAGCGTATTGACAATCATTCTCACCATACGCAAATGGTTCTCATGATCATTTGCGTCTGTAATGCCCTGAACTGCAAAAGCGTGCGCGCCGCCGTGGAGGCGGGGGCCAACAGCCCGAAGGCTGTGCAGGCGCATCATGGCTGCCGCTTCCAGTGCGGCAAATGCCGGCCCTCGATCGGCGAAATGATCGCCGAAACTGCGAATGATCGCGGCCCCTCCCCCTCGCTGGTGGCGGCCGAATAGGTCAAGCATCTGGTATTGCTGGCTTTTTCCAAACAGTCTGAGACTGTGTCGCACTTTCATATGCAACTGATTTAATTGGGTTTTTCTTGCGGAACGGGGCCAATCAGCCTATCTGGTACGTATATTCACGTAACCCATTGAAGGAGCTCCTCCCATGAAAGGCGACAAGAAGGTCATCGAATACCTGAACAAGGCGCTGAAGAACGAGCTCACCGCCATCAACCAGTATTTCCTGCACTCGCGCATGCTGCACGACTGGGGCGTCTCGAAGCTGGGCGACAAGGAATACAAGGAATCGATCGAGGAAATGGAGCATGCCGACTGGCTGATCCAGCGCGTCCTGTTCCTGGGCGGCCTGCCGAATCTGCAGGACCTCGGCAAGCTGCACATCGGCGAGAGCGTGCAGGAAATCCTCGAATGCGACCTGAAACTCGAGAACATGGCGATCCCGCTGCTGCGCGAAGCAATGGCCTATTGCGAGAGTGTGCAGGACTATGTCAGCCGCGACCTGTTCGGGAAAATCCTCCACAATGAGGAAGAACATGTCGACTATATCGAGACCCAGTTCGGCCTGATCGAACGTATCGGGATCGAGCGCTACACCATGCTCCAGTCCGAGGCGAACGCGTCGCCGGCCGACTAGGAACCGGATAGCCGCTACCGGGACCATGTAAAACACCATGTAAAGACCATGTATGGACCATATAAAGGCGCCTTCCGGGGCGCCTTTTTCATTCTGTGCAGGCAACCAGTGCAGCGTTGAACGCAGCCTCAGGCAGGGAAGCATTTTCCCTCGCGCAGGTATCGACCCGCGCGCGTTCATGCACCGCCTCGAACCGCCCTCGCCCGCGATACGGCCTTGCGCGTAGAGCGCCTTGTCGGCACCGCCTGTCAGGATGAAAGCCGGATGCCATGGCAGGGCCGCCGCCTTGGCGAGTTCGTTCGTGCAGTTGGAGACGAACGTATTGTAGAAGCGCGGGCGGCGCTCGATGGAGATCGTGTTCTCCAGAAGCGAGGTCAGATAGGCCTCCGCCTCCGCCTGGCTGAGCTGTAGCGGGTACATGTAGAGTTCCCGGTCCATCATCACCGCGCGGCGTGTCATCAGGTCCCGCGGGCTCGCCCAGTAGTAAAGCAGCTCGAACTTGTTGAACGCCCCGGCAAACGCCGAGTAGGTTTCCCGCGTTTCCTTGCGTGCCTCAATGGTGAGGCCGACAAGATCCCCTTCCCCGAATTCGAACATCACGAATGTATGCGCCATCACCGGCAGGCCGGGATGTGGCTCCATCACGAACCAGACACGGCGGACATCTGAAATCCGGTGCGGCGGCACCGCACTCCACACGATGTCCCGCGGTGTGTCATCCGTATACGTCCAGTCCCCATAGGGCGCGATGGAGAAGGTGTCCTCCTGCAGCTCGACATGCGGCAGGCGCGAGAGGTGCGGATACCAGATGCGGTCATGGCGGGGCTGCTTTACACCAACCGCCATGAGGAAGACGCCAAAGGCCGCCAGCGCAGCGTACAGGACCGGAGCGATCCAGCGCACCGCCTAGCGCGCCGGTTTGAAGCTGTCGGCCTGCGCCATGGCCCATTCGCTGGCGAGATGCGTGCCTGCCGCATCGGAGAGCAGCTGGCCGCGGTGCAACAGGTCATAGGCTTCATCTGCCGGGCGCACGATGTCTTCCGTCACGCGGTGCATGATATGGCGCGGCGTCAGTTCGCCCGGATGCTTGCAGCCAGCCGCGCCGACCACTTCCATCAGCGCCTTCACCGTGTTGCGGTGGAAGTTCGTCACGCGCACTGCCTTGTCCGCAACGTCCAGCCCGTGCTGGCGTGAAGGATCTTGCGTCGCGATGCCGGTCGGGCAGCGATTGTTGTGGCAATTCAGCGACTGGATACAGCCGAGCGCGAACATGAAGCCGCGCGCCGTGTTCACCCAGTCCGCCCCAAGCGCCATGGAGGAAGCAATCGCAAAGGCGCTGATCTGCTTGCCCGAACAGGCAAGGCGCACTTCATCCTTGAGGCCCGTTCCGACCAGCGCGTTCCGTGTCAGGACCAGGCCCTGGCGCAAGGGCGCGCCGACATGGTCCAGGAATTCGGCCGGCGCAGCACCCGTGCCGCCCTCCCCGCCATCAACGACCATGAAGTCGAGCAGGATGCCGGTCTTCAGCATCGCCTTGCACAGCGCCAGCACTTCCCAGCGGTTGCCGACTGCGAACTTCACCCCGACCGGCTTGCCGCCTGACAGTTCGCGCAAGGTCGCAACGAACTCCATCATTTCGATCGGCGTGGAGAAGGCCGAATGCGCCGGCGGCGACACACAGGTCTCCCCCACCTTGATGCCGCGCGCTTCCGCGATGGCTTCCGTCACCTTCTCCCCAGGCAGCACGCCGCCATGGCCAGGCTTTGCCCCCTGGCTGAGCTTGATCTCGATCATCTTGATCTGCGGATCGGAAGCGACATCCTTGAAGCGCGCCGGATCGAAGCTGCCGTCTGACGCGCGGCAACCGAAATAGCCGGAGCCGAGTTCCCAGACGAGATCTGCCCCGCCCTTGCGGTGATAGCGCGAGACAGAGCCTTCGCCCGTATCGTGATAAAAGCCGCCCGCCTTCGCGCCGGTGGACAGCGCCTCAATGGCATGCGCGCCGAGCGAGCCGAAACTCATGGCGGAGATATTGAACACGCTCGCCGAATAAGGCTGCGCCGTGCCGGGCGCGCCGACCATCACGCGCGGATCCGTATCCTCGCAATGTACCGCCGCCATGGAATGCGCCAGCCATTCATAAGGCGGACGGTCAATATCCAGATGGCTGCCGAACGGTTCCACGGATGTGACGTCCTTGGCGCGGCGATACATCATCGCGCGGTCTTCATGATTGAAGGGTTTGCCCTCTGTCTCGCTCTCCACGATGTAGGAGCGCAGGAAGGGCCGCATCTCTTCCGCCAGCCAGCGAACGCGCGAAAGAAGCGGATAGTTGCGCCACAGCGTGTGACGCTTCTGGATCAGATCAAAGATGCCAAGCAGCGTGACAAGGCCGCCAAGGATGGCGGCGATTTGCGCAAGCGGGCCTGTCTGCCAGAAAAACGCCCCGGCCAGGAAAACCAGCGCGACAATAATCAGAACTGCGTAACGTGACATGGGCGTCCGGTGCCTCCCGACCGATTCCCGATATGACAACCTAGCGGCCCTAATGAAGTGTGAAAGACCTAGCAATCGGGGGGAAGCGATGTTCCCTGTCCGCACGAAAGGATCATCCATGAAACATGTTCTGTCTCTCGCCGCCGCCCTGCTGGTCGCCGCGCCTGCCGCGATGGCGCAATCCAGTTCACCGACAGGCGGACGCGATTACCAGGAAGATGTCTATGTGACGCCCTACTGGACGCGCATGCCGGTGATTGAATCCATCGGCCGCGCGGAAATGCAGGTCGTCCCGAACCGCGCCTCCTTCTCCGTTGTCTATCTCGAAACCGACAAGAATTCAGACGATGCGATGAAACTGGCCGTGCAGCGCGGCAAGGTCGCCTATGACGCCATAAAGAAGATCGCAGGCGACAAGGCCATCGTGCAGTCGTCCGTGTCTGTCGAACCTTATTACCAGCAATACCGCAACAAGGATGGCGACAAGGTCGAGAATGACCGGGCAGACAAGATCGAGGGCTATGAAGCGCGCGTTTCCCTGACTGTGCAGGTGGAAGATGTTCCCATGGCAGGCAAGGCTCGTGCAGGCGCCCTCGCCCTTGGTCCCGAAACCTCCACACCGCTGCGCACCTATCTTGAAGCAACAACGGAAATGAACCGCGCCGCCTATGAAGCGGCTGTTGCAGATGGGGCTGCGCGGGCAAAGGCAACAGCGTCCGCATCCGGCTCGAAACTCGGCAAGCTGCTGGTCGTGCAGGAAGGCGGCGGTCCGTGCCTCGGGCGCTGGTCCACATCGTCCGGCACGGACAATTCCTATTATGACCGCTACAACGCACCGGAAGCCTACGCCATGGCTGCTCCGCCACCGGCGCCTGTTGCAGAAGGCATGATCGGCCGCAAACGGGTGAGCATTACGCAGGCAGACATTGATGCGCTCGATCTGCCATCCGATGAGCGCAAGCAATCCATCTCTTCCAGCGTCTGCATGATCTATTCAGTTGGAAATTGACATTAAATCCGAATACGGATTAAATAAAAACGTGCACCCCTTCGCGATTCATGGTCGCGAAGGGTTGTTTCCTTGTGGAAATCGTGGCTTGGGTCTTTTTACGTTTCGTTTTGATTCGTGAACAAGTGCTGCGTAATCTGAAATCACGCCCGTTTGACGGGCCCATAGAGGAGACACTCCCGTGGCAAAAGCTACCAAGAAAGCTGCGGCGCCCAAAAAGGCCGCTGCTCCGAAAGTCGCCAAGGCGGCACCTGCAAAAGAGCCTTCGAAAAAAGAAGTCCTGATGGAGAAGTATGTCGCCGACCTGAAAGAAAAGGTTGGTGAAGCCCGTCCGGACATGGCGCTTCTCGAAGGCGCCGTGAAAGCTTGCGGTCCGGCGATCTACAAATCCGACTCTGCTACGGTTGCTGCTTCGTCGAAAGACGAAATGGCCCGCATCAAGAAAACCTTCATCGCGAAGAAGCTTGGCGTCACTGACGAAGCAAGGCGGATGCGGCGCTTGCCGAAGCGATTGAAAAATACGGCCGCTCGGTTCGCGCCAAGCACCGTCCGGTTGTCTACTACCTCGTCGCCAAAGCCCTGCGCAAAGGTTCTGCGCTGAAGTAAGCGACAATATATTCCGGAAACGGAAAAGCCGGGCCAGCTCTCGCTGCGCCCGGCTTTCTTTTATCCCTAAGGCTTTACCCCGAAGGACGCTTCAGCCTAGTAGCCGTTCAGCTTCGCATAGCGATCACGGTGCCAGCTGGCCGAGCCGTACATGGCTTCCTGCGCGCGGGCACGTTTCATGTAGAGGCCTGGGTCTGCCACATCGGTCATGCCGATACCGCCATGCATCTGAACGCACTCGTTCGAGACAAGATGCACCAGCTCGCTCGCCTTCGCCTTCGCAAGGCTGGCCAGTTCCGACACATCGCTGCGGCCCTCATCGACAGCCGAAAGAGCCGCCGCCACGCAGGACCGCGTCATTTCGAGTTCCGTGAACATCTTCGCAGCGCGGTGTTGCAGCGACTGGAAAGATCCGATCAGCTGGCCGAACTGTTTGCGGCTCTGCAGGTATTCCAGCGTCATTTCGAACGCGGACTGTGCCGAGCCCAGCATCTCTGCGGCCTGGCCGATCGCGGCCCGGTCCAGCACCGGCTCCAGAACGTCTGCGCCTTCATCGGCAGCACCGATCAGCGCGTCTTCACCCACCATCACATCCGTGAAGGTGATGTTCGCTGCGCCGTGGCTGTCTGCCGTCTTCAGTTCCTGGATCGAAACGCCTTTGGCATTTGCCGGCACAAGGAACAGCGACAGGCCATGACGGTCACCCGGCTCTCCAAACGTACGCGCCACGACAATCAGCATGTCGGCATGATGGCCATCCGGCACATAACGCTTCTCGCCATTGATCGTGTAGCCTTGGCCGTTGCGCTCTGCTTCGGTGGCAACGTTGAGCGGATTGAAGTGTGCGCTTTCATCGAGTGCCAGAGCGAAAGTGGTTTCGCCGCCGGCAATCTTCGGCAGCCATTCGGCCTGTTGCGCCGGGCTGCCGCCCAGCTGGATCGCGCTGGCACCAATCAGCGCCGTCTGCAGCAGCGGCGTTGCGGCCAGCGTGCGGCCCTGCGCTTCGAGGATCTGGCCAAGGCCGACCAGGCCAAAGTGCTCGCCGCCCGGCTCTTCCGGCACGATCACGCCAAAGAAGCCAAGCTCGGCCAGTTTCTGGCGCGTGGCCGGGTCCTTGCCGTTGGCACCGCTGTCGCGCAGTTCGCGCAGGTGCGTGATCGGCAGCTCATCGCGCGCGAACGCCATGGCGGTGTCGCGCAGCATTTCCTGATCTTCAGTCAGTAGAAAAGTCATTGTGGATTACCTTTTAAGCATTCGCTGAGCGCGCGGGGTTTTGCGGCCCCAAGCGGTCCCTGCGAGTCATACATTTCGAGCAGGCCATCGGCCCGGAGGATCACTCCGTCACCAGACGGACTTCCTGCCACGCCGTATTCATTGATGCCGACGGATTTCAGGGGATAGACCAGGTCTTCTCCCTCAGCCGTCTTCTGCACCATGGAATACTGGCCATTGTCGGACCGCAGGATCACGGTCGCCGAGTTGGATGCGCCTTCGGCATCCGAAGGTTCCCAGCACCATGTTCCAAGTTCCAGGTCTTCTGCCTGTGTGGCACCAGCCGGCACCGCAAGGAGAAGTCCAATGGCAAGCAACGCTCGCATTTATTTATGGTCCTTCAGGCCAAGCACGCGCTTGGAGATGACGTTGAGGTTGATCTCGCTGGTGCCGCCTTCAATGGAGTTGCCCTTCGAACGCAGCCACTGGCGAGTGACCTTCATGGCGTTCGGGTCGAAGCCCTCCCCTTCCCAGCCGAGCCCTTCGGAGCCGAGTGCTTCGATCAGAAGCTCATGGCGGTCCTGGTTCATCTTGGCCGCGCCATATTTCAGGATGGATGCCGTGTGGCTCACCGCCTGTCCGGCCTTGGCCTGTTCGGTCTGGCGGGCAACGGTCAGGCTGAACGCTTGGCATACATCTTGTGATCGGTGATGCGGCCACGCAGATCGCCATCAAGGAGACGGCCATCGCTATCGGTGCCGATATGTATCTTCGCATACTCTTCCGGCCCGAGGATGCCAGAGCCGCCCGTGCCGCCGAAGCCGCCAGCCGAGATGGAGGAGCGTTCGAACTGCAGCAAGCGTTTGGCGATCTGCCAGCCGCCATTCACTTCGCCGACCAGCTGGTCCTTCGGAACCTTCACATCGGTGAAGAAGGTTTCGCAGAATGGGCTCTCACCCGAGATCAGCAGGATCGGACGCGCTTCCACGCCGGGGCTTTCCATATCGAACAGGATGAAGCTGATGCTTCATGCTTCACGCTCGTATCTGTACGCACGAGGCAGAAGATCCAGTCGGCCTTGTCGGCGTAGGACGTCCACACCTTCTGGCCGTTGATCAGATAGTGGTCGCCCTTGTCTTCGCAGCGGGTCTGCAGGTCAGCCAGGTCAGAACCGGCGCCCGGCTCGGAATAACCCTGGCACCAGCGGGTGCGGCCATGAACGATGTCCGGGATGAAGCGCATCTTCTGCTCTTCGTTGCCGAACTCCAGGAGGGCCGGGCCGAACATCCAGAGGCCGAAGGAAAACAGCGGCTGGCGCGCTTGATGCGGCTCATTTCCTGCTGCAGCACGCGGGCTTCCTGCGGGGAGAGACCGCCACCGCCATATTTCTTCGGCCATTGCGGCGCCGTCCAGCCTTTGGAGGCCATGCGTTCAAGCCAGATTTTCGACTCCGGATTCTTGAACTTCTCACGCTTGCCACCCCAGACGATCTCGTCGTCTTTCATGGGGGTGCGCATGGATGGGGGGCAATTCTCCTCGAGCCAGGCGCGCGTTTCGGCGCGGAAGGTCTCGAGTTCGTCGACGGCGGTGTCAGCATGGCGATCTCCTCGTTTTAATTTAGTCCGGAGAAGACACTATTCTCCCGCCTTGCCCGCGCCAAGCGTTGCCGCTGGGTCAGACGTGCGGTGTCTTTACCCAGTAATGCGGCGTGTGAACCAGGCTCCAGAGGGCGCGGATCATCGCCAGGGTCTGCAATGGCCAGTAAAATGGCAGGGTGAGAATGTCGGTCAGGCGCTGGCGGTTCCACACGCCAGGCGCCAGGCTGGCAGACAAGGCCCCCGTTGCCAGCGACAGGATCAGGGCCAAAAGGCCAAATGGCCCGAGCGACAGGTCTGGGCTGAGCAGACAGGCCACACACCAGAGCGACCATGGCCCGTGCACCATGGCTGACAGGATGGCCGCGCCCAGTGTCAGCTGAACCGACAGAAAGCCCAGCGGCTTCAGGCCGGGAGCTTCGTTGCGCCCCCGCATCAGGACACACCAGGTCTGCATGTACCCTTTCAGCCAGCGTGACCGCTGGCCCCGCCAGACCCTGGCCTCTTCCGGCGGCGCTTCCAGTGTCGGCGACTGGATGGCCCCGACGCGATAGCCCAGCCGCGCCAGGCGCAGGCCAAGGTCTGCATCTTCGGTGACGTTCCAGGCATCCCAGCCGCCCGCCCTGACCAGGGCAGTGCGCCGGAAGTGATTGCTCGTCCCGCCAAGTGCGACCGGCAGGCCCAGCCGGGCCAGCGCCGGCACGATCAGGCCGAACTGGATTGCGTATTCCAGCGACCATTGCCGGGCGAGCCAGCTGCCCACCGCCGGCACACCGACAAGCGGCGCCTGCAGGCAGGCCGTTTCCGGTCCGTCGGAATTGAACACGTCGACAGCTGCTTTCAGCTGTTCCGGATGCGGGCGGTCTTCGGCGTCGTAAACCAC
>LZQP01000042.1_pt1 | contig 15210 bp, 28 predicted proteins | sample 768551 | NCBI WGS metagenome assembly LZQP01 (sample SAMN05207184, study PRJNA324509) | oil field metagenome | isolation source: sample BH-FW-16 from oil reservoir | place: India: Bombay High | collected 2015-12-03
GCCAGACAAGAGAATGCTGTCTGCAGCCTGATTGAATCAGATTTTCTGTGAGGTCAGACGTCCACCGGCAAACGCGCGGGGGACGCTGACAGCGCTCCCCATCGACTGAGGAGCAGGTTTGTGGTTTCACAACCGTGCTTCATCTGCTTGATCCGTTGGTTAGCTCAGACAGACATCCGAATACGGAAGACTGGCTGAAGAGAAATTGGCGTATAAGGCGTATGCGGCGCGGACGTCAAGGAAAAATCGGGATTTCCGATCTCCCCCTGGCTGCCGCGCCGCCGAGCGGCTTAGCGTGCCCGCCCTCAACGCGTGGCGATGAGGCGTTCGAGGCTCAAATCGATCCACTGGATCGATTTGCCGTGCGTCGCACGGACGCCTCTCACCCCTTAACACACATAACCTGTTTCAGCGTGTGGACGATCTCCACAAGGTCTGACTGCGCAGCCATGACGGCGTCGATGTCCTTGTAGGCCATCGGCGTTTCATCGATGACGCCAGCATCCTTGCGGCATTCCACACCCGCCGTTGCGGCGAGATGGTCGTCCACCGTGAAGGTGCGCTTGGCTTCACTGCGGGACATTGTCCGCCCTGCTCCATGCGAGCATGAGCAGAAAGAGTCCGCATGCCCCTTTCCACGCACAATGAAGGATTTCGCCCCCATCGAACCCGGAATGATGCCCAGCTCACCCACCTTGGCGCTGACGGCGCCCTTGCGGGTAACCCAGACATTGGCACCGAAGTGGTGTTCCCGCTCGACGTAATTGTGGTGACAATTCACCGCCATCTTGTCGAGCGCGAAAGCCGGAAAATGATCACGCAAGGCAATCAGTACCCGGTCCATCATCACTTCGCGGTTGAGACGCGCATAGTCCTGCGCCCAGCCGACGGCCATCACATAGTCGTCGAACAATTCTTCCCCTTCCATAAAAAAGGCGAGATCCTTGTCCGGGACATGATAGCCGAGCACCCGTTTCTCCAGCGCCTCGCGGGCCTCCTGGATGAAATAGGTGCCGAGGATGTTGCCCGTTCCGCGCGAACCGGAATGGAGCATCACCCAGACGCGATCCTCCTCATCGAGACAAAGCTCGATGAAGTGGTTCCCGCCCCCAAGCGTGCCGAGCTGTTTGGCAAACGCTGTGCGCTGGATACGCTTGTGCTTGCCGGTAATCAGTTCCAGCCGCTCATTGAGGCCTGAGGCACGCAAGGCCGTGGTGGCGCGCGTGGGGGCTTCCTTGTGGTTGCCACCGCGCCCGTTCCCCACCGGCACCTTCCGTTCAATCTCGTCGCGGACGGCAGCCAGGCTGTCCGGCAACTGGGTCGCTGTCAGGCTCGTGCGTACGGCCATCATGCCGCAACCGATGTCGACACCGACAGCGGCCGGAATGATCGCCCCCTTGGTCGGGATCACCGATCCAACGGTCGCGCCGCGCCCGAAATGCACGTCCGGCATCACGGCAAGGTGGGAATGCACGAACGGCAGGCCGGCAACATTCTCCAGCTGCTCGCGCGCGGCATCTTCCACCGGCACACCTTTCACCCAGGCCTTGATGCGGCCCCGGCAAAGGTTTCGAACGCTTCAAATTCACTCATCGTCTTTTGGTCTGGGGATACAGACCCCTCCTTATCTAGCCCTCCGCGCGGCCCCTTCGGATTTCAGACAAGAAAAAACCCTCCGGGCGTTACGCGCGGAGGGCGGCAAAAGACCCTTCCAGGTCCCGGGACTGACTGTCAGCCCCTATCCAGCAACCTCCATGCAGAATCGCTCGCTGCCCTCGTACAGGGCCGCGTCGTTCCTTGGCTGATTGAGATACCGATTGGTCATCGGGGGTCTCCGTTGCTGAATGGAGGCGCCGTATGATGGAACGCGCCGCATGCGTCAACCGAAAAAATAAAAAACCCCGGAGCGAAACTCCGGGGTTCTTTGATTTCCTTGCGGAAAAATCTCTGCTCGGATTATTCGCCGGCTTCGAGTTCAGCCTCGTGGCGTGCCTTGTCAGCGGCGCCCTTGGCGGACTCGTCACGATCAACGAGTTCCAGAACAGCGACCGGAGCGTTGTCGCCATGGCGGAAGCCGGCTTTCAGAACGCGGGTGTAGCCGCCGTTGCGGTCCTTGTAGCGCTCGCCGAAAACGTCGAACAGCTTGCGGACGGCGTCTTCGTTGCGGACCTTGGAGAGGGCCTGACGACGGGCAGCCAGGTCACCCTTCTTGGCGAGGGTCACCAGCTTGTCCATCAGCGGGGCCATTTCCTTGGCCTTCGGCAGGGTCGTAACGATCTGCTCGTGCTCGATCAGGCTTGCGGCCATGTTGGCGAACATCGCCTTCCGGTGGGAAGTCGATTTGTTCAGAATTCTGTGTCCGAGGCGATGGCGCATTGTGCTTATCCTTCAGGAGGTGGTCAGGCCCCCGTCTGTGTTTCGGGTCCTATAGGTGGTCGTCGTATTTCTTGGCAAGGCCTTCGATGTCTTCAGGCGGCCAATCCGGCACTTCCATGCCGAGGTGGAGGCCAAGACCAGCGAGGACTTCCTTGATCTCGTTCAGCGACTTGCGGCCGAAGTTCGGAGTGCGAAGCATTTCCGCTTCCGACTTCTGGATCAGGTCGCCGATGTAAACGATGTTGTCGTTCTTCAGGCAGTTTGCCGAACGCACGGAGAGTTCCAGCTCGTCCACCTTCTTGAGGAGGACCGGGTTGAAGCCGAGATCGGTTTCTTCCGTCTGAGTGCCGGCTTCCAGCGTCGGCTCTTCGAAGTTGATGAAGAGCTGTAGCTGGTCCTGCAGGATGCGCGCAGCATAAGCCACAGCATCTTCCGGCGTCACGGAACCATCAGTTTCGATGTCGAGGGTCAGCTTGTCGAAGTCGAGCTTCGTGCCTTCACGGGTGTCTTCCACCTGATAGCCAACGCGGCGCACAGGCGAGTAGATCGCGTCGATCGGGATATAGCCGATCGGTGCGTCTTCCGGACGGTGTGCATCTGCCGGGACATAGCCCTTGCCGGTCGCAATGGTGAATTCCATGCGCACTTCAGCGCCCTCGTCGAGGGTACAGATGACGTGGTCAGGATTGAGGATCTTGGTGTCGCCGGAAGCTCGATCTGGCCAGCTTTCACTTCGCCAGGACCGGTTGCTTTCAGCACCATGCGCTTCGGCGTGTCGCTCTCCATGAAGATTGCGACCTGTTTCAGGTTCAGGACGATCGTGGTGACGTCTTCACGCACGCCCGGAATGGCGGAGAATTCGTGAACGACGTTGTCGATCTGGACGCCGATGATGGCAGCGCCCTGCAGAGAGGACAGCAGCACGCGGCGCAGGGCGTTGCCCAGCGTCGTACCATAGCCACGCTCCAGCGGCTCAATGACGAGCTTCGCCTTACGCTTCGGGTCGTATCCACCTGAACCACCGGGCGATTCGGGCGGATCAGCTCTTTCCAGTTACGGTCGTTGACGGCGGTGTTCTCTGCCATGTGTGGCGATCCTCAAAAATCGGATGGCGGCGCGATATGGTCGCGCCACCGGGAAAATTCAATCCGTTTAGACGCGGCGGCGCTTCGGCGGACGGCAGCCATTGTGCGGGATCGGCGTGGTATCGCTGATCGCCGTCACAGTGAGGCCGGCAGCCTGAAGGGCACGCAGGGCGCTCTCACGGCCCGAACCCGGACCACGCACCAGAACCTCAACGGTCTGCAGGCCGTGTTCCATTGCTTTCTTGGCAGCATCTTCAGCAGCCATCTGGCAGCATAAGGGGTCGATTTACGAGACCCCTTGAAGCCCATCGTGCCCGAGGACGACCAGGAAATCGTGTTTCCCTGTGCGTCGGTGATGGTCACCATGGTGTTGTTGAAGCTGGAGTTCACATGAACAACACCCGAAGTGATGTTCTTGCGCTCTTTGCGGCGGACGCGGGTCTCTCACGAGCCATTTCGAACTACCCTTACTTCTTCTTGCCGGCGATCGGCTTGGCCGGGCCCCTTGCGGGTACGGGCGTGGTGTGCGTAGCTGGCCGCGAACCGGCAGCTTGCGGCGATGACGCAGGCCACGATAGCAGCCGAGATCCATCAGGCGCTTGATGTTCATCGAAGTCTCACGACGCAGGTCACCCTCGACCATGTAATCAGAGTCGATGGTTTCACGGATCTTGATGACTTCAGCGTCGGTCAGCTCGTTCACGCGGCGCGTTTCATCAACGCCCACCTTGTCGCAGATTTCCTTTGCGAAAGCCGGACCAATGCCATGGATGTACCGCAGCGCAATAACGACGCGCTTATTGGTCGGGATGTTTACGCCTGCAATACGGGCCAAAGCCGGTTCTCCTCAAGCGGACTGTTCAAACATTAAAAGCGCGCCGAGCCGGAAATCGGTCCGCCTCGCGCGCCGGCGATTAAGCCTTAAGCTAAGAATGGAGGCTTATAACTGCGGAAATTAACGCGTCAACAGCGGAATCCCAGCTTTATGCCGTCTCTTTCAGCGCATTGTCGATCTGTGTCGCGACAGCCTCAATCGCAGCCATTCCATCGACTTCCGTGAGAATGCCACGCTCTGCATAGATCGGCACCAGCGGAGCGGTATCCTCGTAATACTTTTCAAGACGTTTCGAGAAGGTTGCCGGATTGTCGTCCTTGCGTCCCTGCTCTTCAAAACGCTTGGTCACACGCTCCAGAAGCTGCTCGTCATCGACAACCAGACGAATGACGCGGTGAACTGCCGAGCCACGCGACTTCAGGAGTTCGTCCAGCGCAGCCGCCTGCCCGACCGTACGGGGGAAGCCATCGAAGATGAAACCCGCAGCGCCCATGTGAGCGGTAAGCTGTTCGTCGATCAGGGCGATCACGATCTCGTCGGAAACAAGACCGCCTTCATCCATGATGGTGGCAACACGCTGGCCAAGCTCGGAGCCGGACGCGCGCGCAGCGCGCAACATGTCTCCGGTGGAGAGCTGGATAAAGCCACGCTCCTCAACCAGGCGTTTTGCCTGCGTGCCCTTCCCGGCCGCAGGCGGCCCGAACAGAATTAGGTTCATCTTTTACGGCCCCCGAGCTTCGACTTCTTGATCATGCCTTCATATTGATGCGCAATCAAATGCGACTGTATCTGCGTCACGGTGTCCATTGTCACCGACACCACGATCAGCAGCGACGTACCCCCGATATAGAATGGGATCTCGGGAAAATACCGCCGAAGCAGCTCGGGCAGAACACAGACAAAGGTCAGATAAAGCGCACCGATAACGGTAAGGCGAGTCAGCACATAGTCGAAGTAGGCTGCCGTATTCGAGCCCGGACGGATCCCTGGGATAAAACCGCCATATTTCCGGAGGTTATCCGCCGTTTCCTCGGGATTAAACATGATCGAGGTGTAGAAGAAGGTGAAGAAGATCACCAGCACACAATAGGAAATGATGTGCGTCCACGTGCCGGCAGAGAAGTTCGCCGCCAGCCAGGACAGAACACCGTTGACCTCGCCATCACCTGCCACACCAGCTGCATTCCCGCCCATGAAACCAACAATGGTCAGGGGCAGCATTAGCAGTGCCGAAGCGAAGATTGGGGGAATCACGCCAGCCGTGTTGATCTTCAGCGGCAGGAAGCTCTTCTGTCCCTGCGCAAAGCCATGCGCCTGCTGGCGCTTCGGATACTGGATCAGCAGCCTGCGCTGCGAACGCTCCATAAACACGATGAATACGACCAGTGCGATCACCATCGCCGCGATGGCGATGACGAACACGATGTTCACCGAAGTCGCACGCGCCTGGCTGATCAGGTTCACAATCGCCTTCGGCAGTTCCGCAACGATACCCGAGAAGATGATCAGCGAGACACCGTTGCCAATGCCCCGTGCCGTGATCTGCTCCCCCATCCACATCAGGAGCATCGTGCCGCCCGTCAGGGTGACAACACCGGTAAGGATGAAGAACGGCCCGGAAATGCCATCAATCCGGACATGCGAGAGGCCGGATGAAATAGCAAAAGACTGAACCAGCGCGAAAGCAAGCGTCAGATATCGGGTATACTGGTTGATCTGCTTGCGGCCCGCCTCGCCTTCCTTCTTCAGCTTTTCAAGCGTCGGAGAGGCTTGGGTCATCATCTGGATGATGATGGACGCCGTGATGTAAGGCATCACGTTCAGGGCGAAGATCCCCATCCGCTCCACAGCACCGCCGGCAAACATGTTCATGTTGCCCAGCAGGCCGCCAGCCTGACTTTCAAAGATCGAAGCGTAAGCGACCGGATCAAGCCCCGGAATCGGGACGAACGTGCCGAGTCGGAAGAGCAGCAACATGCCCAGAGTAAACAGGATGCGATTCTGGAGATCCTTGGCCTTGGCAAAGGTTCCCAGATTTACATTGCGAGCCATCTGTTCTGCGGCATTGGCCATCGACGCTCGATCTCCCTGAAAATGCGTGCGCCGCCAAAATCGGCGGCGTCACGGTGTTTGTGAAGGGGTTCCGGATAAAAACCGCTGTTTATTCTGCAGCCGTGTCTTTCGCGGCACCCGTGACAGTTACCTTGCCACCAGCCTTTTCCACGGCCTCGACGGCAGCCTTGGAGGCACCGGTCACTGTGATGTTGAGGTTTTTCGGGGCATCGCCCTTGGCCAGCAGGCGCACGCCATCACGGACGTTACGCACGAGGCCGGAAGCCACCAGCGTTTCCTCGGTCACGTTGGACGGATCCAGCTTGCCTGCTTCAACAGCCTTGGCAACACGCCCCAGGTTAACCCAGGACATCGTCTTCTGGCCGCGCGGCGTGAAGCCACGCTTCGGCAGGCGCATGTAGATCGGCATCTGGCCGCCTTCGAAGCCATTCACGGCAACGCCGGAACGAGCCTTCTGGCCTTTCACACCGCGGCCACCCGTCTTGCCCTTGCCCGAGCCAACGCCGCGGCCAATGCGCATGCGCTGCTTAGTGGAGCCAGCGGCGGGGGACAGTTCGTTGAGTTTCATCGTTCTATCTTCCGATACGTCTTGTTGGTTGGGGCGGCGGGCGAAGCGGCACGAGGCCTTATTCGCCGACGACCTCTACCAGGTGGGCCACTTTGCGGATCATACCGCGCACAGCCGGAGTGTCTTCGAGTTCCTTGGTCCGGCCGACCTTGTTCAGGCCGAGGCCGACCAGCGTCTGGCGCTGCTCAGGCTTGCGGCCAATCGGGCTGCCGGTCTGGCGGACGGTGAGCTTGGACTTCGACATGTCGCTATCCTTCCCTATGCTCAGGCTTCAACGACGCGGCTTCCGACGCACCATCGGTGCGGCGGCCAACCACGTCCTGAACTTTCAGGCCGCGCTTGGAAGCGACGGAACGCGGGCTGGCCTGTTCCTTCAGAGCGTCGAAAGTTGCACGAACCATGTTGTACGGGTTCGAGGAGCCGATGGATTTGCCAACGACGTCATGAACGCCGAGGACTTCCATCACGGCACGCATCGGACCACCTGCGATCACGCCGGTACCGGGAGGCGCAGCACGCAGCACGACCTTGCCAGCACCCCAACGGCCTTTGCCGTCATGGTGAAGCGTACGGCCTTCGCGCAGCGGAATGCGGACCATGTTGCGCTTGGCTTCTTCAGTCGCCTTGCGGATGGCTTCCGGAACTTCGCGGGCCTTGCCCTTGCCGAAGCCGGCACGGCCTTTCTGGTCACCCACAACGACGAGCGCAGCAAACCGAAGTTCTTACCGCCCTTCACCGTCTTTGCGACGCGGTTGATGCCAACCAGCTTGTCGACGAGTTCGGACTGCTCCTCATCACGATCACGTTCGCGACGGCGGCCCCTGCCTTTCTCTTCAGCCATATGGCCTCTCCTCAGAATTTCAGGCCGCCCTCGCGGGCAGCGTCTGCCAGGGCTTTCACCCGGCCGTGGAACATGTAGCCGCCGCGGTCGAAGACAACGTCTTCCACGCCAGCCTTCTTCGCGCGCTCAGCCAGAACCTTGCCGACCTGCGCAGCAGCAGCGCTGTCAGCACCAGTCTTGGCGCCGCCGAGCACGTCCTTCTCGAGCGTCGAAGCCGAAGCGAGCGTGATGCCCTTTTCGTCGTCGATGATCTGAGCAGAGATGTTCTTGTGGCTGCGAGCGACTGACAGGCGCGGACGGCCTTCAGCAACCTTCCGGAGCTTGGCACGAACCCGCTGGGCGCGGCGCTGCATCTTTTCGCGTGAGCTTTTCATGGCGTTACTTCTTCTTGCCTTCCTTACGGCGGACATATTCGCCCGCGTAACGGATGCCCTTGCCTTTATACGGCTCCGGCGAACGATACTTGCGGATCTCGGCAGCGACCTGGCCGACAACCTGCTTGTCAGCGCCCGAAACGACGATTTCCGTCGGTTTGGACGAGGCCAGTGTGATGCCTTCCGGTGCGGCGTAAACCACATCGTGCGAGAAGCCGAGGGCCAGTTTCACATCTTTGCCCTGCATCTGGGCACGATAACCGACGCCGACCAGTTCGAGAGTCTTCTCGTAACCTTTCGACACGCCTTCGACCATGTTGGCTGCGCGTGCTCGTGCCGTGCCCCACTGGGTACGGGCAACCGGGTCAAGAGCCTGTGCGAGCGTCGGAGGGCGCTTACCGCGAGCCTTCTCGGCTTCGATGCGATCCGTTGCGCTTTTCATGATATCATCGCGCGGCGTAACCGTCAGCTCGTTGCCTTCCAGCTTCGGCGTGATGACTTCGGCAACCGTCAGGGAGAGTTCCCCCTTCGGGCCTTTTGCTTTGATCGTTTGTCCATCGACGGTCACCGTGGTGCCGGCGGGAACTTCGATCGGGAGTTTTCCAATACGTGACATGGTGCGCTCTCCTAGAAGACCCGGCAGAGCACTTCGCCACCGACATTCTCGGCGCGGGCAACGTTATCGGACATCACACCTTTCGAAGTCGAAAGGATGGAGATGCCGAGGCCGTTACGCACCAGCGGAATGTCAGAGACCGAAGAGTACACGCGGCGGCCGGGCTTGGAGACACGTTTGATCTCCGAGATGACCGGCTGGCCTTCGTAATACTTGAGCTCGATTTCCAGGTTCTTATGACCGTCTTTCTCGATTTCCGTGTAGCCGCGGATGTAGCCCTCCGACTGGAGAACCTCCAGAACGCGGGACCGGAGCTTGGAAGCCGGGGTGACAACTGTCGACATGCCGCGCATCTGAGCGTTGCGGATGCGGGTGAGCATATCGCCGAGGGGATCAGAAATGTTCATGTGTACCCTCCTCTCTTACCAGCTGGATTTCACGAGGCCGGGGATCTGACCGTTCGAGCCAAGCTCGCGCAGCGCGATCCGCGACATTTTAAGTTTGCGATAGTAACCGCGCGGACGGCCGGAAACTTCGCAGCGATTGCGCACGCGGTTCTTTGCGGAGTTACGCGCAGCTCAGCCAGCTTGAGGCGGGCCTTGTAGCGCTCTTCCAGCGACAGGTTTTCGTCCATCGCCGCCGCTTTCAGCTTCTCGCGCTTTGCAGCGTAGCGTTCCACCAGCTTCTGGCGTTTCGCGTTTTTCTCGATTGCGCTCTTCTTTGCCATATCAGCAGTCTCCTGGGCGCTAGTTGCGGAACGGGAAGCCACACTCGGCGAGGAGTGCCTTGGCTTCTTCGTTCGTTGCGGCGGTGGTGCAGACGATGATGTCCATACCGCGGATATCATCGACCTCGTCGTAGTTGATCTCCGGGAACACGATGTGTTCCTTCAGACCCATGGCGTAGTTGCCACGGCCATCGAAGCTCTTGCCGTTCAGACCACGGAAGTCTTTCACGCGCGGCAGGGCGATGTTGGTCAGACGGTCAAGGAACTCGTACATGCGATCGCGGCGCAGGGTGACCTTACAACCGATCAGCATGCCTTCGCGGACCTTGAAGCCTGCGATCGACTTGCGAGCCTTCGTAGCCACCGGCTTCTGGCCAGCGATCTTTTCGAGTTCGGCAAGTGCCGACTTGATCTTCTTGGAGTCAGCCACAGCTTCACCGACCCCCATGTTGATCACGACCTTGTCCAGTTTCGGGATCATCATCGGGTTCGAGTAGTTGAACTGCTCCTGCAGCTTCTGCCGGATCTGCTCGCGGTACTTCGTCTTCAGACGGGGTTCGTATGCCTTAGACATCGATGGATTCCCCAGAGCGTTTGGCATAGCGCGTCTTGCGACCATGCTCGTCGGTTTTGAAACCCACGCGGACAGCCTTGCCGTCACGCGGATCGGTGAGCGCCACGTTCGAGACGTGAACCGGAGCTTCAAACGTCTTCAGACGCCGGCATCCACTTGGGACGGCTTCTGGTGACGCTTCACAACGTTCACGCCGCGCACGACGACGCGGTTCTCATCGGGGATCACCTTCAGGACTTCGCCCGTGGTGCCCTTGTCGCGGCCGGCGATCACAACGACCGTGTCGCCCTTCTTGATCTTCGCAGCCATGTTACAGGACCTCCGGGGCCATGTTGGCGATCTTGACCTGGTTCTTGCCGCGCAGTTCACGCGGAACCGGGCCGAAAACACGGGTGCCGATCGGCTCGCCATTGTTGTTGATCAGGACAGCCGCATTCGTGTCGAAACGAATGGTGGAGCCGTCCGGGCGGTTGATGTCTTTCGCCACGCGAACGACGACGGCCTTGCGGACATCACCTTTCTTCACGCGGCCCGTCGGGATCGCTTCCTTCACGGAGACCACGATCACGTCACCAACGGAGGCATAACGACGGCCTGCGCCACCCAGCACCTTGATGCACTGGACGCGGCGCGCGCCGGAGTTGTCAGCCACCCGCAGGTTGGTCTGCATCTGGATCATGCGTCACTCCCTTCACCGGTGACGAGTTCCCAACGCTTCAGTTTAGACTTCGGCGGGCACTCGCGGATCGTTACGGTCTGGCCCTCGACAGCGGTATTCGCTTCATCGTGGGCATGATACTTTTTCGAACGGCGAACGATTTTCTTCAGCACCGGGTGCGTGAAGGTCCGTTCGACGCGGACGATTGCGGTCTTGTTCTGCTTGGCGGAGACCACGACGCCTTCCATGATACGCTTGGGCATGATCCCTCTCCTTAAGCCTTGCTGGCCTGGGCCTTCTCGCGCATCAGAGTCTTCACGCGAGCAATGTCGCGGCGGACTTCAGTCACACGGGAAGTCTTTTCCAGCTGGCCGGTAGCCGCCTGGAAACGCAGGTTGAACTGTTCCTTCTTCAGCTTCACCAGGTCATCCTTGAGCTGGTCAGCCGATTTCGCCTTCAGATCATCGAGGCGTGCTTTGGTCTTGCGAGCCATGATCAGATCCCCTCGATACGCTTGACGATTTTGGTCTTGATCGGAAGCTTGGCAGCGCCGAGGCGCAGGGCTTCACGGGCAATGTCTTCCGGCACGCCGTCGATCTCGAACAGGATACGGCCCGGGGCAACGCGCGAGACCCAACGGTCCACAGAGCCCTTACCTTTACCCATACGGACTTCGATCGGCTTGGCCGACACCGGCACATCCGGGAACACGCGGATCCACACCTTACCCTGACGTTTCATCTCGCGGGTAATAGCACGGCGGGTTGCCTCGATCTGGCGTGCGGTAACGCGCTCCGGCTCAAGAGCCTTCAGGCCGAACTCACCAAATGCCAGCGAGAAACCGGCTTTGGAGTTCCCGCGGATCTGGCCCTTGAAGGCCTTCCGGAACTTTGTTCGCTTCGGTTGACGCATCTCTTATGCTCCGGCGGTCTGTGCGCCCGTTGCCGGGCCGCGCTGGTTTGCATTCGCACGTGCACGGGACTGGCCGGACGTTTCCAGACGCTTATCCTGTGCCATCGGATCGTGCTCGAGGATCTCACCTTTGTAGACCCAGACCTTGATCCCGATGATGCCGTAGGTGGTTTCAGCTTCGGCTGTACCGTAGTCGATGTCGGCGCGCAGCGTATGCAGCGGCACAGAACCTTCAGCGTACTTCTCGGTACGGGCAATCTCGCACCGCCAAGACGGCCGGACACCATGATCTTCACACCTTCAGCACCGAGGCGCATCGCAGACTGGATGGCGCGCTTCATCGTGCGGCGGAAAGAAGCCCGGCGCTCGAGCTGGCGAGCAATGTCGTCAGCGATCAGCGTCGCGTCGATTTCCGGCTTGCGGATTTCAACGAGGTTCACGCGAACTTCGTCATCGGTCATCTTCGACAGGTCCTTACGGAGCGTCTCGATGTCCCCGCCCTTCTTGCCGATCACGAGACCCGGACGCGCCGTGTGGATCGTGATGAGACATTTCTTGTGCGGGCGTTCGATGATGATCTTCGAAATGCCGGCTTGCTTGAGGCGCTTGCGGATTTCCTTACGGATCGCAATGTCCTCGTGCAGCAGACGGCCGTAGTCGGCGCTGTCTGCGTACCAGCGGCTGTCAGACGTCCGGTTGATGCCAAGACGCAGGCCGATCGGATTAACTTTCTGACCCATCAGGCAGCCTCCGCTTCCATGCTCGTGTCACGCAGCACAATGGTGAGCTGCGCGAAGGGTTTCTGGATCGGTGCGGCGCGGCCGCGGGCACGGGCCCGGATGCGCTTCATCACCAGGTTCTTGCCAACGTGGGCCTCAGCAACGACCAGGCTGTCGATGTCGAGGTTGTGGTTGTTCTCTGCGTTCGCGATGGCGCTCTGCAGAAGCTTGCGACGTCCTTGGCCGGACGCTTCGGCGAGAACTGCAGCTCAGCCAGAGCCCGCTCGACCGGAAGGCCGCGGATCTGCTGCGCCAGCAGGTTCAGCTTCTGCGGGCTGGAACGGTACATGCGCAGAACGGCACGTGCTTCGTTCGATGCCTGCTTCGGAGGATTCTTGGCCTTACCCATGGCTTACTTCCTCTTCGCTTTCTTGTCCGCACCGTGGCCGTAATAGGTACGGGTCGGAGCGAATTCGCCGAACTTGTGGCCCACCATCTCTTCCGACACGGTAACGGGGATGAACTTGTTACCATTGTGCACCTGGAAGTTCAGGCCAATGAATTGCGGCATGATCGTCGAGCGGCGCGACCAGGTCTTGATCACAGTGCGCTTCTCGGAGGAACGGGCTTCCTCTGCTTTCTTCAGCAGGTAGCCGTCGACGAACGGGCCTTTCCAGACAGAACGGGGCATGTCTCGTGGCTCCTGTTAGCGTTTCGCGTTGCGGCGACGGATGATCAGACGATCCGTAGCCTTGTTCTTGCGGGTCTTCGGACCGCGGGTCTTCTTACCCCACGGCGTCACCGGGTGACGGCCGCCGGACGATTTACCCTCACCACCACCGTGCGGGTGGTCGACGGGGTTCATGACGACACCGCGGACAGACGGGCGCTTGCCAAGGTGGCGCTTGCGGCCAGCCTTCGAGAGCACCTGGTTCATGTTGTCCGGGTTGGACACAGCACCGACGGTTGCCAGGCAGCTGTCCATGACCATGCGCAGCTCACCAGAAGCAAGCTTGATCTGGGCATAACCACCATCACGGCCAACCAGCTGAGCGTAGGTACCGGCAGAGCGGACCATCTGGGCGCCCTTCTGCGGCTTCATCTCGATGTTGTGGATGATCGTACCGACCGGGATATTCTTCAGCGGCAGGGTGTTGCCCGGCTTGATATCAGCCGTTGCGGACGTGACGACCGTGTCGCCGACTTCCAGACGCTGCGGCGCGATGATGTAGGACAGCAGGCCGTCCTCATACTTGATAAGCGCGATGAAAGCCGTGCGATTCGGATCGTATTCCAGGCGCTCGACGGTCGCCGGGATGTCCCAGCGGTTACGCTTGAAGTCGACCTTACGGTAAAGCTTCTTCGCGCCACCACCGATACGGCGTGCCGTGATGCGGCCCTTGTTGTTGCGTCCGCCCTTCTTGGTCAGGCCCTCAGTGAGCGCCTTGACCGGCTTGCCCTTGTGGAGCTCCGAACGGTCGACCAGAACGAGCTGGCGGCGGCCGGGAGAGGTCGGGTTGAATGTCTTCAGTGCCATAATCTTCGTCCTTCCCGCTTACAGGCCCGTCGTAATGTCGACAGATTGGCCCTCAGCAAGCGTCACAATGGCTTTCTTGATGTCGTTGCGACGGCCAGCATAGCCACGGAAGCGCTTTGTCTTGCCCTTCTGGAGGATCGTGTTGACCTTGGTCACGTTGACCTTGAACAGAGCCTCGACAGCATCCTTGATCTGACCCTTGTCAGCGTCGATCGCGACTTCGAACACAATCTTGTTGTGCTCAGCAACCAGCGTCGACTTCTCGGTGATGAGAGGGCGGCGCAGCACGTCGTAATGGTGCGGTTTCACGTCAGCCATGACGATCAGGCCTCCTTCGATCCGTCGAAGCGCGCCTGGATACCCGCGGCTGCTTCCTTGGTGATGACCAGCGTCTTGCGACGCAGGATGTCGTAAACGTTCAGACCGGCAACCGGCAGCACGTCGATATTCGGGATGTTACGCGCAGCCTTGGCGAAGTTCTCGTCGACCGCCGTGCCCGAGATGATCAGGGCGTTCTCGATACCGAGGCCTGCGAACTGGCCAGCCAGCTCCTTGGTCTTGCCCGAGTTCAGAACAGCCTCGTCCAGAACCAGGATCGCATCCCCCTTCACTTTCGCAGAAAGCGCATGGGCCAGAGCCATCTTGCGGATCTTCTTCGGCAGGTCATGGGCGTGGCTGCGAACGCGCGGGCCGTGTGCGATACCGCCACCGACAAAGATCGGTGCGTTACGCGAGCCGTGACGTGCGCCGCCGGAGCCCTTCTGGCGAATGTACTTCTTGGTCGTACGGTTCACTTCACCGCGCGACTTGACCTTGTGCGTACCGGCCTGACGGCGAGCGAGCTGCCAGCGAACGGTGCGCTGCAGGATGTCGTCGCGAATATCGTCAATGCCGAAGATCGCATCGTCGACCGTGATATTGCCGGCAGCTTTGCCAGCCAGGGTTTTGACTGCGAGTTCCATTATTCGGCGCTCTCTTGCTTGGCGTTGCCTTCCGAAGCCTTGAACGAGCCGGCGGCGGGCGCATCGGCGTGCAGGGCTTTCTTCACAGCATCGCGGATTTCGACGAACGCGCCGTCATGTCCCGGCACAGCCCCCTTAACGAGGATCAGGCCGCGATCTGCATCGGTGCGCACAACTTCGAGGTTTTGCGTGGTCACGCGCTCAACGCCGTAGTGACCGGCCATCTTCTTGCCTTTCCACACGCGGCCCGGATCCTGGTTTGCACCAGTCGAACCGTGGGAACGGTGAGAGATCGAGACACCGTGCGTCGCGCGGAGACCGCCGAAGCGTCGCGCGGAGACCGCCGAAGTTCC
>LZQP01000043.1_pt1 | contig 15146 bp, 21 predicted proteins | sample 768551 | NCBI WGS metagenome assembly LZQP01 (sample SAMN05207184, study PRJNA324509) | oil field metagenome | isolation source: sample BH-FW-16 from oil reservoir | place: India: Bombay High | collected 2015-12-03
CGCTCGTGCTTCGACTTCGTCAGCATGAGCGCTCAAGAAGTGCGGACTCATCCTGAGCGAAGTCGAAGGATGGTTGGCATGGGGCAAACTCGCGGCTGGGTCCCGGATAAACCTTGCAGGTTTTCCGGGATGACACGTGAAGAGGGCTTATCCACCCCTGACGCGCTCCATCCTGCCGCAATCATTGCCCCAAAAACAAATCCATCCGACACCTCCGTGTCCGGATGTATAGTGCGGCACATGTCACTCCTGCACCCACCCCAAGGCTTCCCGCCGCATCTTGCGATGTTCTGGCCCCTGATCTGGGTCCAGGTGCTGCTGCTCCGCGCAGCGGTGAGGGCTGCCTATGGCAAAGGTGTGCACTACCATTGGAGCGTCTCGCCCAATGGCCGGGTGTTCCTCACATCCATTGACTATGTGCCTGGCCAAAAGAAAGCGCACACCTTCCCGAAACCTGCAAACGACCGCCTCGCCGCCGCGTGCGACGGGAGGCTGTTTACGCCTGAATATCTCCGCCTGCAGCCCCTTCTCCTTGGGGCTTGTGAGGGGAAGCGAATGCACCGCATTCGCCCGAGCAAGGGGTTGGGGATGAGGGGTAAAGGCGTTTCCACGAGTGCAATCCGTGCGGCGACTCTGCGTCCCTCCACCCACCCTCTCCAAGGGAGAGGGGCTTACGCCTCCCCCTGCCGGACTCGTAACCCCAAACCGGCCCCTGAAAACTCAGCCCACCTACCAAGCGCCTTCACGGGCGCCGCATGTGCTGGTGGTTTTCTTCACTCTTCCACGGGGGCAGCTTCAGTGCCTGTTTCGCCGGTATCTTCAGCGGCCTCTGCTTTTGCCGCCGCTTCGGCAGCCTGCAGGGCCATGAACATTTCCAGGACATCCTTCAGGGTCTGCATCCGGACGGCCTTCGGTTCCTTGATTACTTCGACATCAACATCGGTGATGGCGCCATTGCTGGCATGATGCGCCGTCAGTTTGAACTCGCCCTCGAACCGTTTGAGGATGACGGTGTCGTCTTCCTCAAAGACAATCTTGCTGCCGCGTCCCAGTGTCGCCCAGTCATCTCCTTCAGAAATCCGGGCAGCGACGGTGATCCGGTTCGACCGGAAAGTGTCGACAACCAGCTGGACTTTCATCGGATGGCCGAAATCCACTGCCTGTTCCTGGATCTGCGGCATTGGGCCGACCATTCCGGAAGGTGACATGGGCGATGCATTTTGCGGTGTGCCCCCGGATGTGTCGATGTAGCGGGCCCGGTCTGGTCCTTCCCAGAAAATGCAGACGGCATCCCCTTTGTCGAAACGCGGAACGCACCATTCGACCGGGTTGTTATAGGCGTTCAGGTTCTTGCCGAAATAGGAGCCATAGTTGGAGGACTGCTGCAAACTGAACTGGCGCGCATAGGCGGGAGACCCTGCCGGGATGATGTTCGTTCCACCGAACGGACCCGTCCATTCCAGCGTATTCGTGATGATGGCGGTCCGCTCGTTCTCGACGTCGAACTCCATGATGACGCCATGTTCTTTCAGGTTTCCGGGGAAGGATCTGGCCGATCCTTCGACAGGCGCAAAACCGATGGGTTTGCCGTCTTCGCGCCATTCGGGCGGCGCTTCCTGTTGCGGCACCCTGTAAGTTGTGGCGCACGCGGTTGCGCTCGCCATCAAGGCGAAAACCATCATTTTCTTGAGCATGTCAGCCCCCTGTAACTACGCATCCACTCCAGCAGCCGCCCGTCACCCTTGTCAACTTCTGCGGTTGCGACTTTCTGGCGTAGTTGTGGCTTGCCGGGTCAGGCCCGGTGCAGGGCCAGTTCGACGTCGGTCTCGGCAGCCTTCTGGTAGAGAGTTTCGAGTTTGGCGACTGTCTCGTTACGGACCATGTCTTTCGGCTCGACTGGTGAATGCGCCCGATGTCCTGGCCGTCGATCATCTTCAGAAGGTGTGCGAGGCCATTCATCTCGCCTGTCTTCAGCATTGAATGCGTCGGGTTTCCGGTGATGATCATCCGGGAATTCTGGCCGGCGCGGGTCACGGCGAGGCGCATCCAGTGCTTGTCGATGTTCTGGGCGTCGTCGATCAGGATGATCGCATCCGTCAGTGTACGCCCGCGCAGCGTGCCGAGGGGCGCGATCTCCAGCTGGCGCTCATCCAGCATGTTCTGGATGGTCGCCGCGCCGATGAACTCGCTGAGGATGTCCATATAGACATCGAATTGCTCATCGCGATTCTTCTCGGCGCGCTTGGCAGGGTTCATCGTTTCCCCCTCGACCAGCTGGTGCGCCCGGGTGAGAACAAGATGCTTGGCATTGCCCTGGTCCAGCTGGTTCAGCGCGGTGGCAATGGCCAGATAGGTTTTGCCGGTGCCGGTCGGCCCGAGGGCGAGGATCAGCGGAAGGGTGCGGTCCAGAAGGTCATAGGCATAGGCCAGCTGGTTCATCGAATGCGGATGGAGCGGCTGGAAATGCCTTCCAGCCGCAGGGTCAGCTCATGGCGCAGGGCATTGTCCAGGCCTTCGTTGATGCATGCCTGCAGCAGGTTTGCATCCGGCGGCAGGTGCCGGCTGACCTGGGCCGCATTGATGCGCTCGGCGAAGTGGTCTGCCAGCACAATGGCCGGCCGGTCACCGACCAGCGTATGGCCGGCAGTTCTGTCGAACATCAGCGTGAAAGGGGCCGCCGCACGGTTCAGCATGGCGAGAAGGTCGCTGCCTTCAGCCAGTTTGTGAACAAGTTCGCCCGTATTGTTCTGGGCAGAGATCAGTCCGGTACCCGATTCAAAAGCCATGTGCGCCTCCAGGAATCCTGAAGGAGTTCCTTAGAGGTTTGAGGTTAAGAGTTTCTGCGCGGAATCGTTCGGGTTTTCCTGTCTTTCTAAGGAAAACCCAATGATTGCCGGGCTGGAAGCCTCAGGGATCCAGCCGCACAGCGCCTTGCGAGGCGTTGCCGACATGCGCGGCATAGACCTTCAGGGCACGGCTCACCTTGCGGGGGCGGTCTTCGACCGGCTTCCACGCCTTGTCGCCTTTTGCCTCCATCGCAGCGCGGCGGGCGGCGATTTCCTCGTCCGTCAGCTTTGCATGGATGGTGCGGTTCGGGATGTCGATCTCGATGATGTCGCCTTCCTCGATCAGGCCGATCAGGCGCCTTCGGCCGCTTCCGGGCTGACATGGCCGATGGAGAGGCCGGATGTGCCGCCGGAGAAGCGCCCGTCGGTGATCAGGGCGCAGGCTTTGCCGAGCTTCATCGATTTCAGGTAGGAGGTCGGGTAGAGCATCTCCTGCATGCCGGGCCGCCGCGCGGGCCTTCATAGCGGATGATGACCACATCGCCCGCCTTCACGCCCTTGTTCAGGATGCGCTTGCAGGCTTCTTCCTGGCTTTCGCAGACGACAGCCGGACCGGAGAATTTGAGGATCGAGTCGTCGACGCCTGCGGTTTTCACCACGCAGCCCTGCTCGGCGAGATTGCCGAACAGGACAGCAAGGCCGCCATCCTGCGAGAAGGCATGTTCGGCGGAGCGGATGACGCCTTTCTCGCGGTCGGTGTCGAGTTCCTTGTAGCGGCGCGACTGGCTGAACGCCTCGGTCGTGCGAACGCCGCCCGGCGCAGCCAGGAACAGCTCCTGTACCGCCGGGTCGTTGCTGACGCGGATGTCCCAGGTTTTCAGGGCTTCGGCCAGCGTGTCCGAATGAATGGTGCGCACGGACGTGTCGAGCTTTCCGGCGCGGTCGAGCTCGCCGAGGATGCCGAAGATGCCGCCGGCGCGATGAACGTCTTCCATATGGACGTTGGCAACCGCCGGGGCGACCTTGCAGAGGCAGGGCGTCGAACGGCTGAGGCGGTCGATATCGTCCAGCGTGAAGTCCACCTCGCCTTCGCGGGCAATGGCCAGCAGGTGAGGATCGTGTTGGTCGAGCCGCCCATGGCGATGTCGAGCGTCATCGCATTCTCGAACGCCGCCTTGGTGGCAATGCCGCGGGCGGAGACGGATGTGTCGCCGTCCTCAGTAATAGAGCTGGTCAGTTCCACGATGCGCTGGCCGGCGCGGCGGAAGAGGGTCTCCCCGGTCGGCATGGGTGGCGAGCGTCGAGCCGTTGCCCGGCAGGCCGAGGCCCATGGCTTCGGCGAGGCAGTTCATGGAGTTCGCCGTGAACATGCCGGAGCAGGAGCCGCAGGTCGGGCAGGCATTCTGCTCGAACTCTTCGACTTCGGCATCGGTCCGGTCAGGGTTTGCGGCTTCGATCATGGCGTCGATCAGGTCACCGCGCGCAGCTCGCCGTCGATATTGACCTTGCCAGCCTCCATCGGGCCGCCGGAGATAAAGACGACCGGAATGTCGAGGCGCAGTGCCGCCATCATCATGCCGGGCGTGATCTTGTCGCAATTGGAGATGCAGACCATCGCGTCGGCACAGTGCGCATTGACCATGTATTCCACGCTGTCGGCGATGACTTCGCGGCTGGGCAGAGAGTACAGCATGCCGTCATGGCCCATCGCGATGCCGTCATCGACCGCAATCGTGTTGAATTCCTTGGCGACGCGCCCGCCGCGACGATCTCGCTGGCGACCAGTTGACCAAGGTCTTTCAGGTGCACATGGCCGGGCACGAACTGGGTAAAGGAGTTCACCACCGCGATAATCGGCTTGCCGAAATCGCTGTCCTTCATGCCGGTGGCGCGCCACAGGCGCGGGCGCCGGCCATGTTGCGGCCATGGGTCGAAGTGCGTGAACGGTAAAGGATTGCCACTTTGTGCCTCTTTTTCAGTGCTCCGGCAGGGGATTACCCGCCGGGTCCGTGATTATCAATCATGACGGAGGGGGAACGGCCAGCCCCGGAGGGCTGTTCGGACGGTTGCCCGGCCTATTCCGCGTCAGCCTTGACCGTGGCCATGCGCTGCATGCCGGCAATCACAGGTGCCAGCCGGGCGCGTGCCGCTTCATAGGCTTCCTGTCCGACGGAGGGGATATAACGGGCCTCAATTTCGTCGAGATACCGCTCGTCGCCATCGGCGCAGATACAGACCACGCGGCTGGGCTTGTCCTGGCGCGAGAGCCATTCGATGGCGCCGAGCATGACCCCGACACTGGAAAGGCCGACTTTCGAAAGCCCATGCTCGTGCAGCAGGGTGAAGGCGGCGAGCGCGGAGGCTTCATCCATGCGGATCATGCCCGGCTCGGGCTTCATGCCGGCAAAGGAGGAGCGGCGCTGGCTGCCAAAGGCCGGGATCTTCAGCTTTTCCGTGCTGCCCGAAGGGCTGTCGAGGAAGGCATTGGAGCTTTCCGGCTCGACCAGGCAGAGCTGCGTCCGGGACGGATGGGCCTTCAGATAGTCGGCAAACCCGCGCGAGGTGCGCCGGAAGAAGAGGTCATGAACACCGCATCAAAGGGGCCGTCAGCAAATACTTCCGGCGCAGTCCAGTTCTGGTGGGCGGCCGGGTTCAGCGGATTGGAATACTGGTCGAGGAAGACCGAGCCGTCCTGCTGGCCGATTTCACCGGCCACGCGCATGCGGGCAGCATTCGCGGTTTCACCGGGCTTCGGCTCAGCGATGACGAGACGCGCGCCGGAGCCTTCGATCTGGGCGGCATTGTGCGCGCTGATGGAGGCAGACGACACGATGGTCGCCCCAATGCCCATCCGCTCGCAGATGCAGGCCAGGGCGTTGCCGTAATTCCCGGAGGACGCATCGACGACAGCTTTGACCGGTCCGGTCTTCTCGATGGTCTTCGAGAGGATGTACCAGGCGACGCGGTCTTTCACCGAGCCGAACTCGTTGCAATGCTCTTCCTTCACGAGCAATTCATGTGTGTGGGCGCCCAGCTTGATCCTGTAGGAGGTCAGCGGCGTATGGCCAATTTTGAAGGGACAATCAGCGACGGCGGTCGTAAATGGCATTTGCCTGCCTCAGTCTGCGTTTCGCAATGCAACATAGCTAGCAGGCCGGAAGCTCACGCAAATGTGACAACTGCGTTCGGTATCATTGCATTTTCGTATGCCTCGCCGGACGGCGAGGGTGTGCGATCGGCAGTTTGCCTAGTGCGCCTCGGCCCAGTTGGCGGCGGCGCGGGCGTCAACTTCCAGCGGAACCGACAGATTCAGCGCCGGACTTGCGGCGGACTGCATCGTTTCCTTCGTCACCTGGATCAGCTTCTCGGCTTCCTTTTCGGGGCACTCGAAGATGAGTTCGTCGTGCACCTGCAACAGCATCTTCGCCTTGAGGCCGGCCTTCGCGAGCGCCTCCGGCATGCGAATCATCGCGCGCTTGATGATGTCAGCGGCGGAGCCTGAATGGGGGCGTTGATGGCCTGACGCTCGGCAAAGGCTTTCTGCGGGCCCTTGGACTGGATGCCGGCAAGGTGCACCTTGCGGCCGAAGGCAGTCTGCACATAGCCGTGCTCCTTCGCGAATGCCTTGGTCTCGTCCATGTAGGTTCGGATGCCGGGGAAGCGCTTGAAATAGGTCTTGATGTAATCGGCAGCTTCCGACTGCGGGATGCCCAGCTGGCGGGCGAGGCCGAAGCCCGAAATGCCATAGATGATCCCGAAATTGATCGCCTTGGCCCGGCGGCGGACCATTGGGTCCATGCCTTCGATGGGAACGCCGAACATCTCGCTGGCTGTCATGGCGTGAATGTCCAGCCCTTCAAGGAAGGCCTCCTTCAGGTTTGGGATGTCGGCCATGTGGGCCAGGACGCGCAGCTCGATCTGGCTGTAGTCGGCGCTGACAAGCGTGTTGCCTTCATCGGCGATAAACGCCTCGCGGATCTTGCGGCCTTCCTCGGTCCGTACCGGGATGTTCTGCAGGTTCGGATCTGTGGAGGAAAGGCGCCCGGTTTGCGCGACTGCCATGGAGAAGCTGGTGTGGACGCGGCCGGTTTTCTTGTCGATGGCTGCCTGCAGGGCTTCGGTATAGGTGGAGCGCAGCTTTGACAGGGTGCGCCAGTCAACGATGGTACGGGGCAGATCATGCCCTTCCGCGGCGAGGCCTTCCAGCACATCCGCATCGGTGACCCAGGCGCCGGTCTTGGTTTTCTTGCCGCCTTCGATCCCCATCTTGTCGAACAGGATTTCGCCAAGTTGTTTGGGGCTGCCGATATTGAATTCCTCGCCCGCCTGCTCATAAGCTTCAGCCTCCAGCGCGGCCATGCGCTGGGAGAAGTCTGCCGACAGGCGGGAAAGCTTGTCGCGGTCTACCTTGATGCCTTCGCGCTCCATCGCGGCGAGCACAGGCACAAGCGGGCGCTCCTCCGTCTCGTAGACGGTGGTGACCTTTTCCTTATGGAGAAGAGGTTTGAAGGTCTGCCACAGGCGCAAAGTCACATCGGCGTCTTCCGCGGCGTATTCGGTGGCCTTGTCCAATGCCACGCGATCAAAGCTGAGCTGGGACTTTCCGGTACCGACGACATCCTTGAAGGAAAGCGGTTTGTGGCCGAGATATTTCTCGGACAGAAAGTCCATGCCGTGGCCATGTTTGCCCGCGTTCAGGACATAGGAGAGCAGCATCGTGTCGTCGATTGGCGCGACATGAATGCCGTGCTGGGCGAAGATGTTGAGGTCATACTTGATGTTCTGGCCGATCTTCAGCACAGCATCGTTTTCCAGCAGCGGCTTCAGCGCCTTGATGGCGTCTTTCAGGCGGACCTGGCGGGGCGGGTCGGCGCCGAACATGTCGCCATCGCCGGCACCGTTCGGATCGACATGGCCAAGCGGGATATAGCAGGCCTCTCCCGGTGAGAGGGCAAGCGACACGCCGACAAGGTTCGCTGCGACGGAATCGAGCTGTCTGTCTCTGTATCGACAGCGACATAGCCTTGTTTCATGGCGCGGGCGATCCAGTCTTCCAGATCCTTGAAGTCGCGGACGCAGACATATTTGGAGCGGTCGATCGGATCTTCCGCTGGCGGAGCAGCTTCCAGCGCGCCTTCCTTCTCCATCATTTCGCGCACGCGGCGCGTGATGGTCCGGAACTCCATTTCTTCCAGGAAGTTCAGTAGCGTGTCGGGATCAGGATCCTGTACGGCGAGGTCTTCCAGTTTCACTTGAAGCGGCACGTCATCCTTCAGGGTGACGAGGTCGCGGGAGAGGCGGATCTGGTCGGCGAAATTGATCAGTGTTTCGCGGCGCTTGGGTTGTTTGATCTCTTCGGCACGGGCCAGCAGCGTATCGAGGTCGCCATAGGTTTCCAGCAGCTGGGCAGCGGTCTTCACGCCGATGCCGGGTGCGCCGGGCACATTGTCCACGCTGTCGCCTGCAAGGGACTGGACGTCGATCACCCTTTCCGGGCCGACGCCGAATTTCTCGATCACTTCCTCACGGCCCATCGTCTTGTTCTTCATCGTGTCGAGCATGACGATGTGATCGGAGACGAGCTGCATCAGGTCCTTGTCGGACGAGACGATGGTCACGCGTGCACCCTTTGCCTCTGCCTGGCGGGCATAGGTGGCGATCAGGTCGTCAGCCTCGAAGCCTTCCAGCTCGATCGCATGGGCCGCGAAGGCTTCAGCCGCGCGGCGGACCAACGGGAATTGCGGACGCAGTTCCTCCGGCGGTTCGTCACGGTTTGCCTTGTACTGGTCGTACAGCTCGTTCCGGAACGTGTGCGAGGACGCATCGAAGATGCAGGCAAAGTGGGTGGGCCGTTCTTCACCCTTCAGGTCTTCCAGCAGCTTGAACAGCATGTTGCAGAAGCCGCTCACCGCGCCGATCGGCAGGCCGTCAGACGAGCGGGTCAGCGGCGGCAGGGCATGGAAGGCCCGGAAAATATAGGCGCTGGCATCGACCAGATAGAGGTGACTGTCCTTGGTGACGGGGGCGGTGGCCATGGGCGAGAATCCTTTGTTGCCGTTGGTTTACCCGCCAGAGCGTGGCGCGTCACCCGCCGGAACGGCTTGGGGCGATTCTGCTTGTGGAAAGCCTTCCGCTGGGTAAGGTTGCCAAAAACATATTCAGGGAGGAATAGGAAATGAGCGGATCTGACAGCAGAACGCCGTGGCATCTGTGGGTGGTCGGCGGGCTTGGCGTGTTGTGGAACGGTTTTGGCTGTTTCGACTTCACCATGACCGCCACGAAGAATGCTGCCTATCTGGAGCCATATCCGAAGGAGATGCTGGATTACTGGCTCAACATGCCGGTGTGGATGTGGCTGCTCTGGGCGATTGGCGTGTTCGGCGGGCTGGCGGGCAGCCTGGCCCTGCTGGCGCGGCGCAAGCTCGCCTATCCGCTGTTCTTTGCGTCTTTCCTCGCAGCAGCCGTCAGCATGGCGCTTGGCTATGCCGACAAGGACGCCCCGCGCATGGAGGGTGCCGAGGTGATGAGCGTCGTCATTCTCGCCATAGCCTTGTTGCTGGTGCTCTATGCCCGTTGGTTGTCCCGCGGGGACACCTTGCGCTGATCGGCCAAGCCTCTAGCGTCTCTCCAAAAGGAGGAAGACATGACCGAGATGAACAAGACCTGGGTGCTGCGCAACCGGCCGGTCGGCGAGATCAAGGAGGGCGACCTTGAGCTGGTCGAGACACCGTTTAAGCCACTGGAGGAAGGGCAGGTCCGCGCGAAGATGATCTATCTGTCGCTCGATCCGACCAACCGGATCTGGATGAGTGACATGGATGCCTACCTGCCGCCGGTTGGGATTGGCGACCCGATGCGGGGAAGTGGCCTGGCCGTCGTGGTCGACAGCCGGAGCGAGCATCTGAAGCCCGGTGATATCGTGAATACAGGCCTTGGCGCGTGGACCCTGTATCCGGTCCTGCAAGGGGATACGCTCACGCCGCTGCCAAAGCTTACGGGCGTGCCGCTCACGGCGTTCATGGGGCCGCTCGGCGCGACAGGGATGACAGCCTATTTCGGCCTGATGGACATCGGCAAGCCGAAGGCGGGCGAAACTGTGGTCGTGTCGGCGGCGGCGGGCGCGGTCGGCTCCATGGTGGGGCAGATCGCGAAGATCCAGGGCTGCCATGTGGTGGGCATTGCAGGCAGCGAAGACAAGTGCCGCTGGCTGACCGAAGTGGCCGGCTTCGATGCGGCCATCAACTACAAGTCCGAGGATGTCGGTGCGGCTCTGGACGAACACTGCCCGAATGGCATCGACATCAATTTCGAGAATGTTGGTGGGCAGATCATGGATGAGGTGATCGCGCGCCTGAACGACTTTTCGCGTATGCCGCTCTGCGGCCTGATCAGCACCTATAATGCAACCGGGCCCGTGCCGGGGCCTGCCAATTTCTCCAACTTTCTGATGCGTCGCACGCTGGTGAAGGGCTTCATCGTCATCGACTACTTCCCGCGCTTCCCGGAAGGCATCCAGCAGATGGCCGGGTGGCTGATGGAGGGGAAACTGAAGTTCGAAACCGATGTGGTGAAGGGCTTCGAAAAACGCTCCGGCCAGCCTTTCTCGCCTGTTTGAAGGTAAAAATCTGGGCAAACTCGTTGTCGAGTGCAGCCAGCCGCCAGCTTGACTTGCGCGCCGTTCATCTCTGGTTCAAGCGTAATACGTTGATTGGTAGGTGAAACGGCTGGGAAGGGGACGCCATGCGGTCAGGAAAGGTAAAACAGGCAGGTGTCATCCTGGCTGGCGCCTGCCTGATCGGGCTCGGCGGGTGTACCAGCGAAGACATGGCGATGTTTGCCGATGCAATGGCGGCGGCCTCTGACGAGATGGCCGTCACGCTTACATCGACGCCCAGCTTTGGCTGCGACTACAATATCGACGGCTATCTGGTTTGTGACGATACCGGGGACGGGTTCGCGGACCGGTATGCCGATGCCTATGATGTCGCCCCTGTGGCCTATCTACCCGTGACGCCGCCTGTCCGGGTCAACGGATACGGCGAAGCCTACCAATATGATGGCGGGTGTGATTGCTGGCTGCGAGAGCCGTCACTGGATGAGGCGCCACCGCCGCGTGACCATGGACATCATCACGACGACTAGAGCACGAGCGGCGCGATCCAGTAGCCGACCACAGTGATGATCACGATGCCCATCAGATTGATGCGGAAGCCCTGTTTGATCATCTCGCTGATCGGTACTTTCCCGGTGGCGTAGATCACGGCATTCGGCGCCGTGGCGACAGGCAACATGAAGGCGCAACTCGCGGCCACAGCTGCCGGAGCAAACAGGGACTGCGGCGCGGCCCCGACGGCAACGGCCAGCGAGCCGATAATCGGGGAAAGCGTTGTCATAGTCGCGACGTTGGATGTGACTTCGGTCAGGAAGATCACCATCGTCACCATGATCAGAACGATCAGCAGCGGTGGGAAAATGCTGAGCATTTGCATCTGCTGCCCGATCCAGTCTGACAGGCCGGTCGCGTGCATGGCCTTGCCGAGGGCAATGCCGCCCCCGAACAGGATGATCACGCCCCAGGGCAGCTTCACCGCTTCTTCCCAAGTCATCAGGCGCGGTTCTCTCCGCGCCTGCGGGAACAAGGAACATCAGCAAGGCGCCGAACAGGGCGATAATCGTATCGGTTTGTCCGCCATAAGCTTCGAGCAGGGGGTATCCCATACTGGTCAAGAGCTTGGTGGCCGGCAGACGGATGACCCACAGCGTTGCAATGATGCCGAACACGATGGCGATCCGTTGTTCCGGTGTCTTGATGGGGCCGAGTTCGAGCAGGTCATGGTGCACCGAGGCACTCATCGAGTCTGCATGCTTGTATTTCGGCAAGCCGCGCGTCACGGCCCACCAGGCAGCTGGCACAAGCAGGGCGGCCGTCGGAATCCCGAAAATCATCCATTGGCCGAAACCAATCCCTTCTCCCGTTTCGTCCTGCAGCCATTTTAGCGCGATCAGGTTGGTGGGCGTGCCAATCGGCGTAGCGACCCCGCCGATGGAGGCGGAATAACAGACGCCGAGCAGGATGGCGGTGGTGAACTTGCCATCCTTGTCGTGAAGGGCTGCTGCGGCAGAAATCGCTATCGGGACCATCATCAGCGAAGTGGCCGTGTTGGAAATCCACATTGAAAGCACAGCAGTCGCCAGCATGAAGCCGAAGATCAGTGCCTTGGGAGACGTGCCGACCCGGTCGACGATGTTGAGGGCGATACGCTTGTGCAGGTGCCAGCGCTCCACGCCGAGCGCGATCACGAAGCCGCCCAGCAGCAACAGGACGATCGGGTCCATATAGCTGCCGCTGATGGCGCGGGGGAAAGGGCTGCGACCCCGGAAGGCATCGGCATTCTCATTGTGGCCTATGATCGCCGCACCCACAGGCAGAACGACCAGTGGCAACAGGGATGTCGCCGGAATCGGGATCGCCTCAGTTGCCCACCAGGTGGCCATCAGCACGAGGACGCAGGCCGTCAGCCAGGCTGGCCAGGACAAGCCCTCAGGTGGGCCGACAATGAGCATAAGCGCCGGAAGAACAATCCCGAGAATGAGGCCGATCGTCCGGTGCGAGAGCGTCATGCAGGGCCTTTCAGGGCGGCAAAGGCGGTGTCGAGTTCCGCCTTGAGGTCTGAGACGGCCTCGAGGCCGACATGGATACGAAGCAGCGGACCCGGGCGTGTATCGGTCCAGCTCCCTTTGGAACGGGTGAGCTGGTGGTCACACGGAATCAGCAGGCTTTCATAGCCACCCCATGAAAAACCCATGCCAAACAAGTGTAAAGCGCCCAGAAAACGGTCCATGCCGCCTTCCGGGATAGCATTCAGGACCAGGCCGAACAGGCCGCTGGAGCCGGAAAAGTCGCGCTTCCAGATTGCATGATCCGGGCTCGAAGGCAGGGCCGGGTGCAGCACTTCGGCGACTTCCGGGCGCTCTGCCAGCCAGTTGGCCAGTTCCAGTGCCCCGGCTTCATGGGCCTTCAGGCGGGTGTGCAGCGTGCGTAGGCCGCGCAGGGCCAGATAGGCGTCATCCGGGGCGAGGCCGATGCCGAAATCTTCCGATGTGGCGCAGATCCGGTTGTACAGCCGCTCGTCTGACGTGATGACCGCGCCGCCAAATGCGTCAGCATGGCCGACGATGTATTTCGTCATCGCATGCACGACGATGTCGGCGCCAAGTTCCAGAGGCTTAAGGAAGTATCCTGCGCCCCAGGTATTGTCCGCGATGGTTGGGATGCCGCGCTCATGTGCGATGGCTGTGATGGCCGGCAGGTCCGAAACCTCAAAGGTAAGGGAGCCGGGCGACTCCATGAAGATCGCCTGGGTTTCAGGACGGATCAGGTCCGCGATGCCGGCACCGATGCGGGGATCATAGCGGGTGCAGCTGGCGCCCATATGTGTCAGGCGGCGTTCACAGAAGCGGGCCGTGGGGCCGTAGGCGCTGTCGGGGATCAGGATGTGGCCGCCCGCATCCACGCATGACGCGATGGCCAGCGCACAGGCCTGAAGACCATTCGAAGCCAGGCGCACATGGCGGGCGCCTTCAAGCTCGCCGAGGCGGCTTCCAGTTCGCGGTGAACACCGAGGCCCATCCGACCATAGCCCGGCTTGGACTCGTAGAGAGCTTCTTCTGTGCGGAACAGAACTGTGGAGGCGCGCTCCACAGGCGGGTTCACCGTGACGCTACCGAGGCGGGCGCCGCGCGTGTGGATTATGCGCGTTTCAGGCCGTTTCATGCGGCGCCTGTAGCCACCGGACGTGAAGGATCGGACGCCCACTCGGTCCACGAGCCGTCGTAGACGGCGACATCCCAGTTGCCGAGGCGGGCATAGCCGAGCGCGAGAATGGCGGCCGTCACGCCCGAACCGCAGGTGGTGATCGTCGCCGCCTTGGTGTCCGGCAGCAGGTCCTGCAGCTCGCTTACTGTTTTCAGGGTGCCATCCGCGTGAACCATTTCACTGAGGGTACGCTCAGGCTGGCCGGGGATATGGCCGGAGGAAGCCCTTCGCGGGGTTCTGGCGCCTCGCCTGTGAACCGTGCAGCCGGGCGGGCGTCGACAATCTGGTGGGAACCGCTTGCGGAGGCCGCGGCGACCTGGCTCGCATCTTTGACAAGGTCACTGCGCACACGTGCCGTGAAGTGGCGTTCGAACGCGACGGGCGGCATATCTTCGAGATCGCCCCCAGCGGCTGTCCACGCCGCAAGACCGCCATCGAGCACTTTGACATCGTTGTGGCCCATGACGCGAAGCATCCACCAGACACGCGCGGCGGCACAGTAATTGTTGCGGTCGTAAACAATCACGCGGTTGCCATCGCCGATGCCGAGCTTGCGGACACGTGAGGAGAACAGGATCGGGTCGGGCAGCATGTGCGGCAGGTCTGTGCCGGGTGCACAAATCGTGTCGATATCAAAGAAGACGGCACCGGGAATGTGGCTCTCCGCCCAGACTTCGCGGCCTGACTTTTCCGGATTGGTAAAGGGCGCAAAATAGGTTGCATCGACGATCCGGATATCGGGCGCCGAGATATTCTGTTTCAGCCAGTCAGCGGTGACGAGGGGATCGCCCGTTTCCATTCCTTACCCTTTGATCCATGGCGGAACCGGCAAATCTTTCGATCGCAGGAATTCCGGATTGTATAGTTTCGACTGATAGCGGTTGCCGTAGTCACATAGTATCGTAACGATCGTGTGGCCGGGGCCAAGATCCTTCGCCATTTTTACTGCACCAGCGATGTTGATGCCTGAAGACCCGCCAAGCAAAGGCCCTCATGCTGGACCAGATCGAACAGGATGGTCAGAGCTTCGGCATCGGTGCAGCGGTAGGCGCGGTCAACGACTATCCCTTCGAGATTCGCCGTGATGCGGCCTTGGCCGATTCCTTCGGTAATGGACGTGCCTTCTGATTTCAGCACGCCATTGGTGAAATACTCGTACATGGCTGCACCGCCCGGATCCGCGAGGCCGATCTGGACCGTCTCACGCTTTTCCTTGAGGCGAGCGAGATGCCAGCGAGCGTACCGCCAGAGCCAACCGCACAGATAAAGGCATCGAGCTTGCCGTCGGTCTGGGTCCAGATTTCCTGGCCGGTCGTGTCATAATGTGCCTTGCGGTTGGAGATATTGTCGAACTGGTTTGCCCAGATGGCGCCGTTCGGTTCGCTCTTGGCCAGGTCTTCAGCAAGACGGCGGGAATAGTGCTGGTAATTGTTCGGGTTGGCATAAGGCCACGGCGTCCACTTCGATCAGCTCGGCGCCGAGGAGGCGGATGCGTCTTCTTCTCCTGGCTCTGGTGCGGGCTCACGGATGCGACTCGACCGAGG
>LZQP01000044.1_pt1 | contig 15014 bp, 22 predicted proteins | sample 768551 | NCBI WGS metagenome assembly LZQP01 (sample SAMN05207184, study PRJNA324509) | oil field metagenome | isolation source: sample BH-FW-16 from oil reservoir | place: India: Bombay High | collected 2015-12-03
CAAAGTCGACATCATCATCGCCCTGGGGATGGCGAAGGAAGGTTTCGATTGGGTCTGGTGTGAGCATGCCCTGACCATCGGCTATCGATCCTCGCTGACAGAGATCGTACAGATCATCGGCCGGGCGACACGAGATGCACCCGACAAGCCTCGTGCGCTGTTCACCAATCTGGTTGCGGAGCCTGGCGTAGAAACCGGCGTCGTGACCGATGCTGTGAACGACATGCTGAAGGCGATTTCCGGCTCACTCCTTATGGAGCAGGTGCTGGCACCGAACTTCAAATTCTATCGCCGCGAAGATGGCGACGTGCGCGCGCCCATCGGAACCGATGATGAGGGCAATGTCACCATCGGCATCAAGGGCTCATAGAGCCGCCCACGGACCGCGCGAGAGAAATTTGTGAGAAGGACATGCACGACCTGATGGCCACAGCCTATCAGGAAATGGACCGACGCGTGCTTTCACCAGACACGGCCCCAGAGGTCGCGACACAGATGGTGCTTACGGACATCATCGAGCGGCGCTATGAGACGCTAGACCCAGAGGAAACAGAATCCGTTCGCCAACACCTCGCCGCACATATGAACGTGCTAACCTTGGCGCAAAAAGAAGCCGAGCGCGGCTTTGCCGAGGGCTCCACCCCCTTCACCGGAACGCCCACAAGCATGATCAGCGAGGATGAAGACGATACGGGACCGGACAGCGCCCCAAACACTCTTCTCGAAATGGTGAAGAAGTTCATTAATGTGAGAGACATCGATATTGAACTTATCGACAGCGTAAACACGTTCCGGGAGCGCTTCGAGGTCGCTTCCAAATCACTAAACTCCGAACTTCTCTCCCATGTGCAGTCCGCAATGGTAGCACTCCGCATCAACATGACGGGCGATGAGGCGCGCACGTTGTGGCCGCGGATTAAGGCGTTCCGAGCAGGAGAAGGTCGAGAGCCCAACGTGCATTCCGCCGATCCTCTGGAAAAGCGTATGGCTGAAGCGCTGGCTTGGCTGAAAGCAGAGAAAGCCAGACGCATGCGCGAAGGGATTCAGTGATGTCCCGGCCTAGTCTGGAGGAGATATTCGCCGAAGACGACGAATTCGGCCTGCTGGACGTGAAAACCCGCGCCTCACGCGGCGGGTCTTCTCAAGATCGTGGTGTGACGGCACTGCTCGAAGTAACCGACTTCTTTGAGCTCAATGGCCGCCTACCAAACCCTGATGCCATTGATCACGATGAAATGCGTCTCGGAGCAATCTGGGACACCCTGAAAGCAGCGCCGACAGACCAAATGCGCGCTGTCGACAGACTTGGCCTGCTTTCAGAGGAAGCCGCCCTACCCTCACGCTCATGGCATGATGAGCCGAGTGACGACGAAATTCCAGACAGCCTGGATGAGATCTTTGCCGATAACGATCTCGATGTTGATCCTCATTGATCAATCTCAAGCATACCACTCCGTCGGCCGAGAGACATGTCCCCGACCATCGAGCAGACTTTGTGCCATGCCAGGACTTCGAGCAATTTCGAGAACGATTTGAAACCGTGCAACGTGGATTGGAGTCCGGAGAAAGACAGGCAACGCCTGTGCGCAAATGGTCGGTCATAGAACCGATCGAAGGCGACTTCTTCATCAGGAACGGCCTGCTTGCATGATCGCGGAGAAATCAGAAATGTCGGCTCGAGGTGGCGCACGTGATCACCGCCTTCGGGTCGTTTTCTCGAACGGAACTGAAAGCGATCCGCTTATGTCTCGTTCCGAAAATCTCTGAACGACGACAAGACTGCACGGATGGTCCAAAAAGTTGGTCTCGGACCTCTCGATCAGGAATGGGAGAACGATCAGCTGGAACTCTCCGGCACGATCTACGTCGCACGCTCTCGTTCGGAAGATCCGGTGATCAAGGAACAGCGCACGATCTTACACAAGATCGGTGTAACTAGTCAGGAAGTTTCCCGCCGCGTAGCCGATGCTCGAAACGATCCGACCTTCTTGCTCGCCCCCGTAGAAATCGTCGCGACTTACAGTCTCCAGAACCTTTCACGCCGCAAGGTGGAGCACCTGTTGCATCGCTTCTTCGGAAACGCCCGTCCCGCAGAATTGTTTGTAACCGACAGGTTTGGCAAGAAAGTGTACCCGAAGGAATGGTTTTACGTTCTGCCTGAACATGTCGGACAAGCCGCCAAACTAATCGAACAAGGTATGCTTCATCTCTACCGGTATGATTTGACAACGCAAAAAATCGTCAAAAAGGATGTCGAGTAGAAAAAGCTGATCGCCATTCGACGGTTACATTTTGCCTGCGGATTGAAGTAGTTTGCCAGCCGCGAACATCGAGCAAACCGACTAAATTGTCCTTGTCGATAACACGAACAAGGACAATTAATTATGCTCTTCCCCGAACTCGAAGAACTACCACCTCGCCACCGGATGCTCCGCTTTCTGGAGCTTAGTTTCCAGTACCGGAAATCAACACCGGATGAACTCGCCAAGGAACTCGGATACGCCAACGTCAGCATCGTAAAGCAGTGGATGTCTGGCTCAGCAAAGGTGCCGCTGAAACAGCTGAGCAGTATCGCAAATCACTTTGATTGTGACGTCGCCGATGTCCTGCAGTGCTGGCTTGCTCAAGAGCTGCCAGATGATCCGCGAATGATGGCGACCGCAAACCGCATCCTTGACGGTTGGGAATGGATGCTCGTCGTCGCGGCGCGTGACGTCTACAACCACTACGACGAGTAGCGAAGCACACATAGATGCGCTGTAGAGCTCACTGAGTCGCTTTCTAGCCTGTCGACAGGGAAACCTACTGCTAGGCTGTGATGGCGTCTCAGCGGAGTTCTGAGAGCACAGTATTTGTCGCCAAGAACCGGAAGCCCTAGAATTAACTCATAAACTGCACCCGGTTCACGCCATGTTTTCCGGTGCCGTTCCACAAGAATACCCGTACTTAAATCGGAGCTTCCAATTTGGGCCGGTGTGCTCAATCTCAAAGTACAAGTATTTGTCAGACTCCGGATTTTCTGCTGATCGTACACACTTCATCGTCAATATTTCGGCGAGAATTTTCTCTGAAAAGCTTATACTCCACGGCGAACGCCGACAGCCAAACACAAACGATCGCCAACAACCGTTGATACTTTAATCTTTCTGGTCGGCAGCGGCACAGTATGGACCAAATACTTGTGTAGTTGGGCCTAATTAGGCGAGCATTTTGACAACAGAAGCAGATAGTCGCCGCCAAATGCATCCAGAACTGAGACAGTCAAAAGGCTGGTCGTCTACAAGCTGATTTCTACGGGCATGTTAGCAACCGGATTCCGGCAGAACTCCCACCGGACACCCGTCGACGTCCAAAACTCTTTTTGAAAACGCCATGCTTATTCTTGTCTGAGAGCGGTGGTTATCGACGCTTTCAAATCAGGCCCAGCCCTCTTGAAGCCCAGCATATAGGCGATGGCTTTTACTAGGTCCTCCTGATCGACAGAGCCGCTTTCTGCGATAATTCTTGCTTGCGCTGCGCGAATCTCAACTGGGGGTATCATTGGACCTTTTAGGGTAAGTCCATTTTCTTCAGACCGATCTCTTACTACTGGCGAGGCCTGCTGCTCTTGGGTCATCCAGAAGCCGTCCTGAGAAACGATGTCCGGATCCTTTCCCTTGATGTATTTCAAGCCTTTGTGGGTGGCGTCGACAATCCTATTACCGGTACGTTCTTTTCCAAAGGCAGACGCGACTCGCCTAGAAATCTCATCTTGGTGAACAGGGCCTTCTAAGCGGATGACGGCTTCGACAATACTGGCAATCGACGCAGTGGAGACTTCGTGTGGTTCCTGTGTTGTCTTGAGAACCTGATCGAACCGAACGTAGGGCTCGCCTTTCAGTTGCGGTGTTTCTAGCTGGATTTCCAGCTCCCAGTTAGAACCTGCTTCCTCAACTTCCGGGATTGGATCGAACTTATTCGCGCCAGAGACTGAAATGCCCTGTTCGCTCTCCTGTGTGGCCTGTTCCAGTGCTTGCTTAAGCCGTTCTATTTCACGCTCACGCCGATGAAACCAGTCAGTGCTCCAGATGCGATGAAACTTCCATCCCAGGTGCTCCAAAACGCTTTGTCTCAAACGATCTCGCTCGCGCGCCCATAGCGCGCTGTGGTAGGTCGCACCGTCGCATTCCACTGCCATTAAATATTGGCCCGGATGTCTCGGATTCTTTACGCCGATATCGATCAGGAAGCCCCCGCTGCCGACCTGATGGTCCAGGTCGTAGCCGAGCCGTCTAATAACGTCGGCCACATCTTCTTCAAATGGGCTGTCAGCGAGAAAACCAGTCGGAACCTTTTCGTCGAGTTGCCCCGTCTGAGCGAATTCTAAGAAGCGCTTCAGTACGCGTGGGCCCTCCTTTTGCGTACGGGAAAGATCGATGTCCCTTGGATCGAAAGAGATGAAGACTTCGCAGCGTATACGAGCTCGGGAAAACAACACATTGAGCCTGCGTTCCCCGCCTTCGCTGTTTACCGGCCCGAAGCTCATGCTGGCCAGCCTTCCATTCGGTTCGAGTGGACCGTAGCAAACGCTTATCAAAATGACATCTCTCTCGTCACCTTGCACGTTCTCAATATTCTTTACAAAGAAGTCTTCGTTGCGACCTTCTCGCAGAAACTGATCGAGCGTTTTGTCTTTTCTTCTTTCAAATTCGAGCAGTTCCTCGACCATGGAGCGTTGAGCCACAGAGAACGTCACGACACCCAGAGACAGATCAGGCGTCTCTCGCGCATGCTCTGCCACACGCTTCACGACAGATTGCGCTTCTATCCGATTGGTTCTGGGGCGCCCGGTTTCGGTACCTTGTCGAGCGTACACGCCTGGAACCCTGGTCAGCTTTAAGCCATAGCTTTCGTCTCTTTCCAGAGGAGAAGGAGGTAGGATCAGCCTTTGATCGTAAAACTCGCTGTTTGAGACTTTGATAAGCGAGGGGTCGCGAGATCTATAATGCCATTCGAGCATTTCTTGGCGCAGCCCTCTTGCTTCGCAAAGTGTTAAAATGCTTTCCAACTCGGTGGCTCGAGCGGCCTGTTCTGTAGGAGGGCTGTCTTCGGTATCCTCTTGATCGTCAGGTTGTGAGACGCGATCAAAAATGATGTGGGCGGCAATTGCTTCTGGTCACCCACAACTACAATTTGGCGCGCGCGAACGATCGCGCCTAGGGCGTCTTCGGGTCTTACCTGGCTGGCCTCATCGATTACCAACAGATCGAAGGTGATACTTCCCGGAGGAAGGAATTGTGCAACCGAAATCGGACTCATGAGAAGTGCCGGCTTAATCCGTTGCAACATGGACCCAGCGTTTTCCATTAGCTTGCGGATAGATTTGTGTCCTCGCTTACGAGCAAGTTCACCTCGTATATATTGCATCTCTCCAATCGCGCCTCGCGGAACTTGCTGAGGTGCTTCAGCCGAACGGCTTCGCGAATCTCCACAATCCGGTTGGATTCAAGTTCGCGGAATGCTTGGACTAGGTCGTGACGAGAGATATCTTGAAGCTCAGCAAGCTTTGGCAATTTTGAAGTACAAATACGCCATTGTGCTTCCGCGCGAGCGTATCGCAATTCAGTTTCTGCTTCTGCCGGGCTGAGCTCACTTTTTTCGATTCTTTTGAGCAGCGAGCGCAAGGAATGCTTCGCAAACAATGTATGCAGCCGGTAGTAGTCTCTCCACTGATCGTACTGGCCAGATTGCTCGGCTATTGATTTCAAGAATTGCTGGTATTGCTCTAGGTAGACTTCAAGTGCTTTTGCACCAAAGCGGTATTCGACGTTCAGTTTCAGTTTGGAGAGAATATTCTTCAGTTCGGATTTGAAACTATCCAACTCGCTCTTTTGTGGAGGGGCCCAAGAGTTGGGATCTGCAGATCCTGTCAATATCGCTTTCAGCGATGCATTCGTGATCGGCGCGTCAATCGATTTGAGCCGTTTGTACCAACCGATAACATTGCTCAGCCATTGAAAGTCGCTTTCCTCGCCGCGCCAGCTATCCCTCAAGACTTCCCGAAGCAGGGTCGATTGTTCGGAAAAATTGCTTTGCTTTTTCTGAAGATCGGCCAACTCATCCACAAGCGCCAAGCGTTCATTTTGAGCTTTTGGCAAGCTGGTCTTTAGAAGCGTGGAAAGCTCTTTCGAAGAGTTTCGGTATTTGCCGCCCAGCCGCGACCAGAAGGAAGTCCCTGCCGAAATACCAGAGCGTACTAGCGCGATTTCGTGTGCAAGCGCCGCATCTACATATTTTTCCTGAGCGTCTTTCCAGGATGAGCTGAATACCACGGCCTTTTGTGCAGCATACTCTAGATTATCGATGGAGGGAGCAGCTGAAATGCCATCAATGAGAAGTGCTGCATTCGTTGGTGCCTGAGATAAATGTGCAGATAACTGCAAAAGCTTATCCGCCAAGGCGAGCGTTGGTGACTGTTCGATGCCAACAACATCAGTGGCTTGGGTTATCTTCTGTCTAAGGTCACTGACCTTTTGTTCTAGTAATCCTGCATCGCGTTTTAGTCTTTCCAAGTCTGTGGGCTGAAGATTAAGTTCCTGGGTTCCAGCGAAAGGGTGCTTTCGAACCTCTCCCATCTCTGAAAGTAGATCGCCGTACCTATGCAGCTCTTTGCGTAGTGTATCGACGTCTTCTGCTGACAGGTCTGCCAAACTCGGCTCCTCGAGGATTGGAGGAGGAGCGTTTTCCCCAATTGCGCGGATCAGTCGGCCCAGCGCCTCGTATGGTGTGAAATTATGTCCTGCAACTGACTTATGAAGCAGGTTTGATATCTCGTTCAGCCTATCTCTTGCGGCTTTTAGCTCAGCGCTTGAGTCTGAAGCGTTCGCGCTTGTCGCGGCGGCCGACAAAGTCTTTTTAAGGTGTCCAAGCACACCTTTCTTGTTTGCATTCTTCGAATGCAGTTCAAGACAAATGTCTTCCAGTCCGGCGTCGACCAGTCTTTTATGAACTACCGATAGGGCAGCATCTTCTCTGCTAGAAACAGGACCGTTTTGCCGTCGTGGACAGCTGAAGCAATGATGTTTGTAATGGTTTGCGACTTGCCGGTTCCCGGAGGCCCTTGAACGACGAGGTTTTTACCAGCCCGAACTTCCTCAATTACTTTCGTTTGTGAGGCATCGGCGTCCACTACCTGAACGAGGTCCTGTGGGTCTACAACTTCGTCTAGCAATACGTCTTCTGGAAACAATGGCGAATCTGGCTCGAATCCAGACGCTAACAAACCGGATATTAGTTCGTGGTCTATCAATTGGCTGCCCGACCAATTACCGGGATCCAAGTCTCTCATCATGAGTATTTTTGCAAAAGAAAAGAGCCCCAGCTGCATTCCATCGCAATCGAGCGACCAATGCTCACGCTCCCTCACGAGAGGGGTTATCGAGTCAAAGTATTTCGTGGGTGACCAATCCTCAGCTTCTTCGATGTCCGGTAGCGCAATGCCGAAGTCTTCTCTCAACCTTTCTTGGAGAGGAAGATTGGTAACGAGGTCGTCGCTTCGGCATTTAAGGTCGTATGTCGAGGTCTTCTGGTTTCGGACAAGTTCGACGGGTAGAAGAATTAAGGGAGCGGAACGGTCGACAGCAGAAGCCTTGTCTTCTCGCCAGTTTAGGAAGCCGACTGCCAGATAGAGTAGATTAATTCCTTGCTCTTCTTCTCCGGTTTTGCGTCCTTTGCGAGTCCGAGCAGCCGTTTTGCCAGTTTGTCGGGGCCTAGTGCGGTCTCAAGAAAGTTGTCCGTAAAACGCGTTTCATCGAACTCGTCTTCAGTAGTTTCCGCTGCAAGTGAGAAGTCTTCCGGTTCTTCGCTTGGTTCATCGCTACCCAATGCCAGAAACTTCATGCGCTTCGATTGAGTACGAAGGAGGTCATAAATGTCGTCCGCGCGCTCATTTATGACATTGACCACTTTAGAGCGATCATTCTTGCGGTTGGTATGAACCAATCGATTGCGCGTGCCCGTTTCTACAAGTCGGCGCCGCGCGTCCTCCAGCAGCCTTATGATGCTGTCTCTCGGCGAATTCTCGTCAGCTTGGCCTGGAGCATCCAATGGCAATTATCTTCTCCCAGCTTCCCTCTTTCTGGATCACTCTATTCGGCTGGAATTTCAAGACATTAAACCAAAAGTGGGCAATTGGTTCCGCAATTAGAATGGCGCGGCTCAATACCCCGAGGGCAAGTGCGCGTTTTCCGGCCTTACAGCCCAAACTACGTTCAAATGTTGGAATGAGGCCTGAAGTTCGGACTCTCGCTCTGAAGGCGTACATCTGTGACTTCGCAGTAAATCTCTCGTCGACCACCAAATCAGTAAGCTATGCTACAGATCACATCAATCGCGTTACTTTTTCCACCATTGTTCTTTCCGATTAAGACGGCCAAATCCGCTTGGAGTTCAATCTCACCAGCATCGAAGGAGCGAAAGCACTTAAGTCCAACCTTGTTCAGGAACATGGAAATCTCGAAATAGAAAAGCCTACCCAAGATTGCCGAAAATACCCCTCAAAGGATCAATAACCTTCGAATACCAGTCGCCACGAATGTAGTAGATTGGTTCGTTTGAACGCGATTACCTACAGCCCCCACTCTTGTGTGATTGTCCGGTGTGGATCGTCTGTGATGCTAACTATTTTGCAGCTGTTGCGAACTGGAATCATTGAGCGGAAATGTGCCGAATTTGCCGTCCTACATTCCAATCAAAATTCGTCCTACATTAAATCAGCGCCGCCCCATTTGCCCTTGTTTTAATTAAATAATTTCTCGAACAAAGCGGGGTGGCGGAGAGGAAGGGATTCGAACCCTCGATACGCGTTAACGTATACGCCTTAGCAGGGGCGCGCCTTCAGCCACTCGGCCACCTCTCCAGCGCGGACTGCCGGTCTATTGAAACCACGCTGTAATCGCAAGCCCCCATCGTCTTGCGGGCTGCGGTTGAGGCGCCTTTGGCCGCCATTCCTGCCCGCTCTCCGGATGCCTTTCACTGTATCTCGGCTACACTCCTGTGATACTTACGTATTCACGTAGGAAAAAGCCGGTTAGGCAGGCACAATGACTGAATATTTCAAACCCGTTCCCTTCCCCTCTGGCAGGAAGACAAGCAGGCATTCGCTGATGCGCTCGGGCGTTCCTTCCGCGAAACCGGTTTTGCCGTGATATCCGAGCACCCGGTCTCCCAGGCCGTGATCGATGCCAATCTGAAGGCCACTAAGGACTTCTTCGCCCTGCCGGAAGACGTGAAACTCAAATATGATGGGCGAGCCGGTGGCGGCCAGCGCGGCTACACGGCGTTTGGCGTTGAAAATGCCAAGGGCAAGTCCGAAGCCGATCTGAAGGAGTTCTGGCACACAGGGCGCCTGCTTCCGCCTGACTCCCCTTATCGTACGACCATGGCGGATACGCCCTCGGTCGCGGAAGTCCCGGAGTTCGATTCAGCCACACACGCCCTCTACGATGCGCTGGATACATTCGGCCGCCAGCTGCTGCGAGCGGTGGCCCTTCACCTGAATCTCGAAGAGACCTGGTTTGACGACAAGGTGAATGTCGGCAACTCGATCCTGCGGTTGCTACATTACCCGCCGCAAACAAATCCTCCGCCGGAAGGCTCCGTCAGGGCTGGCGCGCATGAAGACATCAACGTCATAACGCTGCTGCTCGGTGCGGAAGAAGCCGGCCTTGAAGTGAAGCACCGGTCAGGCAAGTGGCTCTCCGTAAGCCCGCCCCCCAACGCATTGGTGATCAATTGCGGTGACATGCTGCAGAGGCTGACAGGCGGGGTTCTGCCCTCGACGACGCACCGTGTGGTGAACCCGTCACCGGAGCGGTCACGCTTCCCGCGTTATTCGACGCCCTTCTTCCTGCACTTCAATCAGGATGTCATGATTGAGGCCCTGCCGGGCTGCGTTGCGGAGGGCGGCAAAGCCGAACCACCCATCACCGCTCAGGATTACCTGATGGAGCGCCTGCGCGAGATCGGCCTGGTCAAGGCCTGACGCCGTAGCGAAGCCAGGTGCCTGATCTCAGATCAGCCGGCGAGCGGCGAACTCGGATCCGCATACATCTTCTTCGGCATACGGCCAGCAAGATAGGCCTGACGGCCGGCAATGACCGCATGCTTCATCGCGGAAGCCATCAGAATCGGATTTTTTGCCGCGGCGATCGCGGTGTTCATAAGAACGCCATCGCAGCCCAGTTCCATGGCGATTGCGGCGTCGGACGCCGTACCCACGCCAGCATCCACGATAACCGGCACACGGGTCTGCTCCACGATAAGGCGGATGTTCACCGGGTTCATGATCCCCAGGCCTGAGCCGATCAATGATCCAAGCGGCATGATTGCGCAGCAACCAGCCTCTTCGAGCATCTTTGCGTATACCGGATCATCGGAGCAGTAGACCATGACTTCGAAGCCATCGGCGATGAGCGCCTCAGCAGCTTTCAATGTCTCCGGCATGTTCGGATAAAGCGTCTTCTGGTCGGCCAGACTTCCAGCTTCACGAGGTTCCAGCCGCCGGCTTCGCGGGCCAGGCGCAGCGTGCGGACGGCCTCGTCAGCCGTGTAGCAGCCAGCCGTGTTCGGGAGGTATGTGAACTCATCCGGTTTCACGAAATCCGTCAGACGTTCTTCAGCCGGGTTCGACAGGTTAACCCGGCGCAGGGCCACCGTCACGATCTCCGCGCCGGCCGCCCGGGCGGCGTCTGCGTTCTGCTGGTAGGAAGCATACTTCCCGGTGCCCACGATCAGGCGTGATCCATAGGTTTTACCGGCAATAATCAGGGGATCGTTCAAGGGTCGTTTCCAATTCTGTCGAGGCGTTTCTGGTACAGCAGCGGGGTTTCAGCCGCCACCGACGAACTGCACAACTTCGATCCGGTCACCATCCTCGATCATGGTGGAAGCGTGTTCGGATTTCGGAATGATTTCAAGGTTTCGCTCTATCGCGATACCGCGTGGATCCCGCCCTTCATCACCGGACAGCATGACCACCAGCATGGCCACAGTCGTGCCCGGCTCGATTTCGCGCACTTCTCCGTTCAGGGTTATCATCATTCGCTGCAACTCCATGCGTCAGCAGGCCTTGCCTTGCCCGGCGTTACAGCGCAAGACAACTCCCCATGGTGAAGCCGATATATGTCCTCGGGGGCCCGAACCTCAACCTGCTCGGCACGCGCGAGCCGGAGATTTATGGCCGGGACACGCTTGAAGATATTCACAACCGCCTGAAGGCATTGGCGGACAAGACGCCTGTTGAGGCGCGTCAGACCAATTCGGAAGGTGAACTCGTGACCTGGGTGCAGGAAGCCTCCCGGGAAGGATCGGCCGTGATTCTGAATGCGGGCGCCTACACGCATACCTCCGTTGCACTGCATGATGCGCTGCGTGCGTGTTCGGTGCCGGTGATCGAAGTACACTTGTCGAACCCTGCTGCGCGCGAGGCTTTCCGACAGGTCAATTATGTGGCGCCTGCAGTGAAGGCGTCGATTGCGGGCCTTGGCGCCTATGGTTATGAGCTTGCCCTGATGGCTGCGCTTAAGCTGTCGGGAACATAAAGGACGATAGAATCCATGAGCACTGGCAAGAACAAGCTGGATACCGGTCTTGTCCGGGAACTTGCCGCCATCCTTCGTGAGGCGGACCTCGGAGAGATCGAAGTTGAACATGAGGGCCTGCGGGTCCGTGTCAGCAAGCCGGCAGCCCCTGTTGTGCAAGCTGCTGTTGCTGCACCGGCACCTGTTGCCGTCGCTGCAGCCCCTGCGGCGGCTCCCGCTGCTTCTGCTCCTGCAGAGGCCGCACCTGCAACACCTGACAACGCCATCAAGTCGCCCATGGTCGGCACCGCCTACCTTTCGCCCGAGCCTGGCGCCAAAGCCTTTGTCGTTGTTGGCGACAAGGTGAAAAGGGCGACACGCTGATGCTTGTCGAGGCGATGAAAACCTTCAACCTGTCGAGGCTGACCGGGCTGGCACTGTCAAGGCGATCTACGTTACCGACTCCCAGCCAGTGGAATATGGCGAACCGCTCATCCTGATCGAGTAGCATGACCGAACAACGCACCATCCAGAAGGTCCTCATCGCGAACCGCGGTGAGATCGCGCTGCGCATTCACCGCGCCTGTAAGGAAATGGGCCTGCAAACGGTCGTCGTGCACTCGGAAGCAGACCGTGATGCCATGGCCGTCCGGCTGGCAGATGAAAGCGTCTGCATCGGCCCGCCCCCTCCTCTCAGAGCTATCTGAAAAATCGCAGATCCTTGCGGCGGCCGAAATTACCGGCGCAGATGCCATTCATCCCGGTTACGGCTTCCTGTCCGAAAACGCCCAGTTTGCGGAAATGGTGGAAGCGCACGGACTGGCCTTTATCGGGCCGACCGCTGAGCACATCCGTATCATGGGTGACAAGATTGCTGCCAAACAGGCGATGATCGAAGCTGGCGTGCCCTGCGTGCCCGGCTCTGACGGCGCTGTCACCTCGATCGCAGATGCCAAGAAGGCCGCCAAGAAGATCGGCTTCCCGGTTCTGGTGAAAGCTTCTGCCGGCGGCGGCGCCGCGGCATGAAACTCGCCAAGACGGAAGCGGATCTCGAAAATGCTGTCCGGACGGCCAAGACCGAAGCCAAGGCCGCTTTCGGCGACGATGCTGTCTACCTGGAAAAATACCTTCAGGGCCCACGCCACATCGAGGTTCAGGTCATTGCCGACACGCATGGCAATGTTGCCCACCTGTGGGAGCGGGACTGCTCTCTGCAGCGCCGCAATCAGAAGGTCTTCGAGGAAGCCCCCTCACCGGCCCTGAACCAGGCCCAGCGTGAAGAGATCGGTACGATCTGCGCGAAGGCCATGGAAAAGCTCGGCTATCGCGGCGCAGGCACGATCGAATTCCTCTATGAGGATGGCCGGTTCTATTTCATCGAAATGAACACCCGTCTTCAGGTGGAGCACCCGGTGACGGAAATGATCACCGGTATCGACCTTGTCCGCGAACAGATTCGCATCGCCGAAGGCAAGAAACTCTCCTTCCGCCAGGAAGACGTGATGCTGGTTGGCCATGCCATCGAGTGCCGGATCAACGCAGAGCACCCGGAAACCTTTGTGCCCTCGCCGGGCCTCATTACCGACTTCCATGCACCGGGTGGTCCGGATGTGCGCCTTGATAGCGCGGCCTATGCCGGCTACCGGATTCCGCCTCACTACGACTCGCTGATCGGCAAGCTGATCGTGCATGGCCGCACCCGTCGTGAATGCCTCATGCGCCTTCGCCGGGCCCTGTCGGAAATGGTCGTGGGAGGTGTCTTCACCACTCTGGACCTGCATCGGCGCCTTGTGGAGAATGAAGACGTCCAGAATGGCAACTACAATATCCACTGGCTCGAAAAGTTCCTCGCAGAGAACAAGATCGTCGTAGAAGACGAAGCCTGAAAGAAACACTGACGGGCGCAGCGTCCAATGGACATGCGCCCGTCAGCATCCACATATTAAGACCATGTCTTCACGGTTTGGCTCCAATGATCTGCTTGCCTGTTATCGCCGGGGTGTTTTCCCCATGGGCGATGCGCGTGACGATCCGAACCTGTTCCTCGTGGATCCGGACCTGCGGGGAATCCTGCCGCTTGATGGGTTTCACATCCCCAAACGCCTGAAGCGGCGCGTCAAACAGGAACCCTATCGCGTTACGGCTGACACGGCTTTCACGCGCGTCATGGAGATGTGTGCGGAAAGCGCGGATGGCCGGGAGACGACGTGGATCAACTCGACCATCCTGAACCTCTACAGCACTCTGCACCGCGAAGGGCACGCCCATTCGGTGGAATGCTGGGAGAATGGCCAGCTTGTCGGTGGCCTGTACGGCGTGGCCCTGGGCGGCGCCTTCTTCGGTGAAAGCATGTTCTCCCGCGCAAATGATGCATCAAAGATCGCGCTGGTGCACCTGGTCGCGCGCCTTCTGGAGGGGGGCTTTGTGCTGCTGGATGCACAATTCCACAATCCGCACCTGGAACAGTTTGGACTGATCGAAATTCCGCGATCGGATTTCAAGCGCCGCCTGAAGGCCGCGCTTGAGGTCAATGCAGACTTTTACTGCGGGAGATCGGGTTCGGCAGGAAGCTTCACCGGGTCCGGGGCGCTGCAGCGGATCACCCAGACATCGTAGACAGGATGCTCAAGGGCACTGAGGCCCGGGGATGAGGCAAACATCCAGCCCGAAAAGAGTTCCGGATTTTCCTCGCTCACCGTCTCCACGTCATTCGCGTCGACAGCCGCATCCATGGTTTCGACCGCAACAGGCTGGGTCGAGAAAATCTTCAGGAAGGCAGCACTCTCCGGCGCTTCTTCCGGAGGGGTCTGGTAACAAACTTCCAGCTCCACTTTCAGCGAACCGAAGACCACCGGCTGACCGACATGGACTTCAATATCCGTGGACCGGCCAGTGATCTTGTCGAGCGCCCGCAGCGTTGCCTTGTCTTTCTGGACATAAGTCGCGGCATGAGCAGCCCCGACCAGACCCGCGACAACGGCGACAGCAGCGAGCACACGAAACATTACTGGTCTCCATCCAGGGGGTAGGCATCATCGCCCGCGTTTGATTCGCTGGACGAAGCATCCGCTGCGCCATCACCATCGCCATTGCCGCCACCTGCAGCAAAGGATGCGAAGAGGGTCAGCAGGTCCACGCTGCCGCGCGTATACTGGACTTCACCGGAGCCATCCTGAGGGATGTTGTCGAAACTGCCGCCCGGCTCCAGCGCACATAGGCGCCACCCAGCAGGCCATCCGTCGAGATCCGGGCATCGGTGTCGTCCGGCAATTGCCATTTCTTGTCGAGGCTCATCGTCAGGACAGCCTCAAAGCGTTTGGGGTCACCTTCGATTGTCTTCACAACACCCGCCTTCACACCGGCGATGCGCACATCTGCGCCCCGCTCGATGCCGCCTGATGTTGTTGAAACGAGCCTTCAGATCGTACCGATCCGGACCGGCTGACGCCTCACCACC
>LZQP01000045.1_pt1 | contig 14917 bp, 20 predicted proteins | sample 768551 | NCBI WGS metagenome assembly LZQP01 (sample SAMN05207184, study PRJNA324509) | oil field metagenome | isolation source: sample BH-FW-16 from oil reservoir | place: India: Bombay High | collected 2015-12-03
GGCGGAAAGCATCGCAGATCAGCGAACGGGCCGCCTCATCATCGCGGATCGTGGGCGCGGCGGCGAAGGCTTCGGACTCCATCGGGTTTTCAATGTCAGTAGTGCTACATGCGGCGGCCAAGGTTCTGGTGGATCGACTGGTCCATATGCGCCTCGCGCGGGCGGGATCGGACAGGTCCAGCGCCATCAGGCGGAAAGCATCGCAGATCAGCGAACGGGCCGCCTCATCATCGCGGATCGTGGGCGCGGCGGCGAAGGCTTCGGACTCCATCGGGTTTTCAATGTCAGCCTCGATGGAGACAAAGCCGCCCCGGCGGGCCTTCCGCATCAGCGTGCCGAGCAGGACCAGCATCGACTGGTAGTCCTCCATCCGCCACTTGGCGCCCGTGAAAGCCTTCAGCACCCCTACCCCGGCCTCTTTCGCGACGGCGGGCGAATTGCCGATGACCAGCGTGCCGATGGCCGCCCCGCCGATCAGGGCCAGCTCAAAGGGCAGCGCCTCCATCGCCATATGGCCGCCCGTGAAGACTAGGCCGCCAAAGACGAGCACAACAACAAGAACAAGGCCGATCAGCTGTGGCAAAGCCGGGCTCCCCCTGGAAAACGACGCCACTTTCGCATGCGGGTCTTAAGCCAAGGTTGCGCGCACGGCCCGGCCGGGTGAGCACGGGGTCGTGCCCCGGCCAGGGAATATGGCTATAAGCATGTGATCTGAGTGGAGTTGCCTGATGCGCCTTGCGATCCTTGTCATCTGCCTGCTGGCCCCCTTGCCTGCCATGGCGGAGCCGGTCCAGCCGGCTGGGAACTATCGCACCTGCGCGCCGGAGATCAGCGAAGAGGGCCGCGGCCTCGTCGCAAAGACCTGTGGCACGCTGGCCGTGCCGGACTTTTCAGGCGTGGAGTTCCAGTCCGCCGGAGAGATGGAAGACGCCCGGTCCCTGCGCGACGGGTTCCTGCTGGGCGTGAAGGTCTATGGTCGCTGCGTGTCGGATTATATCGCCGCCCGGCAACAGCCCGGTGTTCCGGCAGATGGCCCGGAAGCCGATCAGGCGGCCTGCGCCCATTCCTGGGCGGAGAACAAGGCCACGGAAGTGACCCGCAGCTTCGGCCAGGCCTGTATCACCTATGCCAACCGCTCCGTCATGGACATCCGCCTGCCGGTGTATGATGGCCCGTGCTATCCGGAGACGGATGACACGGCGGGCTGACGCCTCAGCCGCGACCAGCCTTCGGTGCCAAGCATCGCGTCGTGTTCTGCCACGAGGTGGCCGGGGGAGACCTCGACGAGTTTCGGGCGGTATTGCTCCGCATCCGCATCATCGACCAGTTTCGACTTCATGAAGCGCAGGGCCGCGCGGCTGTCGAGCGGGCTCGGCAAATCGCCGGAGAGTTTCAGCTTCTCGCGCGCCTTCTCGCTTTTCGGGTCCGCATTCGGCACGGCGGCGATGAGGGCCTTGGTATAGGGATGGCGCGCATCGGTGTAGATGTCCGTCCGCCCGGCCAGTTCCACGACACGGCGAGATAGAGCACCATGACGCGGTGGCTGATCTGGCGCACGACAGCGAGGTCGTGGCTGATGAAGATCATGGCGAGACCGAACTCTTTCTGCAGCTCGATCAGAAGGTCCACGACCTGCGCCTGCACCGACACGTCGAGGGCGGAAACCGCCTCGTCGCAGATGACCAGCTTCGGTTTCAGGATCATCGCACGGGCAATGCCGACGCGCTGCTTCTGTCCGCCGGAGAGCCGCTGGCGGGGCGGTTCACATGCCCAGCCTCAAGCCCGACACGCGCGAGCAAGGCGCAGGCTTTCTCCTGCACCGGCTTCGGATAAGCCTGAAGCAGCAGCCGCCACATGGGCAGGCCGGGCGCCGTGCCCGCCATGACATTCTGCGCGGCCGTCAGACGCGCGGAAAGGCCGAAATCCTGATGCACCATACCGATCTGCCGGCGCAAACTGCGCAGCGTTTTCGGGGTCAGGCGCGTTCCGCTTACGTCAATCGCGCCCGCATCCAGCGGCACGAGGCCGATAATCGACCGCAACAGCGTCGTCTTGCCGGAGCCTGAGGCGCCCAGCAGGACACAGAAACTGCCCGGCTCAATGGCCAGAGAGACACCCTCCAGAACGGCCGGCCCGTCCGGATAGGTCTTCCGGGCGTCCGCCACCGTCAATACAGGACCGCTGGCCACTCTTTCTGCTTGCATACCAGTCATTCAGACGACTCCCGCCAGGTCAGGAGCCGGACTTCTGAAGGATTGCGGCCTGATAATCGGTGTCGATAAAGCCGATTGTGCCCGCCATCGCCTCGAACAGGGCGTCAGACGTCTCTGTGTTGTAACGGTCCACCTGTTTGCCGCCATAACCGCGGATCGACTCCGGACGGATGCCCGGCGTTTCATGCACCTTGGCCAGCGATGACTTCAGCGAGGCTTTCACGGCATCCGGCAGGCCGGGATGCATGGCGATGGGCGGGTTCGGGATCGGGTCCGACTTCATAAGGAGGCGGAAATCCGCTGCATTCAGGCCGCCCTGGTTCACCGCGCGCTCAAACGAGATGAAAGAAGCCCCCGCCGCATCGACCAGTCCATTCTGCAAGGCGAGCAGGCTATTGGCATGACTGCCGGTGATGCGGATTGCAGAGAGGTCCCGCAACGGGTCCACCCCGGCCTGGACCAATATGGCCAGCGGATAGGAGAAACTGCTCGCCGAATGCTGGGAGCCGAGCGCAATGGATTTTCCGGCCAGGTCCTGCGGGGTCTGGATGCCGGAATCCGCCGAGACGAAGATTCCGGCATAGTAAGTGGAGCCGCCATCACGTTCCTCAACGGCCAGAAGGTCTGCGCAGCCGCGCTTGTGGGCCTCCACATAGGAGACCGGGCCAAGCCAGGCGATCTCTGCCTGACCGGCGCACATGCCCTCGATCACCGCCGAATAACTTTGGCCTGTCTGCACATCGAAATGGATGCCGCTGGTGCGCGTAATCGCATTGAACAAGGGAAGGAAATCTGCCGTGTGCCGTCTTCCGTACCACCATCGGCCGGGATCAGCAGCACACGGAGGGGGCTGGCGGCCGTGCCGGTCCGCTGGGCATGGGCAGGAAAGCCAAACGTGCAAAGCCCGATCAGGACCGTCAGAAGCATCACCAGACGCATGTCAGAGCCCTCTTCACCACCCGGCAGCACACAGGTTTTGCGCCGCAACAATTCACTGAAGGGGTCGATAGCAGCAGCTTGTGACACTGGTGTAACGAAAGTGGAGTATTCTTGACGTTTATTGAGTTTAATTCAATTACTGAGATATGAACCTCAGGGAGCAATAAATGTCCGAGAGCAAGCCGAAGCGCAAAACCGCAAGCAAGAAACGAGCGGACACGCCGATCGTGGACAATGTGATGACACGCATCCGCGTGCGCCACCCCTCCCTCGGGCCCAGCACGCGTTCCATTGCGGACTTTATCCTGGAAAATCCCCGTCAGGTGGTCGGCATGTCTGTGACGGAACTGGCGGAGGCGACCGGCGCAAGCGATGGCAGCGTGATCAATCTCTGCCGCCAGCTGGACCTGTCAGGCTTCCAGCAGCTGAAACTCAGCCTTGCGCAGGAAGTGGTCCAGCCGGTTCAGTTCATCCACGAAGATTTGCGTCCTACGGACACGACGCCGACCGTCTGCCGGAAGACGTTCCATGCGGGCATTCAGGCGCTGCGCGACACGCTGTCGATTCTGGATGCCGATGCGGTTGACGAAGCGGTACGGCTGATCCGCGAGGCAGACCGGGTGGAAATTTACGCATCGGTTCGTCCGCCCCGATTGCCGAAGATGCGCAATACCGCATGCTGAGGATCGGGATTGACGCACGGGTCGTGGTGGACAGCCACATTCAGGCGATCAGCGCCTCGCGCACCGGCCCGAATGTCGCCGTGCTCACCATCTCGCACTCCGGCTCTACCCATGAAACGCTGGCGGCCACACGCCTGGCCAAGGAAGCCGGCGCGAAGACCATTATCGTCACAAACTTCTCCAGTTCCCCGCTGCAAGCCTATGCAGACGTGAAGCTGTTCACCATGGCACGCGAGACCAAATTCCGGACCGAGGCCATGACCAGCCGGATTGCACAGCTCTGCGTGCTCGACGCGCTGATCGCCGCACTCGCCCTCGCCGATTATGACCGCGCGACCGATACACTACGGAAAACATTTGATGTTTTGTCCCTGAAGCGGTTCTAGAACCCGGTTTCCTGCAGGAGCGCCTCGAACACGCCCGGCTCATCTGCCGCGTTAGCAGCGACCGCATGCCAAGCGCCTCTGCGCCAGCAAGGTCCGTTGCCGGATTATCGCCTAGCATGACCACGTCTTCCAGTCCCAGCCCCAATGCCCGGCACGCTTTCAGATAAAGCCCCGGCTTCGGCTTGCCGATGATTTCCATCTCGACGGTATCCAGATTCACGCAGGCGCCGAGGGCCGCCAGAAGCGCCCCCCGTCTCCGGCTTGACGCGCCCTTCTGCGCCGGGATGCGTAAGATCCGGATTGGCGACAATCAGGCGAGCCCCCTTGCGCAGCGCGTTCGCGGCACGCTCCAGCGGCTGTAACTGAACCGCGTATCACGCAGGAGAACCACGATCTCCGCCTCATCACGATTGAGCCGCACACCCAAATTCCGTGCGACGGCGCGCATGCGTGGATCGGCCAGAATCATGACGTCGGCAGGCCCGGCCATAGCCGCCCGGTCGATTGCCTCCACACCAGCCAGAACGATCTGCTCCCGCCGCATAGACACGCCCGCCTTCGTGAGAATCTCAAGAAAGTCATCGACCGTATTGGAGGAATTGTTCGACACAATCGCCGCCCGCTCCTGATGAGCGCGCAGGAAAGCGACTGCGGATACCGTCGGCTGATTGTCGATGGCGCAGCAACCATCCCAGTCTATAAGGAACCCCCTGGCCGCCTGCGCAACATGCGCAATCTCGGCCGAAGAGGCGGGCATCAGGCCATGCGCCATGCATCACTCTCCAGAACTCATTCCGTATTTTGAGTTTTCCTCAATTACAATCCAGCTCATATGTAAATACTATTCATCTGAATTTTATTCAAACTTCACATAAGTGTTGCGATGGCTGTCTAGATCGGCGGCGTGGCGAGTACGGCCCACCCGGCCGTCCGCGCCCGGCTCGTCGATGTCCGGCGGGTGATGGGGTTATATGGAGACACCAGCCATGAAACTGAAACTGAAGAGCAGTGTAAAATTCTGCTTGAGCGCACTGATGGCGTCGACCGCATCCAGGTTGCGATTGCTGAACCGGATGCGGATGGGGAAGATACGCGCCGGCTCGAAACCATTCGCGTCGAAGGCCAGGCCGTCAATGCTCTGACGTCTGATATTGCTGTCGACTTTGCCGAGTTCGGCACGCAGGTCCAGCTGATCAGCTCCGAAGAGATCGAAACCGGCGGCTTTACCAATTTCGGCGAACTTGCCTCGGGCCTGATCCGCGGTGCAAACGTCGGCTACTCGCCGGATGAAGGCGAATTCACCATCCGCATCGACGGCGGTACTGACCGCGACACCCTGCTGCTGGTGGATGGCGTTCCCTATTTCGACCGCTCTTCGCCGCTGGAAGACCTCTGGCCGGCAACGGCGATCGATCCACGCATGATCGAAAGCGTCGAAGTCTATCGCGGCGGCAACAGCCTCTACTTCGGTTCCAATGGCGGCCTCGGCGTTGTCAGCGTCAAGACCAAGGAGCCTGACGGCACGCTGAAAGGCGAAGTCGGCGCCTATGCCGGTTCGTTCAAGACCCGCGAATATTACGGCAACGTGTCCCTGCCGCTGGACAAGGATGGCAAGCACTCCATCCTGGTCTTTGGCCGCTCCTACGAGACGGACGCGCACGAGCTGTTCAGTGCAGATGCCTATGGCGACACGATCATTGCGCTCGGCGGCCGTCACGAGTTCCCGTATAGCTACAACAGCCTGGGTGCGAAATACCTCTGGCAGATTGGCCCGGAAACGGAACTGCGCCTCGGCGCGTCCTACGCCACGGTCGACTTCCGGGACTCCTTCCCGAACACGACCGTATTTGCACCGAACTTACGGAATTCCCGATCTACAATGCGAGCTTCAAGCACCGCTTCAATGACAAGCTGAAGATTGACCTGGAAGCGCACTATCAGGACCCGCAGCTGAAGAACGACGAGATCGACGCCCAGATCTGTCAAATCCCGCGCCTTCAGGACCTGCCGGCAGACATCCAGGCCATGGCCGCCGACCAGGGCATCACGGGCTTCACGACGGCAGCGGCCTTCGAAGCCTTTGCCGCAGGCATCCCGGGCCTCCCGGCCGGTTGTGTCACCAACCCGTACGGCAGCACCGGCTCCGCATCTGACGACGCCTGGAATGGTGGCAGCACCTTCTACATCAACCAGGATCCGAACAGCCCCTATTATGGCCAACCATACGGTACACTGGAGAACCCGTTCCCAATCGGCGCACCAATGGGCTATGTGGTGGAATCCACGGCCAACTTCGGTGATGGCGGTCTGGTCAAGGGCTTCGGCACGACCGACCAGCGCGAATCCGGTTATGTCGACTACGGCTTCAACGCCCGCGCGACCTACACCCTGAACGACTATGTCGAAATCGTCGCCGGTGTTCAGAACACCAGCTACAAGGACAATTCCGACGACTCCTACGGGGTTCAGGACGTGACGCTGACCAGCACCGGCATCTATGGCGACCTTCGCCTGACCTTGCCTGTTCTGGATGGCTTCAGCGGTTCGTTCGCGGCCCGTCAGGACTTCAACGACAATTTCAACGACCAGTCGATCTGGAAAGTCGGTGTGCGCCAGAACTTCGGGCATGGCCTGTACGCACGCGGTTCGGGCGGCACGTCCTACAGCCTTCCGAAAATCGACGAGATCGGTGCATTCGGTGCAGGCGCTAACATCAACCCCGGCCTGGAGCCGCAGGATGTGAAAGCCTTCAACCTCGCGCCGGTATCGACGGGGATATCTTCGACGGCACGTACAACGTCGAAGTCGGTTACTTCAAAACCGAGATCAACAATCTCTTCTCGAGCCGCGCTGTCGGTGCCGTCTGCCTTGAATACGCAAACGACATCGCCAATCCGCTCTTCTCCTATCTCGACAACGACACGGCGTCGATTGAGAGAAACCGCACCAGCATCATCGCTCCGGACTCATTCTGCCGTACGGCTGCAAACGAGCTGATGGATCCGGGCCAGACCGTCGCCGTGAACGCGCTTGCCAAGCAGGACATTGAAGGCTTCACCATCGACGTCGCTTTCGACTTCGACAAATGGCAGGCGGACTTCAGCTATACTAATATGGAATCGCTGGAACCAAACCCGGTCTATGGTGTTGCCGCACGTCTGGATGGCACAACAACCGATCTGGACTTTGTCGTACCGGGCGCAGCAGGCAGCTCCAAGCTCCGTCAGTCTTCTGAGCGTCCGGAGTGGACCCTGTCGGGCCTCATCACGTACACCCCAACAGACCGTTGGGTGTTCGCGCTGAACCCGCGCTGGCAGGGTCCGGAATGGGCCTATGCCGGTACGACCCTCGCTCGCATGGTCGACGAAAACGGTGATCGCGTCATGGATGACATGAACTTTGGTGACTATTTCGTCCTCAACGGCTCCGTTCAGTACTTCCTGGGCGACAAGAAACAGCACCGCTTCCTGATCCGCGGCGTGAACCTGCTGGATGAGGATTATTTGAGCGCGCCTCCGGCGGCACCGGCTACAACCGCAACACCGCTGCGGTGCGTGGCGAGATCGGGCCGAACGACAGCGCTTATTACAAGCAGTACGGCTGGAACGGTAAACCGCGGTCCTTCTGGATCCAGTACGAATACTCGTTCTAACCGCACTAAAGGCCCGGCCAGTCTGTCCCCACTGGCCGGGTCTCCCTTTTCAGAAGGGTGATCTTCCACATTCCCCATTGGCCGCGTGTCCATTGCCAGCATTCAGACAGAGGTGACCCATGTTTTCCCGCCGCTTGTTTCTCGCTTCCACCGGTGCTGCGTTATGGGTGCCGAAAATGGCCTATGCCGAAGGCGGCAAAGCGCACTTCACACTTGGGGTCGCCTCCGGTAGCCCTACACCTTCCAGCGTCATCCTGTGGACGCGCCTGGCGCCCGATCCGCTGAATGGCGGCGGCATGCCGCCCGGTACGGCAGACGTCCGCGTACGCGTGTGTACGGATGATGCAATGCGCAATCCGATCCGCGACGAGATTGTGCGCACCTCTGATGCAGATGCCCACTCCATCCACTACAAGCTCACCGGCCTGAAGCCTGGCCGGGAATATTTCTACCAGTTCTATTATGGCGACGAGGAAAGCCCGGTCGGCCGTACACGCACGACAGACCCGAACGCGCCGGAAGCAAAGGTCGCCCTCGCCTATTGCCAGCACTATGAGACCGGCCACTATGCCGCCTATCGCGACCTGGCCAGTTGGGTGCCGGACTGTGTGCTCCATACCGGCGACTATATCTATGAGGGCGGCATCTCGGCGTTTGGCGCAAAAATGCGCGACGTGGGCGGCGGCGAACGGCGCATGTTCGAAATCGTGCGCCAGCACAACAGCAATGAGATCGTCACACTGTGGGATTACCGGAACCGCTACGCGCTCTACCGTGCCGACCCGCACCTGCAGGCAGCCCATGCCATCGCGCCATGGATCGTCGCCATGGACGATCACGAAGTCGACAATAACTGGGCTGCAGGCACTCCGCAGGACCCGGAAAAGCAGACACCTCTGGAATTCGAGATCCGCAAATATGCAGCCTTCAAGGCTACTACGAGCACATGCCGATCGAGGCACCGCCGGCCTTCAACAAGATGAAGGCCACGCTGCAGCTGTATGGCAAATATCATCTGGGCCCTGCGCTGATCCACCTGCTGGATACCCGCCAGTTCCGTGACGACCAGCCGTGCGGCGATAACCGCAAACCCTATTGCGAAGAGGCCCTCGATCCGAAGCGCACCATCATGGGCGCCGAACAGGAAGCCTGGCTGACCCGGTCTCTGAAGACATCGTCTGCCCCGTTCAATGTGATTGCGACGCAGGTCTGGTTCACATCGTATCGCTACACCGAAGCACCAGAAGCAGCGGAAACCAATCTTGATAGCTGGGATGGGTACCCGTCCGCACGAGACCGTTTGTCCGCCACGCTGGCAGATGGGGTCTCGAACCCCGTCTTCCTCACGGGTGACTGGCACACGGCGATGGCCTCAACGCTGCACGAAGACCAGTTCGATCCGAACTCCCGCCGGATCGGGCACGAACTGGTCGGCAGCTCGATCTCTTCCTACTGCCCGTGGGCACGCGACATGGAAATCGTGCGCGACGCCAATCCGCACGTCTCCTACCTGAATGGCAACAAGCGCGGCTACCTGCGGACAACTTTTTCCAAAGACAATTGCAGCGCCGAATTCCGTGTCGTCGAGGACTCCGGCCGCGCGGACTCACCTGTCACGACCGATATCGAGATGCGCACGAAGGATATGTAAGCCCGTCCTTCATGCAGACATGGATGCGCCCCCGGACGGTTCCCCGTCCGGGGGCGCATTTCATTTCCGTCAGCTTACTGCGGGTTCATCGGTGTACGCCGTTCGAGGTTTGCTTCGACCTGTTCGCGCTGCAGCCAGAATTCGCGGAACTGTTCTTTCGACAAGAGGTCCAGCTGATCGCTGTAGTGCGTGGTACCGGGCTGGCGCGAGTTGCCATAGCTCATCAGGCCATAGGCCTTGATCGGGGTCGAAAACTCAACCATCGCCACCCATGTCTCTCCATGTGCCGGCGTGCGGATGCCATCCTCGTTTGGTTCCGACCAGGTGATCACGCGGAATGCGCCCAGATTGCCATAGCCGCCACTGCCCGGCACATCGACACCGTCAAGGATGAAGCGCGAGACATCGCCATAGACCGGGTCGATCTGGCCGTAGGTCTCCTTTGTCTTCGCGATTGCCTGCCGCAGCTGCTCGACGGCGGCCTGCGGATCTTTCAGACCAGACGGCGTGTTGATCGGGTCATCCGCGCTCCACGGAACGGCAAAGCCATCGAGGCCGGACATGCGCGGCCCGGCGAACAGCTTGGCCCATTCCTCGAACAGGACACCGCCGCGATTGTCAGCTGAGAAGGTCCGGTCCCAGTTGGACAGCACCTCAACCGCCTTCTGCATGTCCGGATCAGAATCCTCAGCCGCAGCGGCGAGAAGGTTCGCAGAACGCGGTCTGCCATCAGGGCCTGCGCGGAGACTTTCAATTTGATGAATTCGTCAAACGTCAGGTCCTTTGCGTCGACCATCATTTTCAGCGAATTCTGCGCGCGCATCGATAGCGGCGTGCGCGGAGCGAAATAGGCCGGATAGTCTTCAGGCTTGTAGGTGACCGGAAGCGTGGCTTCCCATGGCGGATCGTTCGAGTTCTGGATGAAGCCGGATTCCGGATCTGTCACGTGCGGCAGATCCTCAAACGGATGCACATCGGTCCACAGGTATTCGGACGTATCCCCCGGCACCAGCCCCCTCCAGAAGTCGATATCCCCGGAGGCGCGCTTTGGTGCGATGCCATTGAAGATGTACTCAATGTGACCGTCGCGATCCGCATAGGAAATGTTGAAGGTCGGCACCTGAAGACGGGTCATCGCCGCGTGGAAATCCTCATAGCTCTTCGAGGTGACCATATCGAAATATTGCTGCAGCATGCCGGGTCGGTTCAGCCCGGCGACACGCAGCGCCACCAGTTTGCCATCCGGACGCTCAAAGACAGGCCCGTGCACGGTCGACCGGATGGAGACGGGCACATCGAGATACGTGCCATCCGCCTGCAACAGCTTGTAGCTGGTCTCCTTCACGTCGAAGGGCAGAACCTCGCCATCGAACAGATAACCATTGTCTTTCGGGGTCAGTTCATAGGTCGTTGAACCGACCATACCGTTGACCGTGTTCGAAATGCCCATCTGCTGATTGAAAGCAAAGCGGATAACCGGCAGGCCGACCTGGGTTGCACCATAGACCTCAAAGTCCGGGGCAACGAGGTGGGCTTCGTAATAGATGAAGAACGGCATGCTCCATGCAGGTGCGGGTTCTGCAGCAGGAGCGTGTGCCCATCGGCCGTTTTGGATGGCGCAACGGCCCATGTGTTGGAGCCTTGCTTCTCCAGTTCCGGCGGATCGCCTCCCAACCGTACGTCCCGGAGACGCGACATAGACGAAATTCATCAGGCGGTGCGCATGCGCGACGACATCCACGCCGGTGACAGGCAGTACCTGCTTCAGGTCTTCGTCGATGGCTCCCGGGTGTCTTCCGCGAAGGCATTCATCCCGGCCGCGAAGGCATCGAGTTTCGCGCGAAAATCAGGCTGCTGAGCATCGTACCAGATCTGCGCCCGCTCCGGCACGCCGTTCATGACAAGCCATTTGGTCGTGTCCTCATAGGCCGCGCCCCAATACTCGGCGCCCTTGCCCCTGCTTCGCCATACAGTCGGAAGATCGTATTGGCGTGGCTGGACGCCTGCGCGTAGCCGTATCCATAGAAAACCGTCTCTGCGTCAGCGCCGTAGATGTGCGGCACGCCATAGGTGTCCCACAGGATCTCGCCCTTTGGAGCCGGCGCCTCCGCAACCAGTTCTGCCGCGACAGCAACAGGCTCTGCCGTATCCGGGCCGGACACAACACCCGCGCAGGCCGACACGGCCAGTCCGCTGGCCGCAATGAGAGCACCGGAAATCAGGCGTCCGAGCTTCATGACATGTTCCTTTCCCAGTCACAGAGACAGAGAGTGTACGCTGGAAATGGGGCCGATGCCTGCTTGTGGGCACCAGCCCCGGTTTCCTACTCCGGCTTCGTGAAGACGATTTCACCGTTCTTCATGACTTCGCTGACGTTCAGGGTGTTCGCGATGTCTGCCAGAGGGTCACCATCCAGGATCGTGATATCGGCCAGATAACCCGGCGCGATCTGGCCCAGCTGGTCACCGACGCCGATCGCTTCGGCAGCCTGGCTGGTAGCCAGTTTGATAACAGTCGCATTCGGCACCCCTGCATCGGAATAGATGGAAAGTTCCGTGTGCAGAGACGCGCCGTAAGGCACGAAGGGGGAGTCAGTGCCAGCGACAATCTTCCCGCCTTTCGCCAGAAGGTTCCGGAGAGTCTCCTGTCCAGCTGCCAGCTTGTCCGGACCGCCACGCTCCACGAGCGCCAGTGTGGGCGTAATATACATGCCGGATTCCGCGACCAGCGCGATGACATCCTGATAGGACTCACCGTTCAGAGAACTTTTCAGGGAGTAGCCGCGCCGACTGGTGGCCCCGAAGTGTTCCATCTGGTCAACACCATTGGCGACAGCGGGATAAAGCTCGTGGCCCGTCACCGGAATTCCGGACTCGTGCGCAAGCTCGATCACCGTTTTCTGGACGGTGTAATCCTGACGCACATAGCTTTTGTAGAGATCGAGCTGTAGCTCCGTGGAAAGACGCATGGAGTCCTTCGCTTCTTCGACCGTTCCGACAGTTTCAGAAACACCATACGACACACGCGCGCCTTCGTTCAGCGGGCCTGCCGTGAACACCCGCGGCGCAGGACGGCGGCCCGCATCAGCGGCCTCCCGGCGCTCAACCGCGTGATAGGGGTCATCCCCCGTTTCACGAACGGTCGTGATCCCGTACTTGAACCAGATGTCCCCAAGGGCCTTGCCCTGCGAGATCGACTGGTGCGTGTGGCTCTCGATCAGGCCCGGGATGAGATAGCGGTCAGACGCATCGATGAGCGTTCCAACGATCTCGGCTGAGCCTGCGGGCACGATCGATTTGATGACGCCATCTTCCACAACGATGTCGACATTTCCAGATACTCACCTGCCGTAACATCCAGCATGTGACCGGCGCGGATGGTGTAGTCTTCCTCCGGCATGTCACGGTGCCATTCAGGCTTGATGTCCAGCGTGCTGTTTCGCCGGTCGCCCGGTCAAACAGCATGATGTCCGCCCCATCGATATAGATGAGCTTTGAGCCATCCGCCGACCAGTTCGGGTTTTCGCCGGCAGATGCCACCAGCGTGGCGTCACCAATGTCGCCAGACGGCGAAAGTGGTGCCATGTAAAGCGCACCCTTGTAGCGATAGACGATCATGCCGTCGGCCGACCAGGCCGGACGGTTCCATTGGCGGCGCCCCAGAGAGGCGTCCATGCCCTGAGGCATCACCCACTTTGCCTCACCTTCACCAGATGCAGGCATCAGGAACAGACCATTGTAGCCTTCGCGGAAACGGTTCGTCTGCGGCAGACGGCTGACGACGAGAACAGCTGTGCCATCGCTGGACCAGGCTGGCGGGCTCGGGCCGAACACAGGTTCCGAAATCACGGTCTCTCCACCTGTCGCCACATCAATGATGTTGACCGTCGCACCGAGGAAGATCGTCGTCAGGGCATCAGACAGGTAAGCGATACGAGTGCCATCGGGAGACCAGATCGGCGAGTTGGCAGGCCGGGGATTGTCTGTCAGCTGAGTGGCTTCACCGGATGCCACATCCATAAGCCAGATATCGGCTTTCCCACCCCGATCCGTCACGAAGGCAATTGTGGAACCGTCGGGCGACCAGCTTGGCGACAGGTCAATGAAGCATCATCGGTCAGCTGGGTCGTTTCGCCGGTCGCAAGGTCCGACATCCAGAGATCGCCTACGGCGGTGAAGACAGCCTTGGTGCCATCAGGCGAAAGAGTCGGGTCGATCACACCGAGCGCCGGACGGGACTCAGTGGAGGTGAGATCGTAGGTGCGGCGCTTGTATGGCGTACGGTCCAGTTCGACGGAGGCCGTGAACTCGATATTTTCCGGCGCCTCTGCGCCGGGCGCCAGAACCTTCACCTTGCCGTCAGCGGTATAGAGAACCGAACCGTCAGCCAGAACCGAGGGCGGAACGGGAAACATCCCCGCCTTTCAGCAGAACCGTCGCATCCGATCCATCCGCATATGCCTGCGTCACGAGGCCATTCTTGCCCAGAAGCCCGGTCACATAGAGAGAGCTGCCATCCGGTGCCCAGACAGGCGCGCCAAGCGTATCGGCGGTGTATGCGACAGTGAAGTTCCCCGTCGCGTCGACGTCGCGGACGACAAGTGCATCCATCTGCCCGTCCACAACGAAGGCGAGCTTCGAGCCATCTGGTGACAGGGTCGGATAGACTGCGTTGCCGAAGCCACGGAAGTAAGGCGTCAGCGGCACCTCATACCCTGTTTCATCCGCAACCGTCAGCTGCTTCGCAGGGGCATCCCCTTCAAGATCGAGCGACCAGACCTGGTAACCACCCTCAGTATCTGCGGAGTAGAGAATGCTCTTCCCATCCGGAGTGAAGTTCGGGTAACGGGCGTCAGATGGGCCGAAGGTTCGCTGCGTCAGATCCGAGCCATCCGGCTTCATCGTCCAGATCGTGAAGCCATTGTCCGCATAGGTGTAGAAGGTGATCAGTGAACCATCCGGAGACCAGGACGGCTCATGCGAGTCCATTTCCGCCGGTGTCAGCACCGTTGCCTCACCGCCCTCAGCCGGGACGGACCAGAGAACACCCTGAAGCGCCAGGATAAGGGTGGAACCATCGGGCGACATCGCTGCCGACATGTTCGTGCCCTCGGTCATGACCACGTCGACCAGGACACGCTCAGCCGCTTCGGCCTGCTGGTTTGCCTTGGCGGCCGTGTCGGTTGCCTCACCGGGGCTGTTGCAGCCGGCCAGCAGGACGGACGTGAACACAAGGCATGCCCCCGCAGATTTCAAAGCGCCAGGATAAGGTGGAACCATCGGGCGACATCGCTGCGACATGTTCGTGCCCTCGGTCATGACCACGTCGACCAGGACACGCTCAGCCGCTTCGGCCTGCTGGTTTGCCTTGGCGGCCGTGTCGGTTGCCTCACC
>LZQP01000046.1_pt1 | contig 14842 bp, 16 predicted proteins | sample 768551 | NCBI WGS metagenome assembly LZQP01 (sample SAMN05207184, study PRJNA324509) | oil field metagenome | isolation source: sample BH-FW-16 from oil reservoir | place: India: Bombay High | collected 2015-12-03
AGAGTTCCGGTATACCGAATGGTGCTGACATGTGTACTACACAAGCGTGGACTACGTGTGCAGCTGGTGAACTAGACTCGCTGACTATCGTCTGAAGAGACTGTGTCAGACGATGCTCGCGTTGTAGCGACTCGATGAGTCAGAGACGAGTGTACATCGATCGATGCTCAGACGTACGTATGTCAGAGACGAGTGTACATCGATCGATGCTCAGACGTACGTAGCTGACATCGATCGATGCTCAGACGTACGTAGCTGTACATCGATCGATGCTCAGACGTACGTAGCTGACATCGATCGATGCTCAGACGTACGTAGCTGTACATCGATCGATGCTCAGACGTACGTAGCTGTACATCGATCGATGCTCAGAGACAGGAGGCATGCGCATAGACGATCTGTTTCCGCGTCTATGCTCCGCCCCTCATGCATCAGATTGGACAGCCAAAGCGTGAGGCAATCAACGAGCACCACATCTCCCTCCGCAGTCTGGCGTTCCAGCGCGCCCACAAGATCCAGAGGCGTTTCAACCGTCCGCCAGCCATCCCCTCTATCGGCCTGATGGCGCGCGATACGGTCAGACATTTCATCATCCAAGGCCTGAGCCGTCGCGATATAGACACGCGCGCCCATTGCCGCTTCAGCCAGGTGCTGCGCGCGTGCACTCTTGCCAGATCGGGCTCCGCCCAGAATCAAAACTTTGCTCATTGCCAATACATAGCCGCTCACGCAAAGCGTTTCACCCTGCTTTGCGGCAAAAATCGACAGCCCCCGAACGCCCTCTGGACTTCATTACACAGATCAATCGGGCAGACCCGATGCCTGTTCCGGAATTCCAAGCATGCGCCCAGCTGCCTTGCAAGCGGCCACATAAGCCGCTGGAGCTGCCTGCTGGTTTTCCAGTGCCGACAGGCCTGGGCAAGAAGGGGTGGGCCGCTTCGCGATTTCCAATCCCAAGTTCAGCGAGCCCCATCCGGCAGCGCGCGATTTCTGTGGCGTAATGCCCTTCAGGCAAGGTCCGGGACAGTGTGCCAAAAGCCTCCCGTGCCGCAGCTTCGGCCGCGTCATACCGTTCCAGTTCGAGGAGAACGGCAGAACGCGTAAGCGCCGGAAAGGCTCTGCGCGGGCTTTCTTCCGGTAGCTTCTCTTTGAAAATCCGCTCCGCCCGTTCAAGGGAGATCAAGGCATCATCAAGCATGCCCGAAGCTGATTGCTCTGAGGCAAGGTTCTGCAACACTTCCCCGACAGCCAGACTATCCTCTCCGTTCAAATGCTCACGAATATTCACGATCTCCTGAAATTCTGAAATCGCCTTGTCGCTTTGCCCGTTAGCAGAAAGCACAATCGAGAGATTGTTCCGGTGCATGAGAACCTGCCCGGAATCACTCCCATAAGCAGCTGCCGCGATATCTACAGCTTTTTGATGCGCCGCCACCGCCTCTTCCGGTCTCCCGAGGCGAAACAGGAGCCGCCCAAGGTCTGAAAGCGGAAGCGCATCCGCGGATGGTCCGGCCCATAGCTCTTTTCCGTCAGCGCAAGGGCCTGGCGGATCTGCGCCTCTGCCTCTTCCATCTCCCCAGATTACTGAGTGCACGCCCAAGGCCCGAGCGGGCTTCGATCTCTCCGTTGACCGATCCGGTTGCGAGCGCACGGGTAAGGGCCTGTTCCAAAAGCTCCTTCTGGCGCTGCCAATCCGCCTCACTGGCCCAGGCTGCAGACAAGACCGCCTCGAAAGCCGGGCTGTCCGAAAGCGGCGCAACGGTCGCGATATCCAGTGCCCTCGACAGTTCATCACGGCCGAGCTCCCCTTCCTCGCGCAACACGTCCAGGTGCCCCAGATAGGCAAGTGCCGCCGCATAGATCGTGGAGGATGTGTCCCCAGACTCTTGCAGAACATCGACTCCCTCCTGCGCCAGCATCCTGGCTTCATCCAAGTTTTCACCGCGCTGGCGGACCCGTGCAGCCCACCCGACAAGCTCTGCCTGCAAGAGAGGGTCATCAGGCAGACGCTCGCGTACATCAGTGAGTGTAAGATCCACGAGAGCATCTGTTCCGGCATCTGTGGCAGGCACACCGTCACGTTCCAAAGGATCCAGGCGTCTGAACAGATTCAGCAGCACTCCCCTGCCGCGCTCAGCACGGTCAGCTGCCGCAATTGCAATCGCCTGCTCTCTCTCAATCTCCCGGGCATGGACCGATAAAGTCACCCCCCAACCGATCAAGCCGAAAATAAATAGTATGCTGAGGAATGTGAGCGCCTTGTTGCGCCGCGCGAAGCGCACCGCCGCCTCCCAATGACTATCCATACGAGCAAGCGGTGCACGTCCCTCCATCAGGCGCCGCAAGTCTTCTGCAAAACTCGAGGCACTTTCGTATCGCCCTCCAATCTCTTCGGAGAGAGCCTTGTCGATAACGGCACGCAGGTCTTTCGACAGTGGCTCAAGCGGTTCACAAAGTTCACGCAAGACATGACCGAGTTGCCAGATGTCACTGGCCGTCGTCACGACATCCAGTCGCAATTGCTCAGGGGAAGCATATCCGGGTGTCATGGCGCGACCTGTTTCGTCGGCTCCTCACCTGAGAACAGGGAAGAAACCCCAAAATCCAAAAGGCGAGCGCGCCCTTCTTCCGATACGATGATATTATCCGGCTTTATGTCCCGGTGCACAATCAACCGGGAATGCGCAGATTGAACCGCATCTGCGACCTGAACCATCAGAGCTAAACGCGTATTCAGGCCCAGCCCTTTATCCTCACAATAATCGGTAATCCGCTTCCCAGACACAAGGTCCATGGTGAACCACGGCGCCCCAGTTGCTGTTTCACCCCCGTCGAGAATGCGGACAATTCCCGGATGATCGAGACCCGACAGTATACGGCGCTCACGAAGGAAATGTCGGACAACATCCCCATTATGCATGCCGCCATGCATAACTTTCAGCGCTACCGATTGCTCGTAGCGCCCATCACTGCGGCAGGCTTCATAGACGACGGATGAGCCGCCTGACCCGATCCGCCGGAGGACCCGCCAGGACCGTAATGTGCGCCAATCCTGGGGTCATCAACAGCATCTTCCAGATGAATGGAGAGGTCCTCAGCGACACAGTCCCGCGCGATCAGCAGGGTATCGAAATACTCCCGGCTGTCCGCTTCCTCCTGCAGAAGCAGCATAACATCTGAAAGCCCCTCCGGGTCATCCGAAAATTCCCGGCGCAACCAGTTTTGACGCTCTGCTTCCGGGTACTCCAGTGCTTTCGCAAAGGCTGCGTCCCGAATGCTCCAACGGGTTTCTTCAACCGGATCCAAAACAGGCCCTTTGTCTCTCACGCGCCGCCACCCTGCCACACATACATTCGGGCAGGCACACCGTGCGATAACCATTCGCTAAACACAACGTGCCCGGAAATCGAAACCCGCCAGGACAGAAGCAGACCAATCGCATGTCGGATTTCTGGCTCATTTTGCGTGAGGGGAATTGGAACAGCATGCACAAGAAAAGGAATCGTCATGAAACTGTCCCTGAAACCCATGCTAATCTGTGCAAGCGTTGCGCTTGCCAGTCTATCCCCCACGGCGCAGGCTCAGGAAATGGCCGTGTTTGGACCGCCTACTGCTTCCTACGAGGCCCAGCGGACCATCCTCACCAACGATATGAGCCTTATTCAGAGTGTCCACTCCAAACCCGGCAAGAACCGCTCAGAAATGACGGTGGAGGGTCAACAGCTGATCCAGATCTGGCGGGACGATCTGAAAACCCTGTACTCACTCTCGCCCCAACAAGGGATGGCGATGGCAATCCCCTATGGCAGTGAACAAGCACAATCCGTACTGGCTGAGTTCGACCAGGAAACGACTGTTCTTGAAAAGCGCTTTATTGGAAGTGAAACCGTGAATGGTGTCAGGACAGACCACTACTACCTCAGGACAACGACGTCCGGCGGCGGTGTTTACACTGGAGATGTCTGGACGACCCCGGAAAACATCGCAGTCCGGATACGTATGAAGCTGACCACTCCGGGAGACCCTACCCAGGATGTGAGCATTGATCTGGTCGGACTAAAGCTCGCCGAACAACCAGACGCACTGTTTGAGGTGCCCGAAGGCTACCAGACCTTGTCCATGGGCAACCAGCCATCCATTTTCGGATCCGTGTCCGGCTACACAGGCGATATTGCGAATGATGCTGCCGATGCAGTCGCTCGCGAAGCAGATCAACAGGTGCGCGGAAAGGCAAACGAAGAAGCCTCCAAGCTCGTCCGCAAGATCTTCAAATGGTAGAATGAGGTGCCCCTCGTCCCCGGCCCCTTCAGGCGTCGGGGGCGAGATAGGCTGCAAGATAGGTCCGGGCGCGAGCCCAGTCCCGCTCAATCGTTCGAACAGATTTACCCAGCACGCGCGCCGTCTCGTTGACAGTGAGCCCTGCGAAGAACCGGCACTCGACGATACGCTCCAGGTCCGGATCACGCTTCGACAGGTCCTGCAAGGCAGCATCCAGATCCAGAAGCTGCGTTTCGGCTGCGCTGGCCGCAACAGGGTGCTCATCTATATCGAGATGCTCCGCCCCGCCACCGCGCTTTTCCGCCAATTTGCGGCGCGCATGATCCACCAGGACCTGACGCATCGCCTGAGAAGCTGTCGCGAGATAGTGATCCTCATCGTTAAAACGCCGATCGTCATCTCGCGATAATTTCAGCCATGCTTCGTGAACAATCAGCGTCGTGTTCAGGGTCGCGCTACGTCGTCTGCCTGACAAGTGACGGGAGGCCATGCGCCGCAACAGGTCATAGGTCTCCGCCAACAGCTCATCAGACAAGCCGAGCCTGCGCTCGCCTGAGCCATCCACGTGTCTATCACCCGAGAATTCCGTCAAGGATACCCTTCCCCAAGCAAGAACCGGATGCCAGCCCGGCGCTGTGTCTGGGGTCAGATAAACCCGCGAACCGCTTTAAATGCAACAGGTGTCTTTAAAGCCTATTGCGGCTCCCGTTCCATGATCAGGGAGAGGCTGAAGAGCGTGGGGCCGCCCTCCTCGAAGCCTTCAACAATCTGCACGCTGGCTTCATCGACCCCCGGCGCGGTGAACCAGATGACTGTCGCATAGCCCTCTTCCGAATTCACGATCTCGAACCCTTTCTTTTCCAGCATGGTCTGGAAAAATTCTGCCATTTCGGATTTCGACAGGGGCGCCTCTCCGTCGATCAGGTAAGACCGGCTGGCATATTCAGGCGGCATACCACCTGATGCGCTGCGCAAGACGGCCCCCGGAGGAAACATGATTGTTTCGGGAAAGCCCTCCGGCAGATAGACCTTGGCCTCAGCCGCAGGTGCCGCCGTGGACGCGGCGTCTCCCTCCTCCGCCAGGCTAGCATCCGAAGAACACCCGGCGATGCCGCCAAGCAAAACAGCCGAAGCGATCAGAACTCTGCATGTAAACTGACGGATCATTTTTTCATCCTTTTGAGCAAGAAGAGGAAACACATTTCGCTAACGGCGCCTCACCTGAAAACCCGCCAACAGGAAGCATGAATTTCTCATCCGCATTTGCAAGATAGCACGCAACTCTCAGGCCGCTCAGCCAGCATCAATCCTCCATGTCTTCCGGATAAAGATTGATTGAAACCGATAAGTAGCCTTCCTTCGGATTCAGCTGGGTTTCACCTTTTCTGTGTCCCTTGCCACCAAATATGAAGCTACGGATCTTGCCGTTCGAATTGTCATAGAGCGTATAGCCGCTCGCGGCATAGGATGCCTTCAAAGCGTCGAAGCTGGCACCGACATCCTTGGGCAAGGGAGCCCTTCCATGAAAGCCCGTGATCTTGTCTGAAGGCGTACAGCTCTCGATGACCAGTTTATCCGGAACAGGGACCTCTGCCGGGAGCGGGATCGCACATCCGGTCTCAGCTGAAAGGGCACTCGCCTCTCCCTGATGCTCTGGTGGCTCTGCATTCGTCTGCCCGCACGCCGCAGTAAAACCAAGACACACCAAAACAGCAAACAGAGTGCCGCAGCGCCCGGTACGTAGGTTGAAGAACATCGGATACTCCTTCTTGCGTGCTCACACTTCTTCAAACGCACATGACCACGGCATCCCGCCAAAAATCTGGCGGGTTCTCCAGAACCGCTGCGTGAACAGGGTACAATCTGGGTATCTGTGTATGAGATCAGTATTATCTACCGCCTTTACAGTTTCCACATTCCTATTGACGCTGTACGTCTCGGCGCTTCCTGTCGCCGCGCAGCAAAAACCGGATAATGCGTGCTCAGAGACGCTCTGCCCTGCAGGCACAGCCTGCTATGAAGGAGCATGCTTTCCTACAGACATCGCGGAACCCACGCCGGAAGATGCATGCGCAGACGTCGTCTGCCCGGTTAATCACATCTGCTATGAGGGAGGCTGTTTCCCAGACGTCTCTCCAGCTGACGTTTCCGTCCTATGTCCTGAAGGTTCCGTCGAAAGCGATGCATCCTGCAAACCTGCTAGTTTAGCAGGAAACGATCCCTGTGAAGACGTTATATGTCCCATTGGAATGGTTTGTTACGAGGGAGGTTGCTTCGCTCAAGCACTTACTGACACACCAGCAGAGGATCAAATCTGTGAGGACCTTACCTGCCCAGAAGATTTTGTATGCTATCAAGGCGGTTGCTTCCCGGACACGACACCTTCTGATGATGCATGCACCAATGTAACCTGCCCCGCCACCATGGCATGTTATCAGGGCGGCTGTTTCGAAAGCCTCATAACTGAAGCGACTATGCCACCGCTGACATACACTGGCCGGTCACAGAATTTCACGATGCCGCTGCTGAGCTATATCGGAACAAAACCCGCCATACCGCTGAGCTTTACAATGCCAGAGCTTTCCTATGCCGGGCGCACTTTGCAGGAAACACCACAGGGTCGCCCCACAAACGCGATGGAAATAGTTCCCCTTCCGAAAGGTAGCCGCCAATCCACCTATCTTTCCATTGAGGATGCAACGTTTGCCCGGGACGAGACGTTGCGCATCACATATTCCGGCCTGCCCGCCAAAAGCGGAACACTCAGCCTGTTCTACTTAGGAGAAAGCAAGCCGATACGCACTGCCTGGTTCTACACACGCGCCGATAAATCCGAGGGAGTGTTCGAACGCGAGGGCACTTCACTGCCCTCCCTCACTGGACCATGGAAGGCCTGTATTGGTTTTGAGCCTGATATCTCAGTCAACGTTAACGCACCCGAGGCCTATGCTGATTGCATTGATTTCATCCTGGTAGGCCAGAATACCCGCACGGCCCCCCCTCGCTCGCTCTGACAACTCCCGAGCCAAGAGCTGGCCGTGCCTTCACCGTGAACTGGTCGGACTTCCCCCAGTCAATGCGTCCATCGCCCTGGTCGATCTGGACACGGACAAGCTCATTGCGCGCACCCTCACCTCTTCACATCCAGTTGGAACGTGGGACGTCACAATTGATCGGGCGGGGCGTTATGAATTCCAAATTTTCCTTGAGGGCAACGCCTTGCGTGCCGCATGCCTCTGGAGGTCATCAAATGAAATCCGCTACAGCACCAGGTCTTCTGACAACTGGCTGCCTTGCCGCCATGCTCGGCACGCAAGCCATTGCTCAGGAAACCTCTTCCTCCGGACACTCTGCGCAATACATAGCCGATCGAGACGCGGTCTACGAGACGTGCATGGCGCAGTATAAAGAGACCGTCGAGCAGAAAGCAGCCCGCGAAAAGGCGTGCGAGGACAACGGCACAACGCCCTGTCTCGCCCCAGTAACCATCGGAAGCTTTGGCGTGGCGTCCAATTTATGCACCTATAATGCAGAAGCGACAGCCGCACGTATGGAGCGGGCCCGTAACCTTGCAGCTTCCACTGGCGTCAAAGGGCCGGTCCTTCCCGATGTCAGTGGTTCACCCACGACTCTCAAACTTCCAACACCCGGCAAACCTGAGATCAAGGCCCCCACCAGCCTGCCAGATGCCATCAAGCCGAAAACCGGTCTGACGCTGAGCGTACCGGTCAAAATCACGAACTTTCACCAAAGCTGGAACGGCGAAACACTGACACCCGAAGGGGCTTCAATGTTTGTCGTCTGCCGTGTCTTCCTGGACCCGATTTCGATCCCGCCAGTGCTCGAAACAGGAAGCACGGCACTTCCGGAGATCCCAGAGGGAGGAAGTCTCGATACGACTGTTACGGTCAATGTCGATGCCAACATCAGTGCTGTTGGGGGCCCTGATGGAAAGAATGTCGAATGCGCGCTCATGCGCTCCAGCGATCACAGCTCTACTACTGGCAACTGGGCCTTGAATGAATCTCCGGATCTGGCGTGCGGGAAATGGACCGAAGACAAGGCCACATGCAGTCAGATCGTCAGGAGCACGGCCCCGTCGCGTTGATAGTCATTAGGCAGAACAACGCCCCTAAGGACAGGTGCGTGCGTTTTCCCATTCAAGACCATCTTCCATCAGGAAACCCTGACGGATTTGCTCTATCACGTCCGGATCGCCGAGCATTTCATCAAGACTATCCCGGATGAGGTCCATATCCCCCTCTGTGAAGGTGTCGTACCCTTTCATGTAACGTTCGATGACGTCCTCATCAGCAGGGCGTGGCGCCCAGCAGGCATACCACTCGACACCGCAGACAAGATCACATCGATCTGTCCAGTTCGAAGCGTACGCTTGGCAACTGCAGTCGCATGCCCCCGCTGACAAGGCCTCCGCGCGCACCTCTTTCGATATGCATTGATTGCGCGCAGGTGGTGGAGCCAGGACTCCCGACAGAGATGGTGAAGAAGTCGATGTTACGAGATCCGGCATACTTCCGAAATCATCCGGATCGAGGATTGGCGGTTCTGCCACGGCTGATGCACACACAAGGGTTACCGACAAGATCCACCACTTTACGGACATATGTTACCCTCTGCTTTCTGGCTTTCAATCTGTTCACGAATTATCTCCCGCCGCGCAACCTCATTCATGGCATCTACAGATTTCTGAACCTGCGAGACAGCGAACGCACGCATTGATGATGGGACATTCCGCGTCAGCAGATCGACATAGCAGGAAATCTCACGCTCACTCACAACATCAGACTGGCAAGTTCTCACAATCTCCGGAAACGCATCTCGGCAAATCGGGTCGCCTGTCATCAGGTCTCCGCAGGACGGCCGACAAGCTTGCAAACGCTTCTGTGCGATCTGCCGGCTTTCACCACGCTTCACGGCGCTCTCTACAGCACAGGAAGGCGCTTGCGCAGCATAGCCTCGCATCTTGTGCGGCACACATCTGAACGGACTGGATCTGCAAGCTCATCGCAACTGCAATTACAATCAGATGCCACGCCAGGGGCTGCACCACCTGTAGAAACTTTCGGGGCGTCTCGCCGGCTCGTTGCCTTCAGCTTCGCGCGGGCATCTGCAGGCATCATGGACCAGGCCTTCGGGCGACCATCGACAGAGGCGAAGCGTAGACGAGTGCTGTCCCTGTTTCCTCGGGCAAGGCGGCGACCTCGTCAAACACGATCGTTACTTTACCTTCGGATTCCTTGCCGCAGGTTTTCAGTTCATCTGTCGGGACAAGGTCAATACGGCCCCGGATCCGCGTCTCAGAGACTTCTGCAGGCTCAGCACCCCTGCAACATCATGCCGGGATCATCCGTACGGTCGTCTGGTCCCATGGCATTGCGCGTCTTGGGAAAGACCGGCAAGGAGGAGTCGTTCCATTCGAGTTGCCCAACCAGCTTGCCCGGACGCGACAAACTACTTCCCCCCGCAAAATCGATACTCATGTCCCGCAAACGGGAACCCGACTTTTCAAGTTGGCTATAAGCCGACTGGGCTGACATGATCTCCGGCAAGCACATCCCCGAACGCGCGGCCGAGGCATTTGTCAGGGGATCAATACCAACCAGCGATCGCATCTCCTCTATACAGAACAAGGCTGGTAATTGTGCCTCTGCGACATCCTCTCCACCAAAGCCAATCAAACCCACCAGATTGGCAAGCTCACCGCGAACCGGTGAGTTTGTATTGAGAGAGATACGCTCAGACGCAATTCCCGGAAAAGGAACAGCGCCCGCGAAATCCGGGCCCTGAACCAGGGTTGGACTGCACGCCTCATCGGGCGGCGCCGTATTCACGTAGGTCGATAGCGTACTGATGGCACCTGTCACAGAGATGCCAAAACTGAGATGTACGCTTATCGGAACCGTTTCACTTGCAACCGGCGCAACATTGGCAAATGCCAGGGTCATTTCATCGCCACCAGGAACATCAGGTTCAAAAGGAACCGTCCATGTCTTCACAGCCTTATGTGCTGTTGCATCCTCGACACTGATCCCTGTTCGTTCGCCCGCAGCCGTTGCCAGCAACAGCGTATCATAAGCAATTCCGTCATACCCATCCGCATAAGCTGAAATGGAGATTGGGGGTATTCGCTCCTTCTTTCCATAAGTCGGCCCCGTATACCGAACCTTGATACAACGTGTCGCGACCTGCGGAATTTCAATGTCCGCGTCATGTACAGCCTGTTTCAGATTGACCTCAAACACCTGACACGGAGCAAAAGCGAAGATGTTCCTAACGTGGTAGTCATGAGACAAAATCTCCGGAAGCGGCTTGTCCGGGGCATATTCCGCAACCCGCCTGGACAGGCCGGTCGCGTCGGATAGCGCGGTCACATATGCGCCAGCCAAACCACGTTCACTAACGAAGGCAGAATAACCTTTTCGTTCACTCAATGAGTCTGGTGCACTTTTTATCCCTTCATCCAGCCATTCGATCCACTCCAGATTCTCTGGCACCTTTCCTGATGCATCCGGCATCGGCCATGGGCGGGTAAAGATGTGCACGAATGCATCGGCATCCCTGTGGGCGAGAATGCTGTTGAATATGCCAATGAACGCCGACGTAGTTTCATATTTGCTATCATCGGAAATCCCTCCCCACGGAGAGCTCCAGCTTTGCCCATGCGCGAGAAAGTAAATCGGCGTTGGCCCTGAAGCACTTCCATCCCCAGGCCCCGTAAAGGCAGCAGCATAGTGATACAGATCCAGACGCTCAGTGCCCGGCTCTGCTATCGGATCCGTCAAAGCTTCCGCGGCATAAAGCGCCAGCGACAGAACGGCACTTCTGAATATGACGTTTCCTACAGCATCCGGTTTCCCAGTCGGATCATCTATACTCTGTGGTACAGGCAGGACCTTCGAAACCAGTCGCAACATGCCATGTTCCGCAACAGCATATGCCGTCAGTGTATACGGATCGCGCCATATAAAAGTCTGCTCATCCGGCCCCTCCGCCCGCTTGGCAAAGGATCGGACCCAGTTCACATCGGCCCGGGGAATATTGGACTTGAACTCCCACACATCAGGTGGGGTGAATTGCCCAAAGTCTGCGGGGAAGTACTGCGCGGCTGTAGCTTCAGGCCCGGACTTGCTGATTGGCTGTATGGGAATGGGAGTGAACCCCTTCTGGAGGGCTGAAAAGATGTGGGCATCGCGCAGCCGTTGAGCCGCATCGTTCACAGCGTCTTCAAAGGCGGCCCATGCCGCCTCATCTGCGGGATCATAGTCCACCGGCTCGAAGGCCTTCTCCGGCAAGCCCGTTTTAAATGCCAGGCCCGGCGTCAGCCCGGGTTCTCGCTGCACCTTGAAGGTTTGTGGCGCTCGGGAGCCCTGTTCCTGGGCAACCGCTCCCAGGACAAGCTGGACCCCACACACAAGCAATATCGCCGCAATCGTACGGCCAAGTCGCACAATAACGGACGGAAAGGACGCGTCTCCGGGATGCATTCGTTCACTCCATGCCTCCCTGAGACTCACGCACTCAATCCATGGAAACCGCCAGTTTTTCACAGCTCGGATCAATCGGCCGGAAAAGGATATCAGGCGACACTGCGTAAAGCAGAACGCCTGAAACCTTTATATGTCGGCACATCTCCCACCCAGCGGGATCAGGTACGACCCTATCGATTTCGCCAGTACCGCGCTTCACCCGTTCAGGTGAGAAAGCAAAGGAACTCAGGTAAGCCCTAGGCGGCAGCCAGAAGCGCGGCTTCCGCTCGTGTCGAGATTCCAAGCTTGGCATATACCGACTTGATATGGCTCGCGATCGTATTCTCGCTCAACCCGAGAGCCCTCGCTGCCTCGGAATTACGTAAGCCACGGCCGATCAGCCCAAGAACGTCCCGCTCCCTGGGAGTGAGGTCGCTTCCTTCATTCTCTGCAATGGCCGTCCTCCGGAAGTGTTCCATAATCCGGCGAGCAATGGAGGGGGAGAGCGCCGGCGCCCCCTGCTCAATCAGTGTCAGCTGACGGACAAAAGCCTCCTGCGGAGAGTCTTTGAGAAGGTATCCATGCGCCCCTTTGGAAAGGGCTGTAACCACCGACGCATCATCCCCCATGACGGTAGCGACAACGATCGTGGTTTCCGGCCGTCCTGAGGACAAGGCTGCAATGATATTCGTGCCATTCCCGTCTGGCAGACCAAGGTCAACAATCGCAAGATCAAAAGCGTTACGGGCGATGATCGCCGCCGCCTCGCGGATGGTCGACGCCTCCTGTATGTCGCTGTCCGGGAAAGCCATATGCGCCGTTTCCCGAAGCCACAATCTCGTTTCCGCAATATCCTCAATGATCAGGATCGTTTTCACTTCCTGCCTCCCTGCAGCGGAAATGACGCGACAAGCTGTGGCCCGGACTTGCTTTGCTGAAGGTTGAAGTTGCCACCGACACTTTCCACACGCGCCCTCATATTTCTTAGCCCCTGCCCGCGTCCCACCTCCTGTATATCGAACCCTTTGCCATTGTCTTCGATCTCAACAAGTATGTGATCCCGCAACGCATCGACATTCACTCTAAAGCAAGAGGCCTCAGCGTGTTTGATCGTATTGCTGGCAGCTTCCCGAATAACCGAGCGCAGGGCATGAACACAGGCAGGCGACAGCCCCAGGCCAGCTTCCGCCTGCAGGGTCCACATCAAAGTGACCCCGTGAGGATCCAGACGGTCCGCGGTTTCCGCCCGAAGGTCTGCCAGCATTTCGTCCAGTGACAATTCTGACTGGTGCGCATGATTGATAACATCCCTGAGATCCGCCAACGTATCGCGGATCATCGCGTCTTTTTTCTCTGATGCATCCGAATGCAAAGCCCTCATCAGCTGAGCACCAATATTGTCGTGCAGATCCCGTGCAATCCTTATGCGCTCTTCCGAGACACCCCGGTCATAAGCAGACCGGCTATCACGCGCCTGCTGTGACAGATGAACCAAATGACGTACAGAGACGACATCCTGCGTACCAAATAGAGAGCGGCCTTGGTTATTGTACTTCAGTCTGTATGCGGGAGAGTCCACAGCAGCCGGAACCCACAAGACAAGCCCCTCCTCCCCGATCGACGGCTCCTCCCCAGCGGGTGTCTCCTCCATCTCCAAAGGCCGGAAATGCGCCTGCAAAAGATCCACCCACGCACGCGAACGCTCAAGGCGATTTGGCTTGAATGAGACATCCAGAACTTGCTGGAACAAGGCCTCATCACCGCTAGGCTTGCCCGATGTAATGCGACGCCAGAGCCGTTCACGCAAAGGCAGATAGGCAAAACCAACGAGCAGTAACGAGATGCCCAGAGCCTGCGATTGCCCAAGGGACAATATCGCGATCATGAACAGGTCGAGCACGATAAGCAAAAGAACCGCAAGCGCGTAAAATACCAACCGGTATGCCCACGCCCCCAGATCGAACAGCCTGTACCGCATCAATCCGACGGCCAACCCCACATAAATTATGAGGAAGAATGTAAAGGCGTAGTTTTCACGGATTAGGGGTGACGCGCCGAATGTAATTGGCAATGCGACTGTGGAAATGAATGCCCCCGCTCCAATCAGGGTTGAAGCCCCCAGCCATCGGGCTATCGCCGCCTGTCTCGGGTCATCTGCGGAAGCACGCATTTGCCAGGCGACCGCAATCACGATCACCAGCATCTCGACAGTCGTTATTCTCTGGACTTCCGCGAAATCCCGCCAGGGACCAAACGTCCGCAGCAATGTCCACACACCGAATACGGCAACTGTCGCAGGCACCAGAATTCGCCAGTATGTCTGTCTCGCAGGATAGATCAGGAAAAGACAGATCATGATGATGCCAAAGGCAGATGCCCCGAGCATGTTCACGATCCAGAACCAAGACACCATTGTATCCGGCAATGGCAAGGCCAGTGAAGGCGCAAAGGATGAAAACAGAACAGCAGTGTGGCCCATCCACTAACCGCCAACAGGGTCGCGGCAGGGTCGGAAGGTTTCAGCGCCCAGACCCAGACCGAGACCAGGTACGCCAGCAAGCCGGTAACAAGCGAACTCCATATGGCGGGGTCTGTGGCTGCGAGGCTTCTCCACGCCGCCATATTCCAAGTCCAACCAGATGCGGGCTGCAAGGCGACCAGCGCCATTGCAAGGAACAGGACGCCGCCAAGTACGGACAAGGCAACAAGCCGGGTCAGCGGGGCGCTGGACGCATACCGTGTACCGCCAGCACCCAGCAATTTCACATTTTCCATTCTACCCCTGACTCCACCAGCTCCGGTCACTTTCTATCGGACCCTATCGTCAAAGCCAGCCGGGGAGGAACCTCCATTTCAGCACCAGACTGGCCAGGATGGTCACTGGCAGACAGTAGCACTCGTGTTGCTGCCCTTCATCGTGCAGTGGGCCCAGCGGTATTTCTGCTTCGTCTCAGCCGAGATCTGCGAAGCGCTTTTCATCGGTGGGGCGAGAAAGACGGGCTGCTCGACGTATAGGTTGGTGCGTTGGAGCCATAGAGTTGATTCCAGCGGGCGTTGGCCATGCCAGGTTCATTGGT
>LZQP01000047.1_pt1 | contig 14595 bp, 19 predicted proteins | sample 768551 | NCBI WGS metagenome assembly LZQP01 (sample SAMN05207184, study PRJNA324509) | oil field metagenome | isolation source: sample BH-FW-16 from oil reservoir | place: India: Bombay High | collected 2015-12-03
AGGTCGGCTGGCGCGTGCTGGCCGTCAGCCCGAATGCAGACCGGCGGGCGGCGCTCGATGCCGCCCTCTGGACCTATGACGACGCGTCCTTCCTGCCGCGAGGCGCCGAAGCCTGAGTGGTGGTTCTACCACCTCTCCCGCACCACGCTGGAGCAGGCGGCGGCGCCCCTCATGTCCAAATGCCTGGAGGTCGGCTGGCGCGTGCTGGCCGTCAGCCCGAATGCAGACCGGCGGGCGGCGCTCGATGCCGCCCTCTGGACCTATGACGACGCGTCCTTCCTGCCGCATGGCCAGGCTGAGGCGCCGGGCCTCGATGCCTCACGCCAGCCGGTGCTGATCTCTGCCAAGGCCGACAATGTAAACGGCGCTTCCGCACTGTTCCTGATGGACGGCGTGAAAGCGCCTGTCGACGCACCCTATACGCGCTGCATGATGATGTTCGACGATGGCGACATGGACGCCCGCGGCGCAGCCCGTGAGGCCTTCAAGGCCGCGAAAGATGCCGGCCTCGTCACCCGCTACTTCCAGCAGACCAGCAGCGGCGGCTGGAAAGAGGCGGGCTCTTAAGCCTTCTTCACGAACTCGGACTTGAGGCCCATCTGGCCGATGCCGTCGATCTTGCAGTCGATGTCGTGGTCGCCGTCGACGAGGCGGATGTTCTTCACCTTGGTACCGCGCTTCACGACCAGAGAGCTGCCCTTCACCTTCAGGTCCTTGATGACCGTCACTGTGTCGCCGTCGGCCAGCGGATTGCCGTTGGAGTCCTTCACGACTTCTCGTCCGATGAGGCAGTCTCGGTGGCAGACCATTCGTTGGCGCATTCGGGGCAGACCAGCATGGTGCCGTCTTCATAGGTGTAGGTGGAGCCACATTTCGGGCAGGGCGGCAGCGTGCTCATGATCGGAACCTTACGGATTGTGTGCTCCGAGCGCCCTAGTCTCTGCAATCGGATTGCGCAAGGCGGCGCTCTGTCCTTGCTCCGGCGTGTCGGCGCCGCTATAGGCCCGCGCAACACTCCAATCTCCGCACAACAGGAACTCCTCCCATGGCTGTCCAGCGCACCTTTTCCATCATCAAGCCTGACGCAACCGAGCGTAACCTGACCGGCGCCGTCAACGCCGTCATCGAGAAAGCCGGCCTGCGCATCATCGGCCAGCGCCGCATCAAGATGACCCAGGAACAGGCCGAGCGCTTCTACGCCGTCCACTCCGAGCGTCCGTTCTTTGGCGAGCTGGTCGAATTCATGACTTCCGGCCCGGTGGTCGTTCAGGTTCTGGAAGGCGAGAACGCTGTCGCGAAATATCGCGAAGTCATGGGCGCCACGAACCCGGCCGACGCGGACGAAGGCACGATCCGCAAGCTTTACGCAAAATCGATCGGCGAGAACTCTGTTCACGGGTCCGACTCCGAAGAGAACGCCGCGATCGAAATCGCGCAATTCTTCTCGGAAGCCGACATCGCCGGCTGAAGCACGTTATAGTCCGCTATAGTCCGAATTGGCCCGCCGGTGATCCGGCGGGCTTTTTCTTTAGTCCGGTTTAGTCGCCAGTAATCGCTGGCAAGCCATGGCCAATGCCTGCGGGTAGAGCTTGTGCTCCTCGACCAGAACGCGCGCGGCCAGCGTATCTTCCGTATCGCCAGGCTGGATCGGCACACGCGCCTGCGCAATGACTTCGCCATCGTCCACACCGGCCGAAACCCAATGGACCGAGCAGCCGCCTTCGGCATCGCCCGCATTAATGGCACGCTGATGCGTGTGTAAGCCCTTGTATTTAGGCAAAAGAGAGGGGTGGATGTTGATCATCCGCCCGGCCCATTTGTCGACAAACCAGGGCGTCAGAACGCGCATGAATCCGGCCAGCGCGATGATCTCCGTACCGGCTTCCTCGAGGATGGCGTCCAGCGCGCGCTCAAACGCTTCGCGGTCCTTGCCGTAAAGCTTGTGGTCGACGAATGCTGTAGCAATTCCTGCAGAAGCCGCCGTTTCCAGCCCCTTCGCATCCGGCCGGTTCGAGGCAACCAGAACAGGCTGTGCGGGGTAGCCGGGATCCTCAGCCGCCTGCAGCAGGGCTTCCATATTGGAGCCACGGCCAGAGATCAGAATGGCAAGCTTGAGGCGCGTCATGCGGCAGCAAGACGCCCCAGAATGACGGGGGACTCACCCGCTGTCTGCAGGATGGCGCAGACTGTATCAGCGTCTTCCGGCGCAACGGTGAAGACCAGGCCGATGCCCATATTGAAGGTACGGTGCATCTCTCTTCTGCAACATTACCTGCAGATTGTAGCCACTCGAAGACGGGCGGTGGCGTCCAGGCCTTGCGCTCGATGACCGGAACCAGATGGTCAGGACACATACGCGGCGTGTTCTCTGTCAGGCCGCCACCTGTGATGTGGGCGAGACCTTTGACCAGCCCCTTGCGGATCAGCGGCAGCGCAACACCTGCATACAGCCGGGTCGGCGTGAGCAGCGCTTCGCCCAGCGTCTGGCTCGAGAAAGGAGAGGCGGAATCGTAGGAAAGCCCCTCGCGCTCCACGATCCGGCGGATCAGGGAGTAACCATTCGAATGCGGCCCAGAGGAGGCGATGCCGATGAGTAGGTCCCCGGCAACCATGGTGTCCATACGGGGAAGCACCTTGTCACGGTCCACAGCGCCGACAACAAAGCCCGCGAGATCGTAATGGCCGGGCGGGTACATGCCGGGCATTTCGGCGGTTTCACCGCCAACCAGCGCGCAACCGGACTGGTGGCAGCCTTCCGCAATACCGGAGATAACCGCTTCGGCGATCCCTTCCTCTAGCTTCCCGGTTGCAAAATAATCCAGGAAAAACAGGGGTTCAGCGCCCTGTGCGAGAACATCGTTCGCACACATGGCGACAAGATCGATGCCGACAGTGTTGTGAATGCCGGTTCGTAAAGCCAGCATCAGCTTGGTGCCGACCCCATCCGTGCCTGATACGAGGATCGGATCCGAGTAGCCGGCAGCCTTGAGGTCGAACAAGGCGCCGAAGCCGCCCAGCCGCCCATGACGCCAGCGCGGCGGGTTGCTTGGCAGCGGCCGATAGCGTCGACAAGGCGTTCGCCTGCCTCAATATCGACACCAGCGTCGCGATAAGAAAGAGAAGTCTTGGAAGGGTCGCTCATGATGCCTCGCGCGTTAGCATGGGGAATTCGACTCTGCCAGTGCCGTGCGCGGTTTGAGCTCCGGGCCGGACTTGCTACAAGGTCGCCAACCGAGGAGGTCTCTGACCATGATTCGTATGTTTCTTGCTTCTGCGCTCGCAGCACTGTTTGCTGTTTTCGGTGCCGCCGCGGATACGCAGGATGTCTATACGATCCCCAATCTCGAAGTGGACGAAACGGCACCGACGCTGATTCAGGCCCGGGAGCAGGCCATGGCTGCTGCGCGTCTTACTGGCGCGCATATCCTGATCAACAAGATTACGCTTGCCGAAGATCGTATCGCAGCAGGTGGTGTCCCGGTGGATGGTGAGCTGGCCAACCGCCTCTCTGCAGCAGTTGATGTCCAGGAAGAGACGGCCGGTGCCGGGCGTACAAAGGGACTCTTCGTGTCGTCTACAATCCGCGCATGGTGCGGGCTCATCTTGATGGCCTGAATGTGCCTTATGTCGACACTCAGGCCCCGCTCAGCCTCATGGTTCCGCTCGCCTCATCTGCCGATCTTGAAGCCGAGTGGCGGGAGGTGCTGGGTCCGGCCAATCCGGGGGCGCTTGCGCCATATGTGACGGCCAACCTTGCCGGTTACTCGGCCTATAGCGATTGGAATGCCATTTCTCCCGAGGCCGGAAGCCTGCGGGCGCGCCGGGGTGTGCTGGCTGAGCTGATGGGGCGTGATGGCGCCTGGCGTGTGAGCGTGTCGACCGTAACGGCCGCAGGTACTGAAGCGATTGGAATCACCTCGCCTGTCCCGACACTGGACGAGGCCTCCACTGCCATGGTTGGGCTTCTTGAGGAGAACTGGAAGCGCGCCTCGATTATCCGCGGGGGAGAGCGGACGCAGGCCAAGGCGACCGTGCGTTACACATCACTCGCTGAATGGAACACGTTGCGGGGCGCATTGGCGCGTTCACCGCTCGTTTCCGATTTCCGTACAACAGCCGTCGCGCGTGATGGGGCTGTCGTGACTTTCGCTTACCTGGGCGACCCGCAACGCTTGCAGAATGATCTGCTGCAGCGTGGCGTGGCACTAGGAGATGAGCCGCAAGCGGGTTGGGTGCTCCGCTCGGCTGTTTCTGCTGCAGGGATTCCGTGAGCAAGCGGCCTCTTGTACCGACCGGACAGCCAGACCAGTTGAGTTTTGCCTTTCCGGCAGGGCCGCTGCGTTTTGGGCAGCTCGTGGTTACGCCGTCAAATCAGGCGGCAGTCAGCGTCATTCGTCAGCCGGCCAAGTGGCCTACAGCCGTGTTCTGCGTCACAGGACCGTTTCGTAGCGGTCTGACCACGCTGCTCCGTGCCTGGTGTGATGAGACAGGCGGCACCTATTTTACGGCCTCTGATTTCTCCAGGCTTAAGTCTGCGCAGCTGGATGCACTGGCCGGTCAGTTCGTCGCTATAGACGATACAGACAGGGTTGCTGCGAATGAAAAGCTCCTGACTTTCATCAACCAGACAGCAAGGAAGGGGGGCGCCTTTTGCTTGCCTCTTCCAACAGCCCATCGCAGTGGCCTGTGACATCTGCCGACCTCAAGTCGCGGCTGAATTCCATGCCGATTGCGGAAGTTCTCCCGCCGGATGAGCCCATGCTCATCGGCAGGCTGCAGGCAGCGGCTGCACGCCATTTCCTGAAACTGGAACCTGAAGTCATCGCTTATTTGTCACCTCGTCTTGACCTCACCTACGAAGCGATTGAGGCCTTCGCCGAAAAGCTAAGTCATGGTGTCACAACAACAGGACGCGCGCCTTCTGTTCCTCTGGCAAAAGAGGTATTGGAGGCGATGGGGCTGGCTGAACCAGACGAGCCGCCAACGAACTGATCGACCGGGGCCGACAGAAGGGGATTTCCATGCCGGAGGGTGTCGCCAAGACAGTGAAGCAGTTGATGTCTTCACCAGAGCGTTTCCTGAACAGGGAGCTTTCATGGCTGGAATTCAACAGGCGTGTCCTTGAGGAGGCTGCCAATCCGAACCATCCACTGCTTGAGCGGCTGCGCTTTCTCTCGATTTCTGCCAGCAATCTCGATGAGTTCGAGATGGTCCGTTATGCTGGCCTGCGAGAGCAAGTCCGGGCTGGTGTTACAAAGCGTAGCCAGGAGGGGCTGACGCCTGTCGTGCAGGTGGAGCAGATCGAGGAGTTGTCTCTCAAACTGATTGCCGAACAGCAGGCTCGCTGGCGGCAGCTGAAAGATGAACTTGAGGGCGAGAATATCCGGGTGCTTTCAGCATCGGATCTCAGCAAGAAAGACCTGACCGATCTCGACGAATTCTTTCGTAGTCATATATTTCCGGTCCTGACGCCGCTGGCGGTCGACCCGGCCCATCCGTTCCCCTTCATTCCGAACCTCGGCTTTTCGGTTGCCCTGGACCTGGTCTCCATGCATGGCGATGAGGGGCATATCGGTATCGTTCCCTTGCCGGCATTTGTGCGGCGGTTCATCCGCCTCCCAAGCCGGCACAAGGGCGTCCTGCGTTTCATTCCGCTGGAAGACGTCATCGGTCTATTCATCGGGGACCTGTTTCCAGGGTTCAAGGAGCGGAGCCGGTGCCTTTTCCGGATCGTGCGTGACAGCGATATCGAGATCGAGGAAGAGGCAGAGGATCTCATCCGTGAATTCGAAGTGTTGCTGAAGCAGCGCCGGCGGGGGCGAATTGTCAGACTGCGCATGCAGTCCAGTGCCCCTCAGCACTTGCGGGAATTCATTACGCGCGAGATTGGCGCGGAGAATGCCGATGTAGTGCTCTATGATGGCATCCTGGGCATGGCGCAGCTGTCGGAGTTGATTGTCGATGATCGCCCGGACCTGAAATTCCCGCCTTATGAACCGCGGTATCCAGAGCGAATCCGTGAAATGGGAGGCGATTGCTTTGCAGCTGTCCGGGTGAAGGACATCCTGGTCCATCACCCATTCGAGAGCTTCGACGTGGTTGTGGAATTTATCCGCCAGGCAGCATCGGACCCGCAGGTCGTCGCGATCAAGCAAACGCTATATCGGACCACGAACAACTCCCCCATTGTCGCTGCGCTGGTTGAGGCGGCCGAGAATGGCAAGAACGTGACCGCGCTGGTCGAGATCAAGGCCCGTTTCGATGAGGAAGCGAACCTTCGCCTGGCACGTGACCTCGAACGCGCGGGTGTTCAGGTCGTGTACGGATTTATAGAGTACAAGACGCACGCGAAGGTGTCTCTGGTGGTGCGCCGGGAGGGCAGTGAACTTCGGACATATACCCATTTCGGCACGGGCAATTATCACCCCGTAAATGCCAAGATTTACACCGACCTCTCATTGTTTACGGCTGATCCAGCGCTCGGCCGGGATGCCAACAGGCTGTTCAACTTCGTTACAGCCTATCGTGAGCCGCCGGAGGTGGGGCCTGAGCTCGAAAAGATCTCAATGTCGCCACTGAACCTGAAGTCAAACCTCCTCAAGATGATTGAGACAGAAGCAAGTGCCGCGAGGAAGGGGAAGCCCAGCGGGATATGGGCTAAAATGAACTCTCTGGTCGATGGAGATGTGATTGATGCACTCTACAAGGCAAGCCAGGCAGGTGTGCCTATCGATCTTGTCGTCAGGGGGATTTGCTGCCTTCGTCCGGGTGTGCCCGGTTTATCCGATAATATCAGTGTCAAGAGTATAGTCGGGCGTTTTCTGGAGCATTCGCGCATCCTCTGCTGCGCCAACGGTGAGGCGCTTCCGTCTCCGAATGCAAAAGTATTCATTTCGTCGGCTGACTGGATGCCGCGCAACCTTGACCGACGCGTTGAGGCGCTTGTGCCAATCGAGAACCCAACGGTTCACCGGCAAGTCCTGAACCAGATCATGGTCGCAAACCTGAACGATGAGATGCAGAGCTGGCTGATGCACGAAGACGGGTCCTATGTCCGGGCAAAAGCTGACCCGGATGGGGCAGGTTTCTCTGCGCACCGATACTTCATGAACAATCCCAGCCTGTCGGGACGCGGCAGTGCTCTCGAGGTCAGCCTTCCGCCCCGCTTGCAACCGAAAGGGAGCAAGGGCTGATGCCTTTCCCGAACTCACACCGTGCCGCCGTCATTGATATCGGCTCCAACTCCGTGCGCCTCGTGATCTTCGATGTGCTCGGCGCATCGATGCTGCCGACATTCAACGAAAAGGTCATGGCCGGTTTGGGGGTGGGATTGTCCAAGACCGGAAAACTGTCAGGTCCGGGGCAAGAGGCAGCCCTATCTGCACTCGCGCGATACCGGGCAATCCTGAAGGCCCTCAATTTACGTAATTTTCTGGCCGTCGCGACAGCGGCTGTGCGTGCTGCTGATGATGGGCCTGATTTTATCCGCAAGGCGAACCGTGTGCTGGGGCGACCAGTTTCTGTCCTGTCTGGAGAAGATGAGGCGCGCTTGTCGGCCCTTGGCGTTGAAGCAGCTTTCATGAGCCGCAGGGCATTATCGGAGACCTTGGGGGTTCCAGTCTCGAGTTCATGCAGATCGGGAAAGGCAAGGCGAAAGGAGAGAGCCTGATGCTCGGTCCGTTATCCCTGATCGAGATTGGGAATGATGCAAAAGAACTTCGCAAGGCCGTCCGTTCCGAACTGAAGAAATCCGCTGTTCTGCCGCGTGCGAAGGGGCGATTTTTTGCCGTCGGCGGTGCGTGGAGGACGTTTGCCAAGATAAACATGGAGGTGGAGAATTACGCACTCCAGGTCCTGCATGGATACCAGATGAACCAGGGGCAGATTGCGCGGACAGCAAAACTTTGTATCGACTCACTGAACAATGCGGCTGCACGCTCAACACTAGAATCCATCGACAAGCGGCGAGCGCGCCATATGCCGATTGCCGCCATTGTGCTGGAGGAAGTTCTGGCCGCCAGCAAACTTGAGGGAATGTCGGTTTCCTCTGCCGGCTTACGTGAAGGCGTGCTGACCGATCTCACGGGCGCAGCGGTTTCAGACCCTCTGCTCGATGGCGTGATAGCGTTTGTCCGTCTTGATCACAACCAGATCGCCTTCGGGCAGGCTCTGCATGATTTTATCGCACCTGCATTTGCTCCGGAAGCGGACTTGTTCGGCTCCCCGGCCGCTGACCTCCGGATTGAACGCGCCGCCTGCATGATGGCAGATAGTGCGGGCCGTTTCCATCCGGATCACCGGGCACTGATGGCCTACGACCAGGCACTGCGCGCGCCTTATCATGGGGTTACCCATGCTGAGCGTGCCATGATCGCATATTCCGTGGGGTGTCGGTACCAGAAGGATTTCAAGCGCCCTGGCGAGTATGTTGGCCTGACATCCGAGCCTCAGGCAGAGAGAGCCAAGCAGCTTGGCAGCGCAATGCGCCTCGGTGCCGTCTTTTCCGGACGGTCAGGGCCGATCCTTCGCCGGGCGACACTCTCTCGAGATGGGGACAAACTGTGCCTCAATGTCAGCAAGGCGGATCAGGCCATGATTTCCGAAACTGTGTCCCGGCGCCTGGCGCAGACGGCCAATGCGCTGCGCCTTCAGCCTGAAATCCGGATTGGTTAGGTCAGACGTCGAACAGGCGAACCTGACCGCCCTCGAAAGACACAGCCAGCTTGCCGGAGAGAAGAGCTTGCGCCTTTCGGCCGAACATCTCGTATCGCCAGCCATTCATGGCCGGAATGTCCTCTGAGGTTTCACCTCGGGCAATGCGATCGATATCGGCGGCATTCGCGATCAGGCGGGGGACGACATCGTTTTCATCTGAAACGTGCTTCAGAAGCACTTTCAGCAATTCGGGGGCGCCTGCCGGGATTTGAGCGTTCTGTTTGCGGGGCTCAAGATCCGGCACAAAATCAGAGGGATTGTCTAGGGCTGCCTGAACCGCCTCTATCAGGCCCTGGCCATGCTTGGAGCGGATGAAGCCATTCGGAACGGCGCGGAGCTGATTGTAGTCATTCTCGCTGCGCGGTTTCTGGCTGGCGATTTCCTGAATGGCATCGTCTTTCAGGATCCGCCGACGAGGCTTGTCCAGATCCTGTGCGAGCTGTTCCCGCCATGCTGCAACTGCAACGATCAGGCCGCATAATCCTTCTTCTGGGTCCGCAATTTCAGACGTTGCCAGGCCTTTGCCGGGTCGGTGTCGTACTTCGCCGGATCTTCCAGGTCGGCCATTTCCTCCTGCACCCATGGCAGGCGGCCGCTGGTTTCCAGTTTTTCCCGCATGATCAGATAGGCGTCGCGCAGGTGAGTGACGTCGCCAAGAGCATAAACGAGCTGCTTCTGGGACAGCGGCCGGCGCATCCAGTCTGTGAACTGGCTGGATTTGTCGATCTGTCGCCGCAGCACGCGCTGGACCAGATTGTCGTAGGAAATCGAGTCGCCATAGCCGAGCGCCATAGCCGCGACCTGTGTGTCGAAAATTGGCCCGGGCGGGTGGCCGATCAGGCGATTGAATATTTCGATGTCCTGACGGGCTGCGTGGAACACTTTCACGCGATTGTCGGCCGCGATGAGGTTCAGGAAGGGGCCAATGTCCAAATCCTCGGCAAGAGGGTCGACAAGACCTTCCACGCCGGGGGCAGAAGCCTGCACAAGGCAGAGTTCCGGCCAATAGGTCGTTTCCCGATGGAACTCGGTGTCGACGCAGATAAAGTCGCTTTCGGCCAGCTTTCCGCAGAAATCTTCGAGGGCCGACTGCTCAGTAATGGGAGTCAGGGTGTTGTCAGTCATCGCGGGCTTGCGTATCGCATCGCCAGAACAAATGCGAGAGGCGAATGCCTCCCGTAAACATTTACTGGACCGACCTTTCCGGAGACTGATCCGATGCACGCCTATCGCACCCACACCTGCGGGGAGCTTCGCAAGACCCATGTTGGCGAAACCGTCAAGCTTTCCGGCTGGCTTCACCGCCGCCGCGAGCATGCTGGTGCCCTGTTTATCGATTTGCGCGACCATTACGGCCTGACGCAGGTCGTGGTCTACCCGAATGCGCCCTTTTATGAGGACGCGAAGCGCGCCTCCGCAGAGAGCGTGCTGACCGTCACAGGCAAGCTGATTGCGCGCGATGCCGAGGCGGTAAATCCGGAACTGCCGACTGGGGAAGTGGAGCTTCCTGCCGAGTCCCTCATCATCGAAAGCGCTGCCGAAAAGCTGCCGCTGCCGGTGTTCGGCGAGCCGGACTATCCTGAAGATATCCGCCTGAAGCATCGCTATCTCGACCTGCGTCGTGAGACGCTGCACAAGAACATGAAGCTGCGCAGCGATGTTATCGCCAGCCTTCGCCGCCGCATGCTTGAGCAGGGCTTCACCGAGTATCAGACGCCGATCCTGACGGCCTCCAGCCCGGAAGGCGCCCGCGACTTCCTGGTGCCGTCGCGCCTGCATCCCGGTGAGTTCTATGCGCTTCCGCAAGCGCCGCAGCAGTTCAAGCAGCTCCTGATGGTTTCCGGCTTCGACCGCTATTTCCAGATCGCGCCGTGTTTCCGCGATGAAGATGCGCGCGCAGACCGCTCGCCGGGTGAATTCTACCAGCTCGATATCGAGATGAGCTTCGTAACCCAGGACGACGTGTTCAACGCGATCGAGCCTGTGATGCGCGGTGTTTCGAGGAGTTTGCGGACTGGGAAGCAAGGGACGTACCGTTCCTGCAGAGCCGTTCCCGCACATTCCTTATGCCGAAGCGATGGCCAAATACGGTTCCGACAAGCCGGACCTGCGCAACCCGCTGGAGCTGGTGGACGTGACCGAATTCTTCGTGGACGAAGAAAAGACTGGCTTCGGGATCTTCGCCAAGATCATCAAGGGCGGTGGCAAGGTCATCGCAATTCCGGCGCCCAAGGCTGCTGCCGAGAAATCCCGCAAGTTCTTCGACGACATGGACAAATGGGCCAAGAAGGAGATGCAGGCTCCTGGCCTTGGCTATGCGCGCCTGAAAGACGCCGATGGCGGTGGAGTGGACAGCCAGGACCCGGCCCTGAAAGGTTTCGCGCCGGACCATCTGGCTGCTCTTCTGGAGAAGATGGGGCTTGGCGCCGGGGATGGTGTGTTCTTCTCCGCCGGCAAGAAAGGTGACGCCTACAAACTGGCCGGTGCCGCCCGCAACAGGATCGGGTCCGAACTGGAGCTGATCGAGCAGGGTGTGTTCCGCTTCTGCTGGATCGTCGACTTCCCGATGTTCGAATGGGATGAAGACAACAAGAAGATCGACTTCAGCCACAACCCGTTCTCCATGCCACAAGGCGGCATGGAAGCGCTGGAAGCGGCCAAGACGGATGACGAGATCCTCGACATCAAAGCCTTCCAGTACGACATCGTCTGTAACGGCATCGAGCTGTCTTCCGGTGCAATTCGTAACCACCGCCCGAACCTGATGCTGAAGGCATTCGAGATGGCGGGTTATGGTCCGGAGGTCGTGGAAGCCGAGTTTGGTGGCATGCTGAATGCCTTCCGCCATGGCGCACCTCCGCATGGTGGTATTGCGCCGGGTGTGGACCGGATCGTGATGCTGCTGGCAGACGCCGAGAATATCCGCGACGTGACCCTGTTCCCGATGAACGGGCAGGCACGCGACCTGATGATGGGCGCTCCGAGCCCGGTGGATGAGCGCCAGCTGCGCGAACTGAACATCCGCCTCGCACCGCAGGTGAAGTCCTGAAACAAAAGCCCGCCCGGATGAGACGTCCGGGCGGGCTTTTATTATTCAATGATATCTGGGTGTTACTGGCATTCCGGAAGATGCAGTCCGCGTGGCAGCAGGGTGCGCTGTGACACGCAGGCGCCTTCAAAGTCAGCATCCTGCCAGCCGATAAGGCCCGTTAAATTCGCATCGACGAAACGGGCATCCTTGAAGGACGCACCACGCGCATCAGCGCCATCCAGCTTGGAGAGCGCCAGATTGGCTCCGTTGAAGATAGCGGCCATCATGACGGTGTGGCTAAGATCCGCACTGGTCAGGTTTGCACCGGAGAAGTCGGCCCCTTCCAGAGAGGCTGTCGACAGGTTAGCCCCCGCGAAATTGGCGCCAACCAGCATTGCCCGCTGCAGGTTGGTCCCAACCAGAACGCTTTGCTTGAATTCTGCGCCGCTCGCCTGAATCGCCTGCAAGCGCGCATTGGCAAGATTCGAATTTGAGAGTTTCGCGGATGTCAGGATCGCAGCGCGCATATCTGCGCCGGTTGCGGTGATCCCTTCAAAATTTGTTTCCTTGGCCAGAGTCCCGCGCATGAAAGCATATTCGAGGTTTGCTTCGCGGTAGTTTGCGCCACTGAGGGTCCAGCCCGTCAGATTCCTGCCAGAAAGATTGCAGCCGCCACACGACCCGACATAGCTCGGAGCCCAGGCAACCGGCTGGCTCGGCTTCGGTTGCTCCTGAGCCACCGCCCCAAGGGCAGTAACAGAAGCAAGAGAAAACAGGCAGAACAGGGCTCTGATCATGCTTACTTGGATAGCGCGTTGTTTTGCGTGCCAAAACTGAACAAGCTGTAACGACTGTTTCGCGGTCACAGGTGTTGCAGAATTGCCATGACTGTTACAGCCGGGAGCATGGATACCAGCTTTCCGGCTGAAAATGCCCAGAGTTATTTCTGTTTGCGGGATTCTTCACCGCACGTATCGCACTCGATATCGCCGTCTTCGCTGATCTCAAACAGGGTAAAACTACCGCAAACCGGGCAGGCATCGCTGAGATAGTCAGGTGCATCCAGGGTCTCTGTTTCAGCCTCTTCGGCGGCATTCTCTGCAGCTTCCGCCTCTTCATCGGCGAGTTTCTGGGCGCGTTTCCGGTCCAGAATCACGATGTTGTCCGGCAACTGGCCTCTGGAGAAGCCGCGGGAGATGATCTGTGCGGCTTCTTCCGTGAAGGGGGCGGGTTGAGTCCGTGTGCCGTCGCCTGCACCGCGGCCGAGGCGTCATGGGTGACATCCACTTCCGCAAGATCGTCACGTCCGAGATAGGAAACGGCCAGCTCCCGGAAAATATAGTCCAGAATGGATGTCGCCCGCGTGATCCGGTCGTTGCCTGTCACAGCGCCCGCTGGTTCGAAGCGGGTGAAAACGAAAGCATCGACGAATTCTTCAAGGGGTACGCCATATTGCAGGCCAATGGATGTCGCGATGGCGAAATTGTTCATGAGGCTTCGGAAGGCCGCGCCTTCCTTGTGCATGTCGATGAATATCTCGCCGAGGGATCCGTCCTCAAATTCGCCAGTGTGCAGGTAGACTTTGTGTCCTCCGACAGAGGCTTTCTGAATGTACCCCTTACGGCGGTCCGGCAGGCGCGTGCGGGCGGCGCCGTCCGTGGCGGGAAGGCCATAGGACCCACTAGAGGCGGGTGTATCAGCCTCCGTCGCGATTTCCTCTGCGAGGGCCGCGATGTGTTCCATGCGTTCCTGCACTTCGTCAGAAGCTGGTGCGCGGTGCCCGATCAGTTGCACCGAGAGGCCAGCATCAAGTGCGGCTTCAGCCATATCGAGACCACCCTGGGCGCCAACCGACACGGTCACGCCGCCGCCAAGCGCCTTGGCACATGCAGCCGCAAAGGCAATTTCAGCCTCTGGCGAGGCGCCGATCTGCAGGCCGCAATCGGCCATGATCTCGGCAGTTGAGTCGCCGTTTTCGCCAGAGATCGTGATCTCCGCGTTCTGGATGTCTTTCCGGGAAAAACCGATGGCTGACAGGAGGCCGGCACCGTCTGCATCGAATTGCTCTGGTGCGAGCTTGAGATCGCTGGAAATGATCTCGTCGCCCAGCACCCAGCGTGAAAAGGCAGCATTCAGGGGAAGGCCTTCTCCAAGTGCGCGGGAGACCTTGTCGATCGCCAGATCTGTGAACCCCGGTCCCGCAACCGGTCCAGGCCGAGTGCTCGGTCCAGGTCCGATTCGCCTGACGCAGCGATTCTCTCTAGTGCCATGGGGAGGCGCTCTGGCGCGTGATGGGCAATGCCGAGTCGGCCGGCGCGAGACAGGGTCGGGGCCTCATCGCCATAGGCCAGCACAGTCGCGAGTGGTGCGGTGCCGCTGCTTTCGCAATCCGGCAGGAACGCCCCAAGATCTGCCACGGGCAGGACCAATGCGCTGCAGCTGCGTTTTCCCGATGTCTTCCGCGCCTGAATGTTCAGGTTTTTTGCGTGTGTTGCGGGGAAAGCAGCTCCCGTAACACCTGTTTTACCAGCGCACAGAGGCTGAGGCGGCGGCTGCACCATCCGGTGACGCATAGTCGATACCGAGTGACATGACCGCCGCTGAGAGGCCTGCGATAATAATCGCGCCGTCCGGCATCTCGCTCGCTGCGGCTTCCAGTGCATCGCAAAGATAGTCAGCCTCATCCGTCACCGATGGCCATTGCAATGTCGACTATCCGTGCCGGGCTGCCCGCCGATGGCAGGCTTTCGGTCGATACCGAGTGACATGACCGCCGCTGAGAGGCCTGCGATAATAATCGCGCCGTCCGGCATCTCGCTCGCTGCGGCTTCCAGTGCATCGCAAAGATA
>LZQP01000048.1_pt1 | contig 14151 bp, 24 predicted proteins | sample 768551 | NCBI WGS metagenome assembly LZQP01 (sample SAMN05207184, study PRJNA324509) | oil field metagenome | isolation source: sample BH-FW-16 from oil reservoir | place: India: Bombay High | collected 2015-12-03
CGGCCTATACCGATGGCGTGAAGGCCAAGGACACAAGCAGCCCTGAAAAGCGCCTGCGGGCGGCCTCCATCCTGCTGATCGACGACCTATACCGATGGCGTGAAGGCCAAGGACACAAGCAGCCCTGAAAAGCGCCTGCGGGCGGCCTCCATCCTGCTGATCGACGACCTGCACCGGATTTCCGGCAAGCCGGGCACCGAGACGGAGCTGTTCCAGAACATCCGCGAAGTCACCGGCCAGGGCGGCAATGTCGTCCTCGCAGGCGACAAGACGCCGGGCGAACTGGCTGGCTTCTCGCCGCGGATGATGAGCGAGCTGAAGGGCGCCACGGTCGTCGAGGTCGAACTGCCGGACGAGGACATGCGCCGCGACATCGTTCGCCGCCTGGCCGCGCACATCGCGCAGGACCATCGGACTTCGTGCTGAACGAAGCCCTGGTCGAGCGTATCCATACCGGCATTCGCGGCCCCGGCCGTGAGCTGACCGGCGCGGTCTGGAACCTCTTCACCGAGGCAGGCTTCGGCACGATGACGCCGACGTCCGACATGCTGGAGCGGGTCATCCGCCGCATGGAAGGCGAAGTGCGCGCGCCGACGATCGAGCTGGTGAAAAAGGCGACGATGAAGGTCTTCAACGTGTCGAAGGCCGACCTCGAAAGCCCGTCCAAGGCCCGCACGTCGTCTATCCGCGCCAGATCGCCATGTATCTGTGCCGGGAGCAGACCCATAAGTCCTTCCCGCAGATCGGGCGTGCCTTCGGCCGGCGTGATCACACGACCGTGCTGTATGCCCACCGCAAGCTCGCCAAGGAGCTTCCGAAGGATGCAGAACTGTCCGCGGACATCGCCCGCGTGGCCGCTGCCATCCTCGAATTGCAGGCCGCAGGCGTCCATTAACGAACTCAAAAGGCCGTGACCGCGATCAGCGCTTGGCTTTTTCGTATGGATGTTTAAATGTTCTCAGCCCGTTCCCTGCCGTGGAACGGGCTGATTCTGTCGGCACGTACCGACCGGACAGACCAGCAGGCAAACGCAACAGGTTTAACGGACAGTGGCTCCCACGGCTGTCCGGGATGGACGGAACAGACGATGAAACTGACGATCGAACGCAGCGACCTCCTCAACGCACTCTCCCACGTGCAGAACGTGGTCGAGCGGCGGAACACGATCCCGATCCTGTCCAACGTGCTGCTGCAGGCTTCCAATGGCGAGCTGCGCCTGACCGCAACCGACCTCGACATCGAGGCGGTCGACAGCGCCCCGGCCAAGGTGGCAACCGAAGGCGCCGTGACGGCCCCGGCCGGCACCCTGTTCGACGTGGTGCGCAAACTGCCCGCAGGCGCCGAGGTGGAGCTGGAGCTGCAGCCCGCGAACCAGCGCCTGTCGATCCAGGCCGGCCGCTCGCACTTCGAACTGCCGACCCTGCCCGCGTCCGATTTCCAGACCATGACGACCGACGACAGCGCCATCAAGTTCGCGCTCGACGCCAAGGACCTGGCCCGCCTGATCGACAAGACGCGCTTTGCGATCTCGACCGAGGAAACCCGCTACTATCTGAACGGCGTCTACCTGCACGCCACGAAGGACGATGACGCAAGCCGGTGCTGCGCGCCGTGGCGACGGACGGCCACCGTCTGGCGCTGGCCGAGGCAAAGGCGCCGGAAGCTCTGCCGGTCTTGAAGGCGTGATCGTGCCGCGCAAGGCCGTGGGCGAGGCCCGCCGCCTGATCGACGGCCTCGACGGCCCGGTCGACATCGAAGTCTCCGACACCAAGATCATCATCCGCGCAGGCCGCGCCACGCTGACCTCGAAACTGATCGATGGTGCGTTCCCGGACTATGCCCGCGTGATCCCGAAGGGCAACACGCGCAAGCTGTCGATCGACAACAAGGCCTTCGAAGCCGCCGTCGACCGCGTGTCCACCGTTTCGGCGGAGCGGTCGCGTTCGGTGAAACTGTCCCTCTCGGACGGCAAGCTGGTACTGGCGGTGAACCATGCCGAAACGGGCGTGGGCAATGAGGAACTGGAAGCCGAGTATGGCGACGAGCCGATGGAGATTGGCTTCAACGCCAAATACCTGCTCGACATCGCCGGCCAGATCGAGGCAGCCGAAGCCGAATTCATGTTCAATGACCCGGCCTCCCCTGCTCTCGTGCTGGACCCGTCCGACGACTCCGCGCGCTATGTGCTGATGCCGCTGCGCGTCTAATTCCTGACACGGAGCGGCCGGAACGCCAGAGGCAGGCCGCGTGACGACATGACCGCCCTAACGAGACTGTCGCTCACCGATTTCCGCAATTATGCGTCGCTGACCCTGCCGCTGGATGGCCGGCATGTCTGCCTCTATGGCGCCAATGGCGCGGGCAAGACCAACCTGCTGGAAGCGGTCAGCCAGCTGGGGCCCGGCCGGGGCCTGCGTTCCTCCACCCTGCCGGAAATGACCCGCACCGGCTCTGCCGGCAGCTGGACCGTGGCCGCGACGATGGCGGACGAACACAAGGTGGGCGTCACGCTGGACAATTCCGGCGGCGGCTCCAAACGGGTCGTGCGGCTGGACGGGGCGCCCTCCACCGCGACCGAGCTGGCAGAGATCGTCCGCATCGTCTGGCTGACCCCGAACATGGATGGCGTCTTCCGCGGCAGCGCCAGCGACCGGCGGCGCTTCTATGACCGCCTCGTCCTGGCGCACACGCCGAGCCATGCCAGCGCCTCCAGCCGCTATGAGCGCGCCATGCGGGAGCGCAATGCCCTCCTGGAGCGCGGCCATGTCGATCCGGCCTGGGCGGACGCAATCGAGACGCGCCTTGCCGAAAGCGGCGCAGAGATCGCCATCAATCGCGCCCATCTGCTGGACTCGCTGCAGGCCGCGATCGAGGCCCGGCCGGAGGGGCATTTTCCGAAGGCGGACATTTTCCCTCGAAGGCAAGGCCGAGCAGGCCGCCATGCGCGGGGATGATTTCAAATCCATCTTCGAAATGCTGGCAGAGACGTGGCGCACCACACGGCGCCGCGACATGGCGGCCGGGCGCACGCTGGACGGGCCGCACCGCTCTGACCTCGCCGTCATTCACCGGCCGACCGGCGCGCCTGCGAAAGATGCCTCCACCGGCCAGCAGAAGGCCCTGCTGATCGGCCTGATCCTCGCTTCGGCCACGGCGCTGAAGGTGGAACGCGACGGGCCGCCGCCGCTGCTGCTGCTGGATGAGGCCGCTGCACACCTGGACCCCGACCGTCGCGCTGCCCTGTTCGACGAGATCTGCGCGCTTGGCGGCCAGGCCTGGCTGACGGGTACGGAGAAATTCCTGTTCGACAGTTTCGGCGACCGCGCCCAGGCCCTGCATGTGCAGGAAGGCGCGGTGACCGTAGAGGGCTGAAGCCTACTGCTTGATGCGCAGGTCAGCGATCGACTGGGCGATTTCCTTGTAGACCTGCAGCAGTTCGTCACCATCGGCAGCCGAATAGGCAAAGGCCGGGCTGGTGGCGCAGTATTCGAGGATCGTGCGCCCGTCGCCGGTGCGCTGCACAGTATCCGGAACCTGGAAGCCAACCGTGTAGACCGTCACCTTCGAGGGCGAGGCCTTCATCTGGTCACAGAGGTCCATGGACTGCTGGAAGGAGTCCTTGGTGGCCGTGTAATGCTCCGAGTTGAAGTCACCATCGGTCATCAGGATGATCGCCTTGGTGGCGTTCACCTCATCATACTTCCACGGCTCGGACGCAGCCGGCCAGATGGACGACCAGTTCGGCGAGATCAGGTACCAGCCCCAGGCAATGCGAGATGGCCTGCCGTGCCGCCGCCTGCCGTCAGGCCGTTCACGTGCGCCTTGAGCGCGGCCTTGTCATCGGTCAGCGGGACCGGGCCGGAAGACCGGCAAGTGGCGTAACTGTTCGAGAACGCCCCTCTGTTGGAATTCGCCCCGCCATAGGCGACCTCTTGCCAGCCGTCATACTTGCTGCGGTCGCTGGAGCTGAAGTTCCATTGCGGATTGGATGCGCCGATCCAGGCGAACGAACCGGGCGCCACATCGGTCGCCGCCTGAGAGCCGGTCCGCTCATAGACACAACTGGAGGGCACCGAGACATCCGAATAGAAACGGCGTGCCGGATCCCAGTCCCAGTTCGAGTTACGGTCACAATAGCCGTAATCGAGGCAGGTGCCAGTCTGGTAGTAGAAGAAGCGCTTGTTGGTCGCCAGATCGACCATGCGCTTGCCATTGTATGAGTTGTAGTTGGCAGAGGCTGCCAGGTTCGAGGCATCCGCAGGCAGAGAGACGCCATCGGTCACCGCATTGATGTACGAACCGGCATTGACGGAATTGTTGTAGGTGGCGATCGCGATACGGATCGTCTTGTCGTCCGGCATGTCGTCCGGCAGGAGCGTATCGAACGCGGCAGTGGCCGCCGTCTTCAGGAGCGACAGGCGGTTATAGCTGTTCATCGAGCCCGAGACGTCGAACACGAACGCCACGTCCACCTTGCCGACCGAATAGGTCGATGTCGTGGACACGGTGAAATCGAGATGATCCTGGCCGAGGATCTGCGAAATGAAGGTCGGCTGGACACAGCTGACACGGGCCGTGATGTCCTCGCTGATATTATCCATGGACACCGCGATCTCTGCGCAGGTCATGCCGCCGCCCTGCATGCCGATCAGGGCCCCGGCATATTGCCGGACTTCCGCCTTCACCTCTTCGTCGGTCCTGCCTTTCTGGCGCTCCAGCGCACCGGCCAGAACCGCGGAGTCGAGCGCGTACTGGACCTTTTCCTTCTGGGAGAGCGTGTAACGCAGGTCGATCGCCATGCCGGCGAGCCCCATGATGGCGACCATGACCAGTGCCATCAGCACCATGATGTTGCCGCCGGTATCGTCGCGCCACCGTCTGAGAAGGCCCTGAAAGCCTGACATCCGCATTTTCATTGTCCTGCTCCGCCACCCGGAAAACCAACCCAATATGCATAGGATGGGTTGCGCCGCTGTTCCGTTGCCGATGGCAATTTGCGCCCAGGCGCTAAAACGGTTTTAACCAAGACAGGCGGGTTTCAGGGGGGACTCTCCCCTTCTGGCCCCGTGCCGTCCCGCCCTGTCCGACAAGGGCAGCGCAAGCGAAGGAATCGCGCTAGGCATCATGGGCTTGCGCCTGCCATCGACAGCGCCGCCGAAACTGAGGAGCCCCAAGCCATGCAACAGTATCTCGACCTGCTGCGCGATGCCCTGGAAAACGGTTTCGAGCGGAGCGACCGGACCGGAACGGGCACGCGGGCCGTTTTCGGCCGCCAGATGCGCTTCAATCTGGAAGACGGCTTCCCGATGGTGACCACCAAGAAGCTGCACCTGCGCTCGATCATCATCGAGCTGCTCTGGTTCCTGAAAGGTGACACCAACATCAAGTACCTGAAGGACAACAAGGTCTCGATCTGGATGAGTGGGCCGACGAGAACGGCGATCTCGGCCCCGTCTATGGCAAGCAGTGGCGCAGCTGGGCCGCGTCGGACGGGCGCTCGATCGACCAGATCCAGTGGGTGCTGGACGAGATCCGCACCAATCCGAATTCGCGCCGCCTGATCGTGTCGGCCTGGAACCCGGCGGACGTGAACGAGATGGCCCTGCCGCCCTGCCACTGCCTGTTCCAGTTCAATGTCATGAACGGCAAGCTGAACTGCCAGCTCTACCAGCGCTCGGCGGACATCTTCCTCGGCGTGCCGTTCAACATCGCCTCCTATGCGCTGCTGACGCTGATGATGGCGCGGGCAACGGGCCTGAAGCCCGGCGAGTTCATCCACACGTTCGGCGATGCGCACCTCTACCTGAACCATGTGGAGCAGGCAGAGCTGCAGCTGTCGCGCGAGCCCCTGCCCCTGCCGACCATGGTCATGAACCCGGACAAGACGGACCTGTTCGGCTGGGAGTATGAGGACTTCAAGCTGGAGAACTATCAGGCCCACGCCCACATCAAGGCGCCGGTTGCCGTCTGATCCTATCAGCCTGATCTTGCCAGCCTGGTGGCCTATTCTTCCTTGAGGGCTTCCCAGGCCGTCCAGGCATCGCCCGCATACATCAGCGCCGGGCCGCCGCCCAGATAGACCACCATGCCCAGCGCCTCGGCGACTTCGCCATCCGTGGCGCCAAGCCGTTTCAGGGCCTTGGTGTGGAAACCGATGCAGCCGTCGCACTGTTTGGCGGTGCCGATGGCCAGCGCGATCAGTTCCTTCGTCTTCATGTCCAGCGCCCCGTCAGTCAGGGCTGCCTTGGCCATGGCGTTGAAGTGATTGATCGTCTCCTTCGCGCCGCCAGCGCGCAGGCCGCCAATCCCCTGGCTGATGGCTCCGGTAATGGCGGCATAATCCTTGGGTCCAGCACTCATGATCGCTCCTCTTTCGGGCCTGTTGCTCAAACTGTTTCCTAGCTGGTCACTTAAAGTGGCACCTTCAATAAGGGTTTAACCGGATGGATGCCGTCTTCCGGATTCCGATTACCAAGAATGGTTGCCAGTTCCGATTGGCAGAGAAGGCGACGGCCTCTAACCTGCCACCATGTGCGGACGGTTTTTCAGGCATGAGATCAGCTGGGCGGAGTTTGACGACGCCCTGTCGATCATTCCCCCGGCAGGCGTCGCGCCGCCGGAAGCGGCCTACAATATCGCGCCGACGCAATATGCCCCCATCATCCGCCTGACGCCGGAGGGCGAGGCCCAGCCAGCCGGCACGCTGCAGATGGCACCCGCCATGTGGGGCCTCGTGCCCAGCTGGTGGCACCAGCCGCTGAAAGAGAAGAAGTTCGCCACCTTCAACGCCCGTGCCGAGGGGCTACAGGAATCGAACACATTCCGTGGCTCTTTCCGGCACCGGCGCTGTCTTGTCCCCGCCAGCGGCTTCTATGAATGGACCGGGCCGAAGGCGCATCGCACGCCCTTTGCCATCGGCCTGCGCAACCGGCGCTGGTTCTGCTTTGCGGGCCTCTGGGACAGGGCCATGATCGACGGGTCGGAGATCGACAGTTTCACCATCCTCACCACGAAGCCGAACGACCTGATGGCCGGGCTGCACACGCGCATGCCGGTGATCCTGGACGCGCAGGACCATGCCCGCTGGCTGAAGGCGTCCGCGCGCGATGTCGAAGACCTGTTCGAGCCCTTCCCCACCGACGCGATGCACGCCTGGCCGGTCGGCGCAGCGGTGGGCAATGTGCGTAATCAGGGCCCCAGCTGATCGAAGAAGCCTGACGGGGCGCCGGGCCAGCCGCTTCGCCCTGAACGTGTAATCGTTTGCCGCCAAACGCGAATTCGACCAGTCTCAGCCGATCCACCGGGGAAAAGCCCCTGGTGGATTTCTACGGGAGGGTACCCAATGAAAGTCTTTATCGCGGAACTTATCGGCACGTTCACGCTGGTCCTGTTCGGGTGCGGCGCGGCCGTGCTGGCGGGCGAGTTCGTCGGCCAGCTGGGCATTGCCATGGCCTTCGGCCTGTCCATCGTGGCCATGGCCTATGGCATCGGGCCGATCTCCGGCTGTCACATCAATCCGGCCGTCAGCTTCGGCGCTTCATCGCCGGGCGCCTGTCCATGAAGGACATGCTGCTCTACTGGGCCGCGCAGTTCGTCGGCGCCTGATTGCGGCGGGCGTGCTCTACCTCATCGCCAGCGGCAAGCCGGGCTATGACATCGCTATCAACGGCCTCGGCCAGAACGGCTATGACGCTGGCTCTCCCGGCGGATACAGCCTGGCGGCAGGCTTCATCTTCGAAGTCGTGGCGACCTTCCTGTTCCTGGTGGTCATCCTCGGTGCCACCTCGAAGAACGCGCCGGCAGGCTTTGCCGGTATCTCCATCGGCCTGACGCTGGCCATGATCCACATTGCCGGCATTCAGGTGACCGGCGTGTCGGTGAACCCGGCGCGCAGCTTCGGCCCGGCCGTGTTTGTTGGGGGCCAGGCCCTCACCCAGCTCTGGCTGTTCATCGTCGCCCCGCTGATCGGCGCAGGACTCGCCGGTCTCCTCGCTACGATGAACCTCACCGTCAGCGACGACTAGGCGCCTTCAGAGTTCGGCAGGATTGGTCAGGCCGAGGTCCTCTCGCCGCCGGATGATGGCGGAGACGATCACGGCCCCGACCATCTTGCCGATCACGAAGACGATCCAGTTCACATGTGCAGCGAGTTGCCGGGCTCGGCGCCGAACTCGATCTGCTTGGCAAGGTCAGCCCCGTACAGGAACACCGTCGTATCGACCGGCGCCGCCAGTGCGCTGGACATCAGGATCCGCGTCGACAGGCGGTATTTGGTGAAGGTGAACAGCAGCCAGTCCACGCCTTCCGACACGGGCGAAGGCAATGCCGCTGGCCAGCGCGATCACGGGCCATGCGTAGTAGAACGACCAGCCCACCGCCAGCAGCATGACGACCAGCACGCGGTGGTGCATCTCGCGCTGAACGAAGTCCCGCACCACGAACACCATGCCGGTCACCAGGTCATCGGGTGCAGCGACATGCCGTGGGCAAACAGCGTGCCCGCATGCGGCGCGATTACCTGATATTCCGGGATGACCCCGAACGACCAGTTCAGGAAGGGAATCAGGGCGACATAAAGAATCGCCCAGAACCGTCCCTGCAGCAGCCAGATGGCACTGAAGGTCAACGCCAGGGCCAGAAGCGCAGGCAGCAACTGCCCCGCGTGCCCATTCGTAAGCACTGAAATCAAGGTGTTAATCACGGCACTCCCCGGCACAGCTGCATTATTAGCCATTGAGACTGACTTGCAAGCCTTGTCATTACACGCGTGTAATGGCCATTACTGAGTCGTGTTCAGGGTAGGAACCCGATCCACCACGACAGGACTTCCGCAACAAAGGTGTTGCCGCCATGCCGGATCAGCTGAATGTCTGCCTTATTGCCGCCCGCGGACGGAATAATGTCATCGGCAATGAGGGCGATCTGCCCTGGCGGCTGAAGGACGATCTCGCCTTTTTCAAGAAGGTGACCATGGGCTGTCCCATCCTGATGGGCCGCAAGACCTGGGAGAGCCTGCCCTTCCGCCCGCTGAAAGGCCGCGAGAACATCGTGATGACGCGCGACTGGACCTATAATGCGCCGGGCGCACGGGTCTATTCCAGCTTTCCGGCAGCCATCAACGCGGCCCGCGCCATTGCCACACGGCAGGGCGCCGGGTGTGTCTTCGTCATCGGCGGCGCCACGATCTATGATCTGGCCCTGCCCTATGTCGACACGATCTACATGACCGAAGTGGACGCGAGCCCCGAAGGTGACGTCTTCTTCCCGCAACTCGCCCCCGATGAGTGGAAAACCGAAACCATGGCCAGCCACGAGGCAGGCGACGGCAACGACCATCGCTTCTCCATCGTGAAAATGCAGCGCGAGCCGGCCTTCGTCACCCGGCGCTGATCCGGCGGCGTCGCGCCCGGATTCCTGACATTCCAACTGCCATATTGCGGTCCCGGCAAGTCCTGCCTAGGGTGACCGCAAAAATGGGAGGAATGAATGGAATTCGAAACAGTCGCGAGCGGCTTGCGCTTTCCCGAAGGCCCCGTGGTCATGGCCGACGGTCCATCATTGTCGTCGAGATCGAGAAGAAGTGCATCACGCGCTGCTGGGATGGCGGCAAGACCGAAGTGATCTGCACGCCCGGCGGCGGCCCGAACGGCCTCGCCATCGGCCCCGACGGGGCGCTCTGGGTCTGCAACAATGGCGGTTTCGAATATCACGAGATGGACGGCATGCTGATCCCCGGCAACTGTCCGGACAATTATGATGGCGGCCGCATCGAACGGGTGGACCTCTCCACCGGCAAGGTTGAGCGCGTGCTGGACGCCGTGGACGGCAATCCGCTGAGAGGCCCGAACGACCTGGTCTTCGACAAGGCGGGCAACCTCTATTTCACCGACCACGGCAAAGTGTTCCCGCGCCACCGCGAGTTCGGCGGGCTCTATTACCTCGCCAATGGCGCCAGCGAGGCGAAGGAACTCGACTATCACTATTCCAGCCCGAACGGCGTCGGCCTCTCACCGGACGAACAGACCGTCTACATGGCCGACACGATGACCGGCCGCATGTGGGCCTTCGACCTGGAAAGCCCGGGCGTCATCAAACCGGCGAGCCCGCTGAATGGCGGCCGCGTCGTCGCCACCATGCCGGGCCTGCAATATTTCGACAGCCTTGGCATGACCGCAGCGGGAATGTCTGTGTGGCGACTATCCTGAATGGCGGCATCACCACGATCACGCCGGACGGCCAGCACAGCCATATTGCCTTCCCGGACCTTCTGGTCACCAATATCGCCTTTGGCGGGGATGACATGCGCGATGCCTACATCACGCTGTCAGGCACAGGGAACCTGATCAAGTGCCGATGGCCGGAGCCCGGCCTGAAGCTCAACTTCAACGCCTGATCCATGAGATAGGGGGACGCTCATGAAAATCCTGAAACCGGTGCTTGTCATCCTGGCGCTGGTACTGGTGGCCGGAGCCATCGCGCGCACAGCCTTCAGCACACAGATCGGGGAGCTGTCTTCAGGGCCGCCGTGAAAAGAATGTCGGGCGCAATGCGCTGGCCGATGCGCCCGACGGGCTGACGGTCGTTCTAGTGGGTACGGGCTCCCCCTGCCCGATCCGAAACGCGCAGGCCCGATGACCGTGGTGGCGGCAGGCGACCGGGTATTCATCGTGGATGCGGGCGCAGGTTCCGGACGGCGCTTCGGCGATCTCGCCCTGCCCTGGGGCCGGGTGGAAGCGGCCTTCCTGACCCATTTCCATTCCGACCATATCGACGCCTCGGCGAAGTCATGCTGCAGCACTGGGCCGCAGGCGGGGCGGACACGCCGCTCGCCCTCTATGGCCCGGAAGGCGTGGAGCGGATCGCGGCTGCTTCAACGAAGCCTATGCGCAGGATGCGGTCTATCGCATCGCCCATCATGGGGCGGATGTCGTGCCGCCTTCGGGCACAGGCGCGGAGGCCTTCCCCTTCTCCACCGATGGCGGCGCCGTGCGCGTCTATGAGCGGGACGGCCTGACCATCACGCCGTGCCGGTGGATCACAGCCCGGTCATCCCGCCGTTCGCCTACCGCTTCGACTACATGGGCCGCTCGGTCACGGTTTCGGGCGACACGAAAAAGGACCAGGCCCTGATCGACCTCGCCCGTGGCACGGACGTGCTGGTGCACGAGGCGCTGAACGACGAGATGGTGGGCACCATTGCAGGCCAGCTCGATACACTCGGCGCGAAGCGTCTGGAAAAGATCATGACCGACATTCCGGACTATCACACCAGCCCCGTCCAGGCCGCTGAAGTGGCAAGCGAAGCCGGCGCAGGCCTGCTGGTCTTCACCCATATCGTCCCGGCCCAGCAAGCCGCATTCTCTACCCGGCTTTCATGAAGGGCACGAAGGAAGCCTTCGACGGCCCGATCCTGATGGGCGAAGACGGCATGGCCTTCGAACTGCCGGCCGGCAGCGACAAGATCATCCGTAAGCGGCTGGATTAGGCCCCGACCTGCCAGCAGATCACAATTCCCGGCCCGCGGTCGCCCCGCGGGCCGAATCATTTCAGGTCTCTGCCTCCGCTGGCACCCCAAACAGGAGCAGTGATGAAAAGCGTTTCGTAGCGGCCCTTGCCGCCTCCTTTCTCGCCTTTGGTTGTACGGCGGAGCAAGCCTCTCCCGGCGCGCGGTCGAAGCGGCTGATACCGGAGAGAGCGAAGACGCCTCGCGGCCCTGCTGGACGAGCTGGACTTTTCAGGCACGCTTCTTGTCAGCAAGGGCAACGAGACGCTGCTGCGCGAGGCGGTCAATGCCTCCGGCATCGAGGAGGCGCAGGCCGTGACCCCGGACACAAGCTTCCCGATCGCTCGATGACCAAGAGCTTCACGGCCGCACTGGTGCTGAAACTGGTGGATGAAGGCAAGCTCGGGCTGGACCAGACGCTGACGGAATTGCTGCCGGAATTCGATGTGCCCTATGCCAGCGAAGTCACGCTGCGCCACCTGCTGCAGAACCGTTCCGGCATCCCGCACTATATCGACATCCCCGGCTGGTTCGACAATGACGTGAAACGCGCCTTCACCAGCGAAAGCTTCATGGACACGCTGGAACAGCTGGAGCTGAAATTCCCGCCCGGCAGCGATTATCTGTATTCGAACGTGAACTATTACCTGCTGGCCCTGATGATCGACCGGTATTCGGGCATGGATTACGAGGCTTATCTGCAAACGCAGATCCTGGGTCCGCTTGGCATGAGCGCGACCGGGCAGCTCTACCGGGACGCAGACGGCATCGCTGCAAACTATCTGAGGAATGATGACGGCTCTTACGAAATCATTCCCGTCGTGAACCCTGCCCTGTTCCGCGGCACTGCTTCCATGGTCTCGACTGCAGACGACCTCAGGGCCTGGGGCCGGGCGGTCATCGACGGCGAGGCCTATTCAGAGGCGGCCGCCGCAGAAGCCTTCAATGCCGACACGCCCATGGCCTGGAGCGTGGCGGGCATTCCGCTCAATGACGGCAAGACTGCCCGCATCCTCTACTATAATGGCCGCCTGATCGGGTATCTCAGCCTGATCATGCTGTTGCCGGAGGAAGACGGCGTGATCGTCATCCTCAACAACAACACAGTCGGTTATGAGAACATGCTGGGCATCGCCAGCACGCTGGCAACGCAGTATTTCGTCGGCGCGGACTAGTCCTCGAAAACGATTTCCGGCGGCGCCTTGGTCTCCAGCGTGTCGAGGCCGATGGCGACCTTGCGGGCCAGTTCGTGGAAGGCTTCCGCCGTGTCCTTGTCGCCGATGGCCGCTGGCACGCCATTGTCGCCACCTTCGCGGATCGCCTGCAGCATGGGGATCTCCGCCAGCAGCGGCAGGCCCAGCACCTCGGCATGCGTTTGCCGCCGCCATGGCCCATCAGGTAATGCTTCTGGCCTGCCGGGTCCTGGAAATAGCTCATCGTCTCGACAAGGCCGATCACCGGCACGGCGGTCTTGGTGAACATGGCCGCGCCGCGGCGCACGTCTGCCAGGGCCACTTCCTGCGGCGTCGTCACGATCAGCGCGGCAGTGACGGGCACTTTCTGCGCGATGGTCAGCTGGGCGTCGCCCGTACCGGGCGGCGTGTCGATCACCAGAATGTCCAGCGGGTCTTCCGGCGTGCCCCATTCGGCATCGTGCAACATCTGCGTGATGGCCGACATGACGATCGGCCCGCGCCAGATCATCGGGCGTCGGGGTCTGACAGGTAGCCGATGGACAGCGTTTTCAGCCCGTGCGCCTCGACCGGCACCAGTTTCTTGTTCTTCGACCTTTCGGCTCGGCATCCTGCGTGCCCATCATGGTGGGGATGGAGGGGCCGTAGATGTCCGCATCCAGCAGGCCGACCTTCATGCCCGCCTTGGCGAGGGCGGTGGCGAGGTTCACCGACACGGTGGACTTGCCCACCCCGCCCTTGGCGCTGGCGACGACCAGGATGCGGGAAATGCCGGGGATCTTCGCGACGCCTGCCTGCTGGCGCTGGGGCGCGCCCTGCTGCAGTGCCTCGTCGGAGAGGCGCGCGCCCTTGGAGACGCGGCGCGGCGCCGACGGGGTGAGGTTCAGGAGTTCCGTGCGGCCTTTTTGCCCTGAGGGCGCATAGCTGTGTGCGTGATCATGCCCATGGTTGTGCGGCGCAGCACCGCCCGGCTGGCGTACGGCGGTCAGCACGGTGGTGACGGATTTGATGCCGGAAACCAGCCCCGCTTGCCTTCTGCCTGCATCCGCAACGCCTCGGCTGCGGCCGTATCTGCAGGATCAGCCTCGATCACCAGCACGGCGCGGCCGGTCTCATCCACGCTGACTGATTCCAGCCAGGGCGGGCTGCCAAGCGCCTTCATGACAGCATCTGCCTGTTTTTGCCGGGTTTTCCCCCTGGAACCGAACATGACCGCGACCCTCTATCCCTTGATGCCCTCAAAAGGGCATGCACTTATTAGCAAAGCACCTATATGGAAGCGAACACGCGCAACAGGAGGGGCCATGCCCTGGGATGATAAAACAAAAGGTAGCGGCCCTTGGGGCGGCGGTGGCGGCGACAATGGAGGCGGCGACGGCAACTCACCGTGGAAGCGCCCCACTGGCGGCAATGGCGGGGGTGACCTCGAAGACCAGATGCGCCGCATGCAGGAAC
>LZQP01000049.1_pt1 | contig 14079 bp, 20 predicted proteins | sample 768551 | NCBI WGS metagenome assembly LZQP01 (sample SAMN05207184, study PRJNA324509) | oil field metagenome | isolation source: sample BH-FW-16 from oil reservoir | place: India: Bombay High | collected 2015-12-03
AATGTTGCCGCCTCAGAGAGACCGTCGCCAACAAATACGGCACCCCTCCGGAACCGGCCCGCACAGGGGACCGATAGCCGCCCCCCCCAAATCATGCGCTCAGATCGGCGATCGAACGGGCAGAACTACCGCACGTCAGACAGCTACGAAGCCGCCGTCGACCAGTAGTTCCTCACCGCCCACAAAACTGCTTTCCTCCGACGCGAGGAAAAGCACCGCCCTGGCGATCTCGTCCGTCTTGGCGAGCCGCCCGAACGGAATGGCCTGCCGCATCCAAGCCTCGGCACCTTCGTTGTTCCCGAAGTAGGTCATCATCGCCGGTGTCAGAACCATGCCCGGAGACATCACGTTGACGCGAATCCCGCGCTCCTTCAGGTCGATGGTCCAACCGCGCGCGAGGGCGCGGATCGCCGCCTTGGTCGCGCTGTATATGGACAGGTTCGGGAAGCCCTTCACGGCCGCGCCGGACCCAGCCAGGACGATGGACCCGCCCGCCGACATCAGGGGCAGCGCCTTCTGCACGGTGAAGACCATGCCTTTCACGTTGATGTCGAACAGACGGTCGAAGTGGGCCTCGTCGATATCGTCCAGAGCAGCCTGTTCGGAGATCCCGGCGTTGGCAAAGACCACGTCGACACGCCCGTGATCCCGCTTGATCCGTGCATAGAGCCGGTCAAGGTCGGCGGCCGTCGCCACGTCGCCCTGTACCCCGATCACGCCGTTGCCGATCTCGTTAACCGCCGCATCAAGCCGACTCTGGTTGCGCCCGGTGATGTAGACCTGCGCGCCTTCCGCGGCAAAGGTCCGGGCCGTGGTCAGGCCGATCCCATCGGTGCCACCCGTTACCACCACGACCTTTTCTGCAAATCGCTGTGTCATCCAGCTAATCCCTTCCCATAAGTGGAGTATTGCTCCACTTGTTTATATGGAGTATCGCTCCACTTATCAACACAGAAACAGAAAGAGACCCACCATTGACCGCCGACACGCCCCTGCGCGCGGATGCCCAGCAGAACAGAGACAAGATCCTTGCCTCTGCCGAGGACATTTTCCTTGAAAGGGGAGCGACCGTGTCGATGAACGAGGTCGCAAGGCATGCAGGGGTGGGGATAGGCACCCTCTACCGGCGGTTCCCGACGCGCGAAGACCTGCTGGCCGCGGCCTATAGCGCCCGCTTCGTGGCCTTCGCCGAGGACATGCAGCGCGCGCAGAAGCGCCGATGCCGTTTCGGTGCTGCGCACCTACCTTGAAGAGCTTGTGCACCACACGACCGTCTACCAGGGCTTCGCGGCCTCGCTGGGTATCGTGCTGAAGACGGGCACGCCGGGCTGCATCGCCACCACCAACGTGGGGCAGCAGCTGTTGCAATCTGCGCAGGACAGCGGCCGTGTGCGCACCGATGTGACCTTTGAGGATCTGATATGCGTCGCCATGGCGATTTCGCTTTGGATAGAGCAGAATGGAAATTCACACTCCCGCATCGCGCATCTCGTAAGTGTGTTCACAGACGGCATCATTGCTGGCTTGCCAGATTGAAACTGCGTGCCCGCATCCGTGGGGATGGATCGGCGGCAATTTATCTATTGTCGGTGACAATCAGCAAGCCAATGGCGGAGAGGAAGGCCGCGATACCCTGCTCCGCCCGCTTCCGTAGGCCACCGAATTTCCTGTGTAAAAGCAGTGAATAAGGGCTAATTCTTCCGTATCCTTCCATGACAAACCGCTGCCAACCGCATATATTGGGTGGGTAATTGGATGGGTAGGACATGGCACGCACGCTGAACCGGCTGACAGCAAACCAGATTAAGGCCGCGAAGGGCAAGCAGATGCTCCCTGATGGCGGCGGTCTCTATCTCCAGGTCACATCAGACGCAGCCAAATCATGGCTGTTCCGGTACCGCTGGAAGGGCAAGCGCCCCGAGATCGGCCTTGGCCCCTACCCCGCTGTGACGCTGGCCGAAGCGCGCCGACGGCAGATGTGGCAAGGGCCGCCCTTGCAGAGATGCCGCCGCGGGATCCGAAGATCGCTCTAAGAGATACAGGTGAGTCGTCTCCCGCCTTCGGAGAATGGGCAGAGGAATGGCTATCCAACAATCTCGAAAGCTTCAGTAATGCCAAGCACCGCCAGCAATGGCGCAATACGCTGCGCGACTACGCCCAACCGCTAAGGGATAAGCCGGTAAACGCCATCGAAACCGAGGATGTGCTTGCATGCCTCCAACCTATCTGGGCCGATAAACGGGAAACAGCCCGCAGGGTGCGCGGCAGGATCGAAAAGATCCTCGATGCCGCAAAGGCGAAAGGACTGCGCGAAGGCGAAAACCCTGCCCGGTGGCGGGGACATCTCGACTCCTTGATTCTGGACCAAAGGAAACCGGTAAAGCACCACGCTGCCATGCCTTGGGCTGACGTGCCCGCTTTCATGAGGTGTCTAGTTGCCAGCGATGCTCTGAGTGCAAAGGCACTTGCCTTCCTTGTCCTGACAGGCGTTCGCTCTTCTGAGGGGCGAGGCGCGCTTTGGGCTGAGATCGACAAGGAAGCCCGCCTGTGGACGATCCCGCCGGAACGCATGAAGGAGCCACGCGAACACCGCGTGCCCCTCAGCGATGCCGCGATGGCTATTCTTGAAGGGTTGGATCCCGCGCTGACTGGGAGCCATGTTTTTCCGGCGCAGCGGGGCGATGGATACATAACCGAAACGAGCCTCCGCAAGAGATGGCACGTTATGGCGGCGGTGACTTTACCCTGCATGGCTTCCGCTCTGCCTTCCGAGATTGGGCCGGTGAAAACACTGCCTTCCCGCGAGAGGTGGCCGAGCTCGCGCTGGCCCATGCCGTAGGCAATGCGGTGGAGCGCGCTTACCGCCGCGGCGATGCCCTGGAGAAAAGGCGCGCGCTTATGCAAGTGTGGTCGGATCATTGCATGGGTGAGGCGAGCGGCAAGGTGGTGCGGTTACATGTGTAAAACCGGCGCCACGCCCACCGATAAGGTTTATCCGCGGCACTTCCTCAAGATGCGATGGAAATTTCCGTTAGCGAGCCAGCCTACCCAAGCAGCGATAATAGCATTCTCAAAGCGGCTCTACCGTTCATCTGGCGTTGCCCGCAGCCCAATATTCATGAGGCGTGAACCAGTTCTCGACAGTAGGTTTCTTGCCCGCAGCAACAGTCCGCTCCGCTTGAAACCGAGGCATCTCGAAGATCTGGCAGAGGTGGTTGAATATGCCGCTTGGCTTGTTGGTAGGCAGCACGTGCAAAATGCATTCTCCCGAGAATATGAGAACGGAGAGACATACAGCGTTCGCCTCCTGCTAGCGCTTCTGAGTGATATTGATGCCGTCGAAGAAAGGCGCCGCTCCTCGGCGTTGTCCAAATCGGAAGCCTTTGCCGTTGCAAACCATGCGGCCGTCCATCCCAGTAAACCGACGTTAGCGAGTAAAGTTCTTTGGATGGAGGTCCTGTCGGCACTTTACTGGCTTTCTCTGACTGAGAAGAAAGCTACCGCTCAGAACTGGCTTCGGGCGTTATTGAAAAAGCAGGGATTTGATAATGCTAGTCCGCGCAGCATGGACAAATGGCTTCAGTGCCTAGCAGACGACTTTTATTCCGACACCCGAGCGCCAGCTGATCTTCGAGCCATAAAATATCAGAGGCTATCAGAGGTACCTGAGCAGGTGCGTTTTACACCGGCACTCGCAGGCACTTGCGCATATTGCCGGTTTGTTTGGTTTCGGGGGGACGAATATGTCATTGCGTCGGCGCCCCCCGCTACACCGCCGCACCTTCGTGATCTTTGTCCAGGTCATGAAAACTTCGACGCTAATGACGCCTTCGATGCCTACGACGCCTGGCTAACCACTCGCGACGAGGCCGGTTGGTGCGGGTGGACTGATAGACGCGTAAAAGACGAGACCGTGCGCCGGGCATTTCAAGATATTGCTGAGCGGGTGATCGTTCCGCTCGTACTTATTGTGAACGGCGGAAATCAATAAACGTCAAAATATCAAAGACATAGACTCGCAAAAAGTGTCGATAGCCATGCGAGTTAATTCTTTCCAAATTGTCCGTACACGCCCACGCAATCCCGCGTGGCGAGTATGGAGACAGAAATGATCCCAACCGAACGGATGGCGTATTCTATACCGGGTGCCTGTGATGCCTCGGGATTTGGAAAGAGTTCGATCTACGAAGCAATCGCAAAAAATGAACTCCGGGCCCGGAAGATGGGCTCTCGGACGTTCATCATGGCAGATGACCTGAAGGCATGGCTCGAAGCCCAACCTGAAGCGCAGATCACCTACACGAAAGCTTGAAATCAAAAGCCCGCCCCGTGTGGCGCGGAGCGGGGCTCGAAAAGCGTCTTGCCAGGCGCGTCACCCAATCACGCGAGGAAATCGAATGACCCGCAAAACATACAAGAACCGCCATCAAAAGCAAACCAGGCCCAGCCACTTTGACCGGGCTGACACGGCCCAGCAGCAGCGTGCCGTGCGCCACGTCCAGCGCCTCGGTGTGCGCTCAGCATCCCTTGCTTTCGCCATTGCCGAACTGGCGGGCCTCAACACGGGAGCCGATCATGCGTAAACAGCCTGAATCCGGACTCCAGAAGGCCGTGGTGCAGTACCTGCGCCTTGCCCTTCCGCCGCACGAGGCAATCTTCTGGCACTCGCCAAATGGCGGCTTCCGCACCCCGCGCACCGCCGCCCGCCTCAAGGCTGAGGGTGTCGTCCCGGGTGTCGCGGACATCGTTATCGTCTGGAAGGGGCGCTGTATCGCCATCGAACTGAAGGCGAAAGGCGGCAGTCAGTCAGCAGCCCAGAAGGCGTGGGCTGAGCATTTCACCACTGCAGGCGGCGCTTATGCCGTGTGCCGCTCTGTCGGAGCCGTGGAACGCTTTCTTGATGCTGCGGGCATTCCGCTGCGCGCCAGTGTGGGAGGCGCGTCATGAGCAAGTATCCCCGTGGTCAATTCGGACTCCGCGAATGGCTTGGTCCGCCCATCGGGCTGTTGTTTGAACTTCGCCAGGATCCGGCTTTTCCGAACCGGCTTCGAACTTCCCTGAAGGCCATCAGCCTGCAGTTGGTTGGGCTTGTTGATGACGATGAGCTTGGGCTCATCGATACGCCACCAGAAGAACGCTTGCGCTCTGCCCAGCAATGGAGGGAGCGTAAAAATGATTGATGCTTACAGGCTATCTGCCGCAGCTAACCTCGAACGCGATTTTGGCGGCACGCAAATCCCCAATGGATCGGATGCTGGCAGTAAACACCAATGGCCGATCCGGAACCAATCGACACCGATGAAGGGATCCCTGCCACGTTTCCACTGGATGCCTTGCCCCCTATGATGGCACGGGCGGCGCGAGACATAGCCGACGGCACGAAATGTCCACCGGCGCTGGCGGCGGCTTCAGTTCTGGCTGTTGCTTCCTTCTCGGTACAGAACCATTTTGACGTGGAATTTGCCCAGCGTCAGAGACGCCCTTTGTCCCTATGTATCTTGACGGTTGCCGCATCAGGCGAGCGAAAGTCCACGGTGGATCGGTATGCCGCGAGAGGTGTCCACGAATATAGGGCACAGCTGGCACTCGAACATGCAGCCCGGGAAAAGGACATTGCCGAGGCAAAAAAGGCAAAGTCGGATTACATCCCCGACCCGTTGCCAGACCCTAATATCGTAATTGGCAATATGACCCTGCAGGGCATCTTCCGGGCGTTTGCTGAAGGACAATCAAGCCTTGCGTTATTCTCTGATGAGGGCGGCGAGTTCCTGGGCGGCACTCGATGAAAGCAGAGAACCGCCTCGGTTCTGGCGGGGCTTTCCAAGTTCTGGGATGGCGGCCTGCAGGCTTACAAGCTGAGGGGCTCAAAGGACAAATCCGAGACACTGACGGCCGATGATTGCCGCCTTGCTGTCCACTTGCAGGCCCAGCCCGTTGCCTTGCAGCCTTTCCTTGCTGACCCGATGGCAAAGGGACAGGGCCTCCTCGCGCGCTGCCTCATTCACAAACCGGCTTCCACAATTGGCACGCGGATCATGACACTGGAGGAGTGGCAGACCGATGGCATTACCGTTGAAGTGCAGTCCTTTGCCATGCGCGTTAAGGACCTCCTTGGGCGGCCTGTGAACCGTGATGACGGAGCTGTCCAGCGAGAGCTGCTGCCCCTCACCACGGAAGCCATGAGGGCGCTAGTTGACTATGCGAACGAGGTTGAGCGGTCCCTTGCACCTGCGGGCGACCTGGAAGGCATGAGCGATCTTGTAAACAAGGTACAGGAACAAGCCGCCCGCATTGCGGGGACGTTTGCAGCCTTTGCGGACCAGATGGAAGTATCAGGCTGCACAATGGAGGGCGCTATTCGCGTGGCCCGCTATTTCCTTTCCGAAACTGTACGGCTGGCGAGCATCGGTCCCCAGGATGCAGCGGCTAAGGACGCACTAACCGTCGCCGCGTGGCTACATGAACGCAAGGGCGCGGTACCCTGCAAGACCTATTCAAGGTGCGGTCCAAAGAAGCTGAGGAAGATCATAAATCGTCAAGAGGCATTCAGCTTGCTGAAGGACGCAAACTGGATGCGTGAAACCAATGGTATGTTGGAATTGAACCCAAAATGTGCGGCGCTGGGTATGTTTCAGTCATCTGTATCGGGCGAACAGGGCGAAAGGGGCGAACAATGAATAATCTTGATTCATTTCAAGGCTCTGTTGTTCGCCTCTTCTGGGCGAACGTTGGGCGACCGAGAACCGCGTTCGCCCCTGTTCGCCCCGCGTTCGCCTCAATGAAAAATCTCTGGAGCTGCATTGTCTACAACACGTTTGCCTATCCGTTCGCCCCTTTCGCCCTGTTCGCCCTACGTGGAAGCCATATAACAAAGGAGGTATCCGATGACTGAGAAAGCCAAAGGCGATCCCGATACTACGGGAAGGAAACGGGAAGGAGTTGGGCGCGGTAAGCCGCCCAAGGAGCACCAATTCAAGCCCGGTAATTCTGGACGGCCCAAGGGCTCGCGTCATAAAACCACGCTGGCCATACAAGCGCTTCTGGACGGCGAAGGCGAGGTCCTAACCCGCAAGGCGATTGAGATGGCTCTGGCAGGCGATACTGTCGCACTAAGGCTTTGCCTGGAGCGTTTGGCACCTCCCCGCAAGGACTCTCCCGTTCGCTTCACGCTTCCGCCTATGGATGGTGCGCAGAATGCAGCCGCAGCGATAGGCGCAATTCTGGCAAGCGTCGCTAGCGGCGAACTGACCCCAACAGAAGCGCAAGGTCTTACGGCTTAATCGAAGCTTACCGCAAAGCTTTTGAGACAACGGAACTGGAGGCTCGTTTGCGAGCACTGGAGGAGCGGTCGTGAACAGCATGGACAGCCGACTAGTCAGACTGGAAAAAAGAACGTCACCGAAGGCCTCCAGAGAGGAACGGCGTCAAGAAATTCGCGAAGGACTTGCCCGTCTAGGCATGACTTATTCCGGTTCCTTCGCCTCTCATTCTGATCCTGCCGACAAACGTTCGCCCGCAGAAAAGTTGAGAGACTTCCTGAGGCATAGCGAGGCGCAGAGATGAACGGTTTAGAGCGACGGTTAAAGGCCCTCGAAGGTAAGACCAGCCATATCGGCCCAAAGCCCGGTGTCATCTACATCTGTTCCGTTGCTCCGAGTCCGGACGGGCCGGTTAATCTGGGTCCGAAACTGGCTTACATTCTCAAAGGGCCGCACGCCGGGACGCAGCAATCGTGCGGCGAGGGTGAAAGCGGCGACGCCTTTCAGGCACGCTGTCGCGCCATGGTGGAGGACAGCTTATGACCCTCAAGACCCGCTTGTATCGCCTCGAAAGCAAGACCCCATCTTTCTATGCCAGCGTAGACGAAATCCCGACGCCGGTGCTGGAGGCGATGGTCCGGACGGCTTACCGGGAAGGAAACTACACGCCGGAGGAGGCTGCGTTGTTTCGCCTGCTGGGGCAGAGCGGATTTGAGTTCTGAAGACCGAACCGAAAAGGCAATTTCAGCCTGCGCGGAAAGCTCACATAAGTCCATCTCGCCGCATTTGCTCAATAATTGCAATCTGTAGCGGCTGAAGATCGAAACAATACTTGAAGCCTGCTTCGTCAAATTCTCCCCGCTCCGCGGCAGCGAGCTGGGTATTTCGTTCCAATTGGTAAAAGTTCTCGACTTGGTTTAGGCGAAGCGACTGAAGTGTTGCATATGCATCGATATCATCTCCAACTGTTTCCAAAGCCAGATACATTGCAAAGAAGTCGGCTGCGACTCGGGCACCCCGAGCCGTGCCCATGTATTCTTCTGCGCCGGCTGGCATTCCAACGGACCCGGCCATTGATGCCGCGTGCTCAAAGCGTGCGCTACAACGCGCAAACTCCTGCATAGCTGCAAATGGGTCTTCCGCAATTGTGTCCGCAGGAGGTCTGCTCACCTGCGCTTCTGCTGGAATAACCTGCAACGTTAGAGCGGCAGTCAAAATTGCAAATGCCCGCATGCTCATTCTGTGCAGCCTGAGCCGCCTATCACGCGGATACTAAGTGGCTTCCCGCCCCGGACTATTCCCATTTCCAAAGTTTGGGCTTTCCTTGGTTTCGGAGTGACCTCAGTGAATGGCTGCCCATTGACAGCCAAAATATAGTCATTTGGCAAAATGTCTGCGTCGTAGGCGGGACTTCCATTGCGAACTGCCGCAACTCGGGCGCCCTTATTAGTCCCCAGCGCAGCCTTCTCGGCGTCGGTCAATTTTTCGAGAAACGCACCCAGACAAGCCTCTTTCATCGGTGCAAAGAATAGAGCCTGTTGGTCATATCTGCGTACTGAATAGGGCATATAGGTAGTGGTTGGGACCGTCGTCGTCGTTGTACCACTATAGGTCCCTGTCGCCATTCCGCCGGTACCAAACGCCGTTGCGGTTCCGTTTGTTTGTGAGGTTATTGTCTGCTGTGTAGTCAGCGGGATACTGCCGGACACAGTGTTTGTATATTGAGATCGGAGAACAACGTATTCGGCGCCCACTTTCTTCGCCTGCGCCAAGGCTCCGGATGTATCCTCAGGCGCAGCGTTGAACGATGACTCGCCAACGATTTGGTACCCATTAGTGTACATGGCGTAGACCACTTCTTGAGGAGTACCTGGCACATTCACTATCTGAGGTGCTTTGGTCGCTGGAGCAATGTAGTCGATACCCTGCGAGTAATCTGTGTAAAACTGAGAATAGCCTGATGAACACGCGACTACGCCGCATAGCATTCCAGCAACCAACCAATTCGCTTTCATAATTCCCTCTCCCAAACCCGTCTTCATGAAATGAAACACCCCCTCGGAGAGATTTCAATGTCTGATGGGGTGAAAATGCAAGTTTCCATAAACGACCGCCTGAAACCAGTCTTCACCAGACCGAAAGGATGGGTATATGGGTGGGTAGACAATCCCATCCAAAATAATTGTTAATATATTTCAGTTGGTTGCACGGATTGTCTGGCGGAGAGGAAGGGATTCGAACCGCCCTACATATGAACCCTTTTGGGAACAGGACCTTAGCTGAATACACTGTATTTTCTAGGTAATAGTCCTACAAATCCGATCTTTTTTGTCCTACAAAGCGCGAATGTCTGTTGCCTCCTACATAAAACAAAAGCGCGGAAATTACTATTTCCAGCGACGCGTTCCCAAAGACGTCAAAGATCACCCACTCTTCGCTGGCAGACCGCTGGTGATCGAAGAATCCTTGGGAACGAAAGATCTAAGCCTCGCCAGGAAACTGGTAGCCGATCGGTCAGAACAATTCGAACAACTCGTCAACGAGGCTCGTGGGACCAAGCCTCACAGCCCACCCGTCGCAAATAAGCCCGGCTCAAGAACGCTCGAAAAAGCCGTCAGCCGTTCGCCGGTGTTATCGAATAATCAGATCGAGCTGCTAGCGAGCGAACACTACGAAACTTTGGTGGATCCTATCGTCATTGCTTTTCAGAAGGCGGGCAGAGAAGAGCCTGGATCAGAGGCGCACCTTTTTGATACCGAAGGGCATGAAGTCGCAAACCTCATTGCCAAAGAACCCCGCCTGAAGAGACGAATGCAATCCGCGGTGCGAGTTGCAGCATTGCGTCTTCTCAGCCAACACCGGTTGATTGACCAACCACTGGAAACTGACAAGTTCAAAAGGGTTCAGCCCCACCCGATTGAGACGACATCCGCCTTCAAAAACATGTGTGATGCCCTGATCGATGCGGAACTCGACGCCGCGGAAAGCATTAGAAAGCTTTATGAGGCCGGAAGACTTCCGACTGCTATTCAAGAACTACATTCTTCGAAAATATCTGATCTGCGGGCGGCAGATCAGTTTACCATTCAGGCGGTTGCTGAGGCTTACGTTGGATCAACACCGGGCCGCTCTCCGGAATGGCTGGAACGCGTCCGCCGGATTTCTAAAATGTGGGACGAACTTTGTGCTGAGAACGACATTCGCAAAATACGAAAATCTGACATCAAAGACTTCCTAGATCAGCTGATCCACTGCCCGACCAACTGGAGCAAACGCTACCCGAATAAGTCACTTTGCGAAGTGATTTCTTTAGGCCGGAAAGGCAACCTCGAAACATTAAGCCCGAACACACTCCGAGATGGGTACCTTGCGCCGTTGAAAGTCATTTTCACGTACGCTGAAGAACGAGAGATCATCGACGTCAATCCTGCACGTGGCATCAGAATATCGAACGCACGGAAGGACGGACGCGGAACCGGGTTCGAAGCTGACGAACTTTCGGCATTATTTGCGCTGCCACTTTTCACCGGGTGCGCTTCAAATACTGATCCTCTGACGCCAGGCACGCACATCATCGACGATCACCGCTTTTGGGCCCCTGTTATCGCCTTATTCACAGGTGCGCGCACCACCGAAATCGCTCAACTTCAGCTCGACGAAGTTCATGTCGATGGAGCGCTCCCGCACTTCACCATCCAAGCTTCCGCTGACCGAAAGCTGAAAACCAATGCGGCAAGACGAGCAATTCCGATCCATCCGAAATTATTCGAATTCGGCTTCCGAGAATACGTTCAGAGACTATCCGAAAGTGGTCAGCAGCGGCTATTCCCACTTTGGCTAGCGCCTCCCAACAAAGGCTTTGCAGACGCACCGGCTCAGAAATTCTTCCGTCGCTCAGTTATTCCCCGAATTTCGAAGAGAAGCGATCCCAAACCGAATTTCCACTCCTTCAGAAATTCGATGAAATCTGAGATGATGCACGTCGGCGTTCACGATCATCACCAAAATGCAATTCTTGGCCACGAACAATCCGGGATGACTAAGATCTATGGAGGCAGTCTGCAGCTTTCCGCTCTTTCAAAGTCGATGCGGCTCGTGAAATACGAGGATGTTGATTTTACACCGTTGTACAGCCGCGCAAAAAATTAGACGGCAAGAAATCCAAGTAGACCACGAGCACCCAATTTGAAACTTCTAACGATAACCGACCGCCTCTCTAAGATGCGGCGCAACCCCACTTTTGGCTACGGCAACCAGCTCAGAGCCGAACAAACAATTCTGCGTGATCACTACGGTCGTGAGGGAGCAGATGCAGCGGATGATCTGGATGACATCGATGCGATCGGCAAACTCGTGGACGAAGCGAGCTTGATCTGCCTCTTTCATCTAGGACAACATTGGCGAAAAATTCAGCTACATCCCACAAGTCATCCGCTGGCCCACAAACTTAAAGACAGCTCGATACCGTGGTGGAAGCTCGCCTTTAAGCTAGACTGCAAAAGGTACAGGGAACCGGATTGGCACGAGGTTGGAGAACACCCTCGCGCAACTCCCGACGAACTGGTCAATCGCTTTATCTTCGAGTGCTCAATTCGATTGGCAGACCACTACCACCAAAAACAAATTGAGTATCCACGCGGGCAAAAATTGCGATCCGAAGAGCACGACGCTTTGCTTGCCAACCTTCCCGACGCGTTACCAAGTTTTGCGACAATTACCCCTTCCCCGCGTTTTGTGCAGGATCTCAAGATCGCCAAGGTATACCGTGAAATCGAGCCTATTCGCGTCAGTTTCACTGAGACGTCTCTAGTACAAGTAGGAGAGAAGGCATTTGAACAGGAATTGGGAGGGACGAAGACGACAAAACGCATCAAGGGAGAAGATGACAGAAGCCATACGGTCAGCAAGGTACAAGACTTCATAAGACGAATAGCGAAGCTACCGACATTTGGTGAATGGAATAAGGCTCAGCCTCCGTCACGGGTCGTCGCAATGGCGCGAGCCATACATGCTTCTGAAGTTCGTGGGATTGCATTCACAGCAAACCTGACAGGCATGTCGTTCGATATGGCTAAGCTCACAAAACGAAATACCGGTTCTTCTTTACAAGATCGATTGAGACGTCACCTCAAAGCCGAATTCGGTGTCTGTCCCGATTTCTACTTCATACTTGAACGAGGTCTCGGACAGCTTCCGCATCTCCACGGCGCGGTGGAACTGGAACCTTCACCAATCAATAGAAGGAAACTACGCACCGCGCTCTCCAAACTCTCTCGCGCGGATAAGCGCCGCGCTCCTGAACGGTGGGTCGATGCAGAACCGCTGAAGACACCAGCTCGTTGGGCGGGATATGCTCTCAAACACCCTCTCACCAGCCAATCAAAAACCGGCGTAAGCTCAACCGTATTTGCCACTCAGCCACTTCGAACCAAAGCTCGGAAGGAATGGGAAAAGATGCGCCAGGAACAACGCGATGCCCGCGAAGTGATGAAGCGAGTTGACGCCGCAAAGAAGTAATCTTGGCATCTTGAGCACCAATCCATTTCCAGAATACCGCACAATCGACTCAGGAGATTCGCTGACGCACGTTTAGCGCATCTCCGGTGGTCACTACCCCAACACCCAAATAGACTCTCCTGCGGACTCTGAGGGCGCAATCGCCTGAGGGGCGAGAAGTCTTAGGGGAATTCAAGATCCTTGTGCCGGGTGCCTCGGCATTTTCCCGGACAATTTTTCAGGTATTACCCATACTTCGTCGCGGTCTCTGGAAGCCGCACCGAAACTCTCATGACAAGATCGGCACGTGAGCGCCGTATCATCATTAATATTTTGGGTAGTTTTAACCTGGGCTCATATACTACCAATAAGAGCAGCGAAGCCGAGTCCCTGATGAACCCTACTGAAATATATGATGCACTGGCGGAGATTGCCGCCGAGCCTTTTGATCCGCACGAATTCCCCTTCGCCTTCGCTGCGGCCACGGACGGCGCCAAAGGGGCGATTTCCAAGCTGCGCAACGGGTCCACCAACAGATCCGACCTCCCCGGCGGCGTCCTCTTTGGCAAGAAGTTCCACTACGCGCCTGCCCTGGCAGGGATGACCGATGTTACGCTCGACCAGCTGCGAGCCTCGAAGAAGACCAGATCATCCAGGCCCGCGATCCTGATCGCGACAGATGGCGAGATGATCTCGGCAGAGCATCCGGCGTCCGGCGACACACTCCATTGCCGCTTCGCCGAACTCGGTGAAAATTTCGGGTTCTTCCTCCCCGCCGCGGGCAAGGAGCGATACCGCGCAGTTGAGGAAAACCCTGTCGACGTCAAAGCGACCGGCAAGCTCGCCCGGCTCTACGATGCGCTGACCAAGGCCAATCCGGACTGGGGCAGCGAAGAGCGCCGGCACGAGATGAACCAGCTGATGATGCGGCTGATCTTCTGCATGTTTGCGGAAGACGTCGGCATCTTCCCGAACAACCAGTTCTCGCGCCTGCTGTTCTCCCATGCGGGAAACAAGGGCGAAGAGGCGCGCGAAGCCATTGTCGCAGCCTTCAAGGCGATGAACCGGCCGAAGGAGGAGCGCGCGGACCTGCCAGCGTGGACGGCAGAGCTGGAATACGTCAATGGCGGGCTCTTCGCGGGTACCATCGATGCACCGCGTTTTGATGCTGCCGCCTTCCGGTACCTGCGCGAGGCTTGTGACCTCAACTGGCGCGAGATCAATCCCGACATCTTCGGATCGATGATTCAGTCTGTCGCGGACCCGAAGCAGCGTTCCGAGCTGGGAATGCACTACACATCCGTGCCGAACATCATGAAGGTGA
>LZQP01000050.1_pt1 | contig 13747 bp, 21 predicted proteins | sample 768551 | NCBI WGS metagenome assembly LZQP01 (sample SAMN05207184, study PRJNA324509) | oil field metagenome | isolation source: sample BH-FW-16 from oil reservoir | place: India: Bombay High | collected 2015-12-03
GGATCAATGACCCGCGGGATCAGCTGCGCACGCTCTGACAGGCATTCGGCCACCGCCTCGACGAGGGCCGCGCTGCCCAGCATGCCGGTCTTGATGGCATCGGCGCCGATATCCGCCAGCGTGACCTGCATCTGCCCGGTCACAGCTTCCAGCGGCACGGGCCAGACGCCGTGCACGCCATTCGTGTCTTGGATCGTGATGGCCGTCACAGCCGTCATGGCATAACCGCCCAGCATGGTGACGGCCTTGATGTCGGCCTGGATGCCCGCACCGCCGCCGGAATCCGATCCGGCGATGATGAGGACCCTGCCCTGAGGGCCTTGCGCCTCAGCCATCGGGATCAGACCTTGATGCCGGCCTTTTCAGCGTCCGCCAGGAACGTGGCGAGCCCCTTGTCCGTGAGCGGATGAGCGGCCAGAGACTTGATCACGTTCGGCGGCATGGTCGCAACGTCCGCACCTGCCAGTGCCGACTCCTTCACATGGTTCGCCGTGCGGATGGAGGCCGCCAGGATTTCCGTGTCGAACAGGTAGTTATCGTAGATCTGACGGATGTCGGAGATCAGTTCCATGCCGTCCAGGTTGATGTCGTCGAGGCGGCCGATGAAAGGCGAGATGAAGGTTGCCCCGGCCTTTGCCGCCAGCAGCGCCTGATTGGCAGAGAAGCAGAGCGTGACGTTGACCATCGTGCCTTCGCCGGTCAGCGTTTTGCAGGCTTTCAGGCGTCCCAGGTCAGCGGCAGTTTCACTGCGACGTTCTCGGCGATCGCGGCCAGCTTGCGGCCTTCGCTGATCATGCCGTCATAATCGGTGGCCACGACTTCCGCGCTGACCGGTCCTTCGACCAGATCGCAGATTTCCTTGATCACTTCAGTGAACGGGCGGCCAGCCTTGGCGACGAGAGACGGGTTGGTGGTCACGCCGTCGATCAGGCCGGTGGCAGCGAGTTCCGCAATATCGTCGATGTTGGCGGTATCCACGAAGAATTTCATTGTCCTGTCCTTGATTCAGGGGGTCAGATCAAACGGCCGGGCGGCCGATCGAAGTATAGGCGAAGCCTTTGGCGGCCATGTCTTCCGGAGAATAGATGTTGCGCAGGTCGACCACGACATTGCCCTTGAGCGCCGTCTTGATGCGGTCGAGGTCCAGCGCGCGGAACTGGTCCCACTCCGTGACGATGACGAGCGCATCGGCGTCCTGGGCGGCCTCGTAAGCATTCTTCGAGAACTCGATATCCTTCAGGAGGTGCGATGCCTCCGTCATGGCTTCCGGGTCATAGGCCTTGATCTTCGCACCAGCGCCTGAAGCGCCGGCAGGATGTCGAGGCTTGGCGCATCGCGCATGTCATCCGTGTTCTGTTTGAAGGCAAGGCCCAGCACGCCGATCGTCTTGCCGCTGACATCGCCGCCCATGGCCGAGATCACCTTGTTGGCCATCGCCTTCTTGCGCGCAGCGTTCACCTCGACCACCGTGTCGACGATGCGCACGGGGCTGTCGTAATCGTTCGCCGTTTTGGTCAGCGCCAGCGTGTCTTTCGGGAAGCAGGAGCCGCCATAACCCGGCCCGGCATTCAGGAATTTCGAGCCGATCCGACCATCGAGACCGATACCCCGGGAAACTTCCTGCACATTTGCGCCGACCTTTTCGCAAAGGTCTGCCATCTCGTTGATGAAGGTGATCTTCACAGCAAGGAAGGCGTTGGCAGCGTACTTGATCAGCTCGGACGTGCGGCGGGCCGTGAACAGGATCGGCGTCTCGTTCAGGAAGAGCGGCCGGTAGAGTTCCTTCATCACCTGACGGGCCCGTTCATCATCGGTGCCGACAACCACGCGGTCCGGGATCTTGAAGTCCTTGATCGCCGCACCTTCGCGCAGGAATTCCGGGTTGGAGACAACGGCGAAATCGCCATCGGGCCGCGCCTTGCGGATGATCTCCTCCACCTCGTCCCCTGTCCCGACGGGAACAGTCGACTTGGTGACCACGACAGTGAATCCGTCCATCAGCTGGGCGATCTCTTCGGCCGCGCCGTAGACATAGGAAAGGTCCGCATGGCCATCACCGCGGCGCGACGGCGTGCCCACGGCGATGAAGACAGCATCGGCATCGCGGATGCTTCCGCCGGATCCGTGGTGAAGAAGAGGCGCTCTTCCTTCACATTGTTCGCAACAAGACTGTCGAGGCCAGGCTCATAGATCGGCATGATGCCGGCCTTCAGCTTCTCGATCTTGGCGGCGTCCTTGTCGACGCAGGTCACGACATGGCCGAAATCCGCAAAGCAGGCCCCTGAAACCAGACCCACATAGCCTGTGCCAATCATCGCAACGCGCATGGAGTCACCCTCGATCCTGCCAATATAAACTGGCCGGAGGGGTGCGATTTTTGTGCCGCTAGGTCAAGGGGGCATGACTGCGTGCCTGACAGTTTGCGCTGGATCGATTCCGGCTTGACTCAAAGGCAACCGCCAGACAGGATCAAACCGTGAACAAGCGGAGGGGCGCATGACAAAACTGACATTCTACACAAACCCGATGTCACGCGGCCGGATTATCCGCTGGATGCTGGAAGAGGTCGGCGCGCCCTATGAGGTGGAATACCTGACCTATGAGGGCACGATGAAGGCGCCCGAATACCTGGCCATCAACCCGATGGGCAAGGTGCCGGCGATTGTTCATGGCGATCAGGTCGTCACTGAATGCGCCGCCATCTGCGCCTATCTGGCCGATGCCTTCCCTGAAGCGGGCCTCGCCCCGCCGGTGGATCGCCGGGGCGCATATTATCGCTGGCTGTTCTTTGCCGCAGGGCCGGTGGAATCGGCCGTGACCAACCGCGCCCTCGGCTTCACTGTCTCGGAAGACCGCAAGCGCATGGCCGGGTATGGCGATTTCGACGACATGCGCGATGTGCTGATCAAGACCGCCGCCAGCGCCTCCCCTTACCTCTGCGGCGCTCAATTCACCGCTGCCGATGTCTATCTCGCGCCAGATCGGATGGGGCCTGCAGTTCGGCTCCATTCCGCCACACGACTCCCTCGCCACCTATTGGAGCCGCCTGGAAGCCCGCCCCGCCTGGAAACGCGCCAATGAGCTGGACGATGCTGCCGGCGCCGAAATGGGCATGCCGCCCGCCGGCAGCTGATAAGAGACAGCCGATCAGATTTCCTGGTTGTAGGCGCCGACTTCCGGGTGCTTGCCGAGGCGTGGCTTCACTTCCTTGTGGAAGAGATCCTTCATGTCGGCTTCGCTGGCCATGGATTCGACCACGACGACCAGTTCCGGCTTGTTGGATGAGGCACGCACCAGCACCCAGGAACCGTCTTCCAGCGTCACGCGCGCACCGTTGACTGTGTTCACGTCGATCACCTTGCGGCCCAGGATCTCCGTGCCGTTCAGGCCCTGATACTCGGCAACCATCTTGTCGACGATGCCATACTTGGTCTCGTCATCGCAGTGCGGCGACATGGTAAGCGACGTCCAGGCCGTGCCCAGTTCCCCCTTCATGTCCGCCATCGTCTTGTCCGGGTTGCGGTCCAGCATCTGCAGCACGGCCTTGGCAGCGACGAGGCCGCAATCATAGCCAAGCCCGATCGGCGGACGGAAGAAAAAGTGGCCGGACTTTTCAAAGCCCGCCAGCGCACCAAGCTCGTTCGTGCGCGTTTGATATAGGAGTGGCCGGTCTTGTAATAGTCGACCGTGGCGCCGTTTTCCTTCAGCACAGGATCGGTCTTGTAGAGGCCGGTCGATTTCACATCGACCACGAATTTCGCGCCCGGATACTGTTTCGACAAATCGCGCGCCAGCATCAGGCCGATTTTGTCAGCAAAGATTTCCTCGCCCGTATTGTCGACCACACCGCAACGGTCGCCATCGCCGTCAAAGCCGAGTGCCACATCGGCGCCATGCTCCCGAACCGCCGCTGCCATGGCATGCAGCATTTCGGAATCTTCCGGATTCGGATTGTATTTCGGGAAGGTCATGTCGAGATTGCAATCCATCTCGATGACTTCGGCGCCCATAGCGCGCAGCGCATCCGGCGCGAAGGCGCCGGCCGTGCCGTTGCCGCAAGCTGCGATCACGCGCAGCGGGCGCGACAGTTTCACGCCATCAGCAACAGACGCGATGTATTTCTCACGGATGCCCTCGATGCGATAATGCTTGCCGCCTGCACGCTCGACAAAGGCGCCGCCCATGACGATTTCCTTCAGGCGGCCCATTTCTTCCGGTCCGAAGGTCAGCGGCTTGTTGGCGCCCATTTTCACGCCCGTCCAGCCGTTCTCATTGTGGCTGGCGGTGACCATAGCGCAGCATGGCGCATCCAGTTCAAACTGGCTCCAGTAAACCATCGGGGAGAGCGCGAGGCCGACATCCATGACTTCGCAGCCGCCTTGGGTGAGGCCCAGGATCAGCGCATTCTTGATCGGCTGGCTGATGGAGCGGAAATCGTGGCCGGTGACCACTTTCGGCTCAACGCCCAGTTCATGGAACAGCGTCGCCATCCCGAGGCCAAGCGCCTGAACACCGGTCAGGTTCAGCTCCGGGGTTTTTTCCTTGCCGATCCCGTTGAACCACCAGCGCGCGTCATATTCGCGGAAGCCCGTCGGTTTTACCAAGGGCAGCACTTCGAACTCGAACGTGTTCGGAGCGATGTCGGCAAGCGGTTTCGGCATCATATTGGAAATCTCCACGGGTTACGTGTGTGTTGAACACTTTTGGGCCGGTTTCCGCAACCGGATGCAGGTTTCACACCAAACGGGTTTCCTTAACCCATACGCCGGTGCGTATCGAGGAATTGTGCCGTCCAGCGGGCAAGACGCGTGTGATCCCCTTCCAATTCAAGGGATTCGAGCGCGCCATCCGTTAACTTTTCGCCAAGACGCGGACGGCGCAGGGAATACAGCGCGGCTGAATAGGCATCCTGAAATTCCGGATGGCACTGGAAGCTGAGCGCCGGGGCCTCCGGATAATAGAGGCCCGCATAGGGCGTGAAATCGGATGCGGCGATCACCTGCGCCCCGGCGGCAGGGCAACAACCTGGTCCTGGTGGCTGACAGCCGCAGAAATTGTGGGCGGGCATTCCAAATCGACAAAAGGCGGACATGTCACGACATCATAGGTGTGACGGCCAACGCCCCAGCCCCTGTCAGACTTCACGACCTTGCCGCCCAGCGCCTCAGCCAGGATCTGGTGGCCGAAACAGATGCCCACCTGCGGTACACCGGCCCCTGCCCCGGCCCGGATGAAATCCATCAGCGGGCCGATCCATGCCTCATCATCATAGACCCCGGCGGGAGATCCCGTGATCATCACCACTTCCAGCATGTCCGCTTCTGGCAAGGCATCGCCCTTCACCACGGAAACCGTTTCGAATTCATAGGCGCCGACGCCGCTCATCATGTGGCGGAACATGGCCGGATAGTCTTCGAATTCCCCGCGGATCGGCTCTGGCACGAGACCGGTCTCGATAATGGTCAGCTTCATGATTGCCTACTCTGCTGCAAATTCGCTGTTCGCGTCTTCCGGCTCGACCAGGAAACCGCCGGACTGGCGCGCCCAAAGCTCGGAATAGAGACCGCCTGCAGCAACAAGGTCCGCATGTGTGCCCTGTTCCACGATATGCCCTTTGTCGAGCACGATCAGCCGGTCCATCGCCGCAATGGTCGACAAGCGGTGTGCGATGGCGATCACTGTCTTGCCTTCCATCAGTTCAAACAGCTTTTCCTGGATGACGGCCTCGACTTCGGAATCGAGTGCGGAGGTTGCCTCGTCTAGGATCAGCACGGGCGCATCCTTCAGGAAGATACGGGCGATGGCGATACGCTGGCGCTGGCCGCCGGACAGCTTCACGCCCCGTTCGCCAACATGCGCATCGAAGCCTTTGCGGCCCTGCGCATCTTCGAGGTCATTGATGAAGCCCATGGCTGCAGCCTTCCCGGCAGCGGCAACCAGGTCCGCATCGCTGGCACCGGGGCGGCCATACGCAATGTTCTCGCGGATGGAACGATGCAGGAGCGATGTATCCTGTGTCACCACTCCGATCTGTGCCCGGAGGGAATCCTGCGTCACATGGGAAATATCGTGCTGTCGAGCAGGATCGCGCCGCCTTCGGTCTCATAGAACCGCAGCAACAGGTTCGTCAGCGTCGTCTTGCCTGCGCCCGAGCGGCCGACAAGGCCAATCTTCTCCCCCGGCCGGATGGACAGGGAGAAGTTCTCGATCACGCCGGAGCCCTTGCCATAATGGAAGGTCACATCCCGGAACTCGATCGCCCCTGCCCCGCGCGGCAGGTCTTCCGCATCCGGCGCATCAGCCACGGCGACTGGACGATTGAGCATCGCCTTGCCGTCATAGACGACACCGATATTCTCGAAGAGGCCTGCAACTTCCCACATGATCCATTGCGACATGGATTTGATGCGCAGCGTCAGGCCGACTGCAGCGGCCACGGCGCCCGCGCCGACCAGATTGCCCATCCACAGATAGATGCCGATCGCGCCGACCAGGAACACGAGCAGCGAATTGTTCAGATAGACAATGAAGTTGAAGCCCGTGACATAGCGCATCTGGCGATACACCGTGTCCAGAAAGCCTTCCATACTGTCCTTGGCATAGGCTTCCTCATGCCCGGCATGGGCGAAGAGTTTTACTGTCTGGATATTGGTGTAGCTGTCGACGATGCGCCCGGTCATGGCGGAACGGGCATCGGCCTGCTGTTCAGCCACCTTGCCGAGGCGCGGCACGAACCAGGCCATCACCAGGCCATACAGCCCACCCCAGAGCAGGAAAGGCAGCATCAGGCGCCAGTCGGACGATGCCACAAGAACCAGCGCCGAGATGAAATAGACGATCACGAACACAAAGACGTCGAGCAACTTCATCACCGTCTCGCGCACGGCGAGCGCCGTCTGCATCACCTTGGTCGCGACCCGTCCGGCGAACTCGTTGCCGAAGAAATCCATCGACTGGCCCAGAATCTGCCGGTGCATGCGCCAGCGCGCACTCATCGGCACATTGCCCATCAGGCCCTGATAGACAATCAGCGCATGGATCAGTGTCGCCAGCGGCAGTGCGACCAGAACCACACCCGCCATCAGGGCAAGCCGTGTCCCTTCGCGCTGCAGGAAGCCTTCCCGGTCTGCTGAGGACAGCCAGTCGACGATCCCGCCCAGGAAGCCGAACAGGGTGACCTCGCCCACAGCAATGATCGCCGTGAAGACAGCCGTCACCACCAGCCATGGCGCAGCATCGCGTACATAGTACCAGACGAAAGGCCAGAAGCTTCGGGCGGCACTTCCGGCCGGGTTTCCGGAAACGGGGCGAGACGGTTTTCAAAGAAGCGAAACATAGCTCGCCCATTTGGCGTCCCGGTCAGGGCTGCACAAGCCTGCCCCGGACAAATTTAAATTCCTGTCGCAATTCAGGGCGCGTCGCCTGTCGCAACCTCCACATCGGGGCGATCAGTGTCTGCCTGCTGCGCCTCGATCCAGTCATGGATCTGACGGTCCAGCACATCCAGCGGCACAGCCCCCTGCGAGAGCACTGCATCGTGGAAGGCGCGGATGTCGAACCGGTCGCCCAGCGCCGCTTCGGCCTGATGGCGCAGGTCCAGGATTTTCAGCTCACCGATCTTGTAGGCGGTCGCCTGCCCCGGCCAGCCCATATAGCGGGTCACCTCGTTCTGGATGTTCAGCGGTGCAAGGGCGGAGTTTTCGTTGAAACAGGCCTCGGCCTCTTCGCGCGTCCAGCCATACCAGTGCAGGCCGGTATCGGCGACGAGGCGGCAGGCGCGCCACATTTCCATGGAGAGGCCGCCGAAGCGCTCATAGGGCGTCTCGTTCAGGCCCGCCTCCATGGCGAGGTGTTCGGCATAGAGACCCCAGCCTTCGCCAAAAGCGGTGGCGTAATATTGCTGGCGGAAGCGCGGCTGCCCCTTCATTTCCATGGCCAGCATGATCTGCAGGTGGTGCCCCGGCACAGCTTCGTGCGCGGAAAGCGCTGGCAGCTCATACAGCGGGCGCTGGTCCAGCGCGTAAGTATTGACGAGGTAAATGCCCGGCCGGTCTTCCTCCGGATCGCCCTCGACATAGCGGCCAGACGTATAGCCCGGCGCAATCGCTGCCGGCACGGGCTCCACATTATACCAATGCTCCGGCAGCTTGCCGAAATAGGTCGGCAGGATCGCGTCCAGCTTCGCCGCAACGGCTTTGGCCTTGTCCATCAGTTCGTCCGGCGTTTTGGCGTAGAAGGCCGGATCGGTGCGCAGGAAGGTCAGGAAGGCCTGGAAGCTGCCCTCGAAATGGATCTCCTCCAGAATGCCTTCCATTTCAGCCCGGATCCGGGCGACCTCGGCAAGGCCCAGCTCATGGATCTCTTCCGGGGAATAGCCCGCCCCGGCCGTGTGATGTTCGATCGCGGCAGCATAGACCTCCTTGCCGCCCGGCAGGTTGGCGATGCCCGCCCCTTCCCGCGTGTGGGGGGCATAGTCGGCCTCGATGAAGGCCAGCGTCTTGCGATAGGCGGAAATGGCATTAGCCACAGACGTCAGGCCATCTGTCTTCAAGCGTTCTGCCACAGCGGGATCCATGCTGGCGGGCAGGTCCAGGAAGGGTGCATAGAGGCCACTGGCGCTCGGATCGTCGGTGATCTGCTCGCGAATTTGGTCGGTGGTGACCTTCAGCGGATCGGCATGCGCCATCCAGCTCGTGGCGAGGCCCCGGCGCATATTGGCAACATTTTCAGCGAAATAGCGCGGCACATCGTTCAGGCGCGCGATCCAGGCATCGCCCTCCGCTTCGGTGGAGATGCGGGTCTGCATGGCCGCGAAGACCGGCTCGGCCTGGAATCCCCAGTCGCCGGTGAACGGAATACGCGCCGCATCGAAGCGGGCGTCATCTATATCGGCGCTCAGCAGGCGCTCCAGAATGGCCTGGTCGGTCGTCCGGTCCGTCTCAAGTGCGGCAATCGCATCCCGAAGGGCCAGCGCCCGGGCGGCACGGGCCTCAACAGATTCGGGGGTGACCGAACTCCAGGCAGACGGGGCTTCCCCCGCGGCACGCGCTGCTTCGGCCGGACTCGTGTCACGAACATAAGCTTCATATTCGCCGATCAGATCGTCCATCGGGTCGGCAAGTGCAGCCGGGGTGAACAGAAACAGGGCCACAAGCCACAGAAAACGTTTCATATTGTCACTCCATGGCCTGCCGTGCGTTGACAGGATCATAGAGACTCCTAGAACCCCAAGCCAAGCACTTGAGTGAAACTCTTACATTCATCGGAAGGTGTCCTTCGCATGTCTGGATCGTCCGGGGCTGATGCCCGTCCACTGTCGCCACACCTCCAGGTCTGGCGCCCCCATGTCACCATGGCCGCTTCGATCACCCACCGTATCACAGGCGTTGCCTCTATTTCGGCACGTTCCTGATCGCGGGCTGGATCATCGCGCTCGCCACTGGTGCGGAATGCTATGACGCCATCGAGGGGATCCTCTTCTCCTGGTATGGCGGCGTGATCCTTTATCTCTGGGCCGTCGCGGTTCTGTTCCACCTTGTGAACGGCATCCGCCACCTGCTCTGGGACGGCCCGAATATCGGCTTCGATCCCGGCAAGGCCAGCGCCGTTTCCGTCTTCAACTATGCATTTGCCATTCTGGGCGCGGCGGCCATCTGGTTCGCTGCCGCCGGACTGTAGGAGGCATCGAACCATCATGTCGAACAGCCAGTTCCTCACCCCAGCCAAAGCCACCCGCGGCCTCGGCTCCGCCAAGTCCGGCACCCATCACCACATCACCCAGCGCGTCTCGGCCATTGCCCTGGTCTTCCTGGTGCCGTGGTTCCTGTTCTCGGTCATCAACGCCGTCCAGGGCGGTGAAGACGCTGCGATCGAGTGGATTTCCCAGCCGCTGCCAGCGATCCTGCTGATCCTGACCGCTGGCGCCACGATCTTCCACATGCGCCTCGGCATGCAGGTGGTGATCGAAGACTATATCGCGAAGTCCGGCACGCGCGCTGCGCTGCTGATCCTGAACAGCTTTGCCTGTATCGCACTGTTTGCGGCCATCGCCCTTTCGGTCCTGAAACTGTGGATTGGCGCGGGCGCGTAAGCGGCCCCGCGGGAGAGTTAGAACATGAGCACCTATAACTGGATCGATCATACTTATGATGTCGTGGTTGTCGGCGCGGGCGGTTCCGGCCTGCGCGCAGCCCTCGGCGCGGCCCAGGCGGGCCTGCGCACGGCCTGTATCACCAAGGTCTTCCCGACCCGTTCGCACACTGTTGCAGCCCAGGGCGGCATCGCCGCCTCGCTCGGCAACATGGGCGAGGACAACTGGCGCTGGCACATGTACGACACCGTCAAGGGGTCTGACTGGCTGGGCGACCAGGACGCGATCGAATACCTGACCCGCAATGCGCCGCAGGCGTGTATGAGCTTGAGCACTGGGGCATGCCCTTCTCGCGGACCGATGAAGGCAAGATCTACCAGCGCGCCTTCGGCGGCATGACCCGCGACTTCGGCCAGGGCCCGGTGCAACGCACCTGCGCCGCTGCCGACCGGACCGGCCACGCCATGCTCCACACGCTTTACGGCCAGTGCGTGCGTGAAGAGACCGAGTTCTTCATCGAATACTTCGCCCTCGACCTGATCATGGACGAGGAAGGCGCCTGCCGCGGTGTCACGGCCTGGAAGCTGGATGACGGCACGCTGCACCGCTTCCGCGCGCAGAAAGTCATCCTGGCCACCGGCGGCTATGGCCGGGCCTTCTTCTCCTGTACCTCCGCCCACACCTGTACGGGCGACGGCAATGCATGGTGCTGCGCGCCGGCCTGCCGCTGCAGGACATGGAATTCGTCCAGTTCCACCCGACCGGCATTTACGGTTCGGGCTGCCTGATCACAGAAGGCTCGCGCGGTGAAGGCGGTTACCTGACCAACTCCGAAGGCGAGCGCTTCATGGAGCGCTACGCCCCGAGCGCGAAAGACCTCGCCTCCCGCGACGTGGTTTCCCGCGCCATGACGGTGGAGATCCGCGAAGGCCGCGGCGTCGGCCCGGAAAAGGATCACATCTACCTGCACTTGGAACACCTCGGCGCCGAAGTTCTGGCCGAGCGCCTGCCGGGCATTTCCGAAACCGCGAAGATCTTCGCCGGTGTCGATGTCACCAAGGAGCCGATCCCGGTGCTGCCGACGGTTCACTACAATATGGGCGGCATCCCGACGAACTATCACGGCGAAGTGCTGACTAAGAAGAATGGCGATCCGGACGCGGTCGTGCCGGGCCTGATGCCGTCGGCGAAGCGGCCTGCGTGTCGGTGCACGGCGCCAACCGCCTCGGCTCCAACTCGCTGATCGACCTCGTCGTGTTCGGCCGCGCGGCAGGCCTGCGCTGCGGCGAGACCACTGTCGCCGGCGCGACGCAGCCGGAACTGCCGAAAGGCGCAACCGACAGCCACCTCGCCCGCCTCGACAAGTTCCGCAACGCGTCGGGCGACCAGCCGGTTGCCAAGCTGCGCCTCGAAATGCAGCGCGCCATGCAGAATGACTGCGCCGTGTTCCGTACCGGCGACGTGCTGAAGCAAGGCGTCAGCGCGATCGAGGAAGTCTACAAGAAACTGCCGGGCATCGATGTTCAGGACCGCACCATGGTGTGGAACACCGACCTCGTCGAAGCCCTCGAGTTCGACAACCTGCTCGCCCAGGCCGCCGTCACCGTGAATGGCGCGGCCAACCGCGAAGAGAGCCGCGGCGCCCATGCCCGCGAGGACTTCTCCGAGCGCGACGACGAAAAGTGGATGAAGCACACGCTGGCGTGGAACGACGGCACCGGCAAGGTGACCCTCGATTACCGCCCCGTGCACGACTACACGATGTCGAACGAGATCAGCTATATCGAGCCCAAGGCCCGGGTTTACTAAGAGGACGGATCGAACATGGTACAGCTTACGCTTCCCAAGAATTCAACGGTCCGCAAAGGCAAGACCTGGCCGAAGCCGCAAGGCGCGACCAATCTCCGCCAGTTCCGGATCTATCGCTACAACCCGGAAGAAGGCGGCAATCCGCGCTGGGACACCTATTGGGTCGACATGGACAAGGCCGGGACGATGATCCTGGACGTCCTGCTCTACATCAAGAACAATATCGACCCGACGCTGGCCTTCCGCCGTTCCTGCCGTGAAGGCGTGTGCGGCTCCTGCGCGATGAACATCGCCGGGCGCAACACGATCGCCTGCACCAAGGGTTTCGACGACCTGCCGAAGGGCGTGATCACGATCAGCCCCCTGCCCTCGCAGCCGGTGGTGCGCGACCTGATCCCGGACCTGACCAATTTCTACGCTCAGCACGCCTATGTGCAGCCGTTCCTGAAGACGGACACGCCGGCCCCTGAGAAAGAGTGGAAACAGTCGCCGGAAGACCGCGAAGAGCTGAACGGCCTCTATGAGTGCATTCTCTGCGCGTCCTGCTCCACTTCCTGCCCGTCCTACTGGTGGAATGGCGACAAGTATCTCGCCCGGCGGCGCTGCTGCAGGCCTATCGCTGGCTGATCGACAGCCGCGACGAAGCCACCGGCGAGCGCCTCGACGACCTGGAAGACCCGTTCAAGCTGTATCGTTGCCACACGATCATGAACTGTGCGCAGGTCTGCCCGAAAGGCCTGAACCCGGCCAAGGCGATCGCCAAGATCAAGCACATGATGGTGGAACGCGTCTCCTAGGACGCGGCCACCTGGTCATCCTCGGCGCCATTGATCCGGAACACCTCGCGGAGCCCCGCGGGTTTCCATGGCGCGCAGCACGCTGATCAGTTCGCCCACATGGAACTGCCACATCGTTGTGGGCGGCATCGGCCGGATCACATGCCCGCCAAGCGACTTGAACAGGCTGTTGGCCTTGCGGTTCTCCGGCAGGGTCTCGGCTTCCAGCGTGATGATCCCTTCGGCATGACAGCATAGCGCCACGCAGGCGATCAGCATCCGCGACAGGCCCTGCGCGTGATAGGCGTCCAGCACGCCCATGGCGAGTTCGGCCTCTTCCAGCTCATTCGTGGTGCGGATCGCATGGGCCGCCGCAATGAAAGGCTGGCCCGGCTCGTTCTTCAGCGCCGCGGCCCAGGCGATGTGACGGTGCCCGTCCGCATCGGCCAGCGCATGGATGATCGGCTGCGGGATCACTTTCGCGCCGGAGAAGAAGCGCAGGTAACGCGACTCCTCAGACATGTTCGCCACGATGTGCTCGAACCGGCTTTCGTCCGCCGGCCCTGCCGGGCGCAACGTCACTTCCAGCCCGTTGTCGAGCACGATGTCGACCGGTTTGATCGGCATTCTCCTGACTCCCGCATGTCCTGACTGCTCTACCGAGATGATCGGCGCCCTTAGAGACAGATTTGCTGCACTGCAGCAATCCATCAAAACAGGCCGGACTGCCATTCGAATCGGGTGTTTTCCCCGATCTGCAGTGATCTCAACACATCCGGCATTGGATGTTCAAGCACCTTCGCCCGGCAACGCCCGCGGCGTTCCGGCAAATGGGCCTGATTGTCGGGAGGCGTCAGCTGGAATCCGGCCAGGTCTTCAGCGCCTCGATCAGCTGCACGGTCAGGCCGCCGGAGACGAGGGCGATGGCGGCCGCAGGCGGTGAGCCTTCGGGATCAGTGGCACGTGAGGCCGGGCTTCACCCGCGGCCTGCCAACGCTGGATCGTCCGGGCGAGTCGCCGCGCCCGGCGCTTGTGGTGCTTCAGCGTGTCCAGCATGGCCTGCCAGCGGGCG
>LZQP01000051.1_pt1 | contig 13732 bp, 21 predicted proteins | sample 768551 | NCBI WGS metagenome assembly LZQP01 (sample SAMN05207184, study PRJNA324509) | oil field metagenome | isolation source: sample BH-FW-16 from oil reservoir | place: India: Bombay High | collected 2015-12-03
CTCCCCCACCGATTGTGTCGCAAACAGTGGCCGGCTTTCCGGTAGGAGAGTTGTATGGCGTCATTCAGTCGACCGGACTGGACCCTTATGATCCGGCCAATCACGAAGCGATCCGGATGCGGCTGGAGACGCATGGCGTTCCGGCCAGTGAGACGGATAATGTGCTTCGCTATTTCGGCATGGGCGGCGCTCCGGCCGTAAAACCCGGCACCTCGTTTCCCGGGAACACAGGCAGCGTCTCTTCCCCAACAAGACCCGGCCCGGGGCCTCTCGGGACGAACCCGGATCAGATGACGACAGGTCCCCGGAACTTGAAGAAGAGTTCCCCGGAGGCTCCTTCATCGAGGAAGGAGCCTTTCTGAGCTCCTCGGACCTTATTGAAGCGCTGCGCATGAGCGGCGTCGAGGTGCCAGATGATGCAACCCCGGAACAGCTGGAAGCCCTTTTCTGGGAAATCCTGAACGACATGCCCGCGGCTGCAGCAGGTCCGGGCAGCTACTCCCATTGCCAGGCCGAGCTGAAAGGTCCGGACACGATCAGCCTCGTCTGTGAAATGTTTGGCCCGTCCTCGAACGATAGCGACATAAAGACAGCCAGCATCCCCATGGGGGATGATCTGGGGGCCACTCTGAACCGGATTGCCATTCAGGTTGGCGGAGGCCGTGACAAGCTGGACATCGGCGTACCGGACGCAACGCTTTGCACCTGGGATATCAACCCTGACCTGCCTGTGGAAGGCTACAAGTATTTCAGCGAATGCATGCCATGGGACGAAAAGCTCCAATCCCTCGCCGATGCAGGCGCTGGCAATTTCGACAGTGGCCGCGTAGCCCATCAGGCCCCGAACGAAATGGTGGTGGGCCAAGCCTACTTCCTGGAAATCGCCATCCAGCCCCTGACGCAAACGATTTCCGTCGCAGCCGCCGACAGCATGCTGACCAGCACGCTCGGCACGGGCCTCGCCCCCGGCAGTACGGAAACGCCCTTCGCCATCGAGTTCGACACGGTGAAGGCCTCGAAGATCATGTCGGCCACGCTGGAAGGCGATGACGAATTCCAGATCCGCGCCATGACCCCGCAGGAACAGGCCGTCCTGCCGGACGCACCGACCGTCTGGCGCTGGCGCGTGGTGCCCACGGAGGATGGCGACAGCTCGCTGCGCTATAACCTTTCCCAGAGTCTGGAAGTGGACGGCGAGCGCTTCGAGCGCTCCGTCAAAACGATCTGGCAGGATGTGGAGATCTCCACATCGATGATCTGCTGGAAGACGACACGCCCGCCGCACCGCGCGATACCTCACCCTGGTCAATACATTCGCCGCCCCTGTGTCCGGCGGCGGTGCGGAAATTGCCGCCGCGTCTGCAGAGGCGGTTGCAACTGGATCGAAGGCAGCGATCCCGACCGGTTTGCCATGGTCCTGTCGAACCTTGCCTACAGCCCGCCGATCAGCCGCCTTGCCGTGACACATGAGGATGGCGACCGGATCACCGAGCGCTGACTGAAACCGGCTTCAGCGTGCAGCGCTGCCGCGATGCCAGCCGCGGCCAGACGCTGAGCGCCCTGCGCGAAGTCGGCCGCAAATCCCTCGCCCGCAAGCAGGCGGGCGCCCACCCGGCCACCTTCTTCTATTATTCCGGACACGGCGTGAATATCGACGGCACGAACTATGTCCTGCCGGTAGACCTGCCAGGTGCCAGCACCGCCGAGATCCAGGATGGCGCCGTCAGTTTCGAGCAGATCTTCAACATCGTCTCGACCACGGTCGCCTCGACCAGTTTCATCGTGTTCGATGCCTGCCGCACCGTGATGGACGATGAGAGCCGCGGCATGCTGCGCAGCTACCAGCCCGTCACCTGGTCAACCGGCGTGTTCCAGGCCTATGCGACAGAGCCCGGCAAGACCGCCGCCGATGACGGCGCCTATTCGGAAGAACTGGCCCAGCGCCTGCCCGCAGCAGGCGTACCGGCCAATGTGCTGTTCAAGCGCGTGCAGGATGCCGTCGCCCGCCGTACCAATGAACAGCAGCACCCGAACTATATCGACCTGACGACTGGCGGGGATTTCTATTTCCAGCCTGAATAGGCCGCGTTGAAATCGCCACCCCTGAAACGAAGAAACCGCCTGCTCCCCCTACGGCGCAGGCGGTTTCCGCTGTCAGTCCCAGCCCCCTGGGCGCAGCGATCAGTAACGCAGCGGCGACTCTTCCTTCGCCGGTTCTTCCGGTGCAGGCATCGGATCCGGCGTGCCCTTGATCAGCGTGTCTTCCGGCGTCACGCCAGAGCTGGCCGCCGCGCAGCAACGCACCTGCATCTCAAGCACCTTGGTGTTGAAGCGGCACTGCTTGTCATTGATTTCGCGCATGATCGACATGCCACCCGCGCGGTAGGTATAGCGCGTCTGGGTACAGCTGGTCAGCGTAAAGCCCGGACGGCAGGTGCCAACATCCGAATTCTGGATCGTGCGCGTTTCACAGACGACTTCGTCGCTCTTGTTTGCCGCTTCTTCGGCGCGCGCCATGGCCGCAGCGGCCATTTCCTTCGCCTCGGCAGCCGCCGTTGCGGCCCATCCGCCACATTGCGTGCCTGGGAAAGCCGCATGTCCGTGTCGGCCAGCGCGACGGACTGACCGTCGATCTCGACCTTCAGCTTGCAGACGCTTCATCCTGATGATCGGCGACCGCACAATACTGCGCAACGGTCTGTTCCTTTGGAATGCCCTGGCAGGCAGCCACCACAGCTGCGAGCGCCACGGCGGCGAAAAGTCCTGATTTAGCCATCTATGCCTCCGTTTCCGTCCAGCCCGGGCGGACTTTGGGCCCTAGATGGCGACAGGGTCAACCTCACTCGCGGCAGAGGGGAGTCTCAGGCCTTGAACTTGTAGCCCGAACGGAACAGCCACCAGACCGCCAGAACGGAGATCGCCGACAGGATGCCCGTATAGGCCATGCCTGTCACGATGGAGGAGTTGGCCACACCCAGGAACCCGTAGCGGAAGCCGTCAATCATGTAGAAAAACGGGTCCAGATGCGCCATCAGCTGGAACGGCGCTGTCATCACCTTGATGTCGTAGAACGTGCCGGACAGGAAGGTCAGCGGCACGATGACGAAGTTGCTGACGGCCGAAAGGTGGTCGAACTTGTCCGCCCAGATGCCGCCAATCGCACCAAGACCGCCCAAAACGATGGCAGATGTCATGCTGAACCAGAGGATCGGCCAGACATGCGCCACAGACAGATCAGCCAGGCCGCTCAGCTGGATGCCGATGCCGGAAATGAGCGCCACCAGCAGGCCGCGCACGATCGCACCGCCCAGGAAGCCAGCCGTCAGCTCCAGCGGCGACAGCGGCGGCATGAGAAAATCGACATAGGTGGAATTGAACTTGGCCTGGACGAGGCTGGAACTGGTGTTCTGGAAGGCGTTCTGGAGGATCGCCATCACGATCAGGCCCGGCGCCAGAAAATCGTTGTAACTCAGGCCCTCGAAGTCCCCGGTCAGGTTGCCCCGGTCACCAAAGGCCAGCTTGAAGACGGTCATGAACAGAAGCGTGGTGACCACTGGGGCGAGGATGGTCTGCATCCACACCTTCATAAATCTGCCCACTTCCCGTTTGAAAAGCGTCCACAGGCCCAAGCCGTTGACCGCCCCGTACTGGCGGACCTTCCGGCTGGCTGAAGTGGAAACGGCCGGTGCGGAAACCGGTGCGACGGAGGAGTCGGTCGAAGTCATGGCGGTGTATGTAGGCGCATTCCGGGCAAGGTGCGAGACCCGATAACCGAGTTTTTCTGAACCCAGCGATCAGGGCCACGAACAGAGCCGTTGCAAGGCCGGCAACCCAGGCGGGAATTCCACAGGCGCCGTGTTTTTAACCACAATATGTAGAAAGCCTGTGGAAAGGCCGTCCCGCATGTTGTGTTTCGTTTCGCCTTGGATACGATATGTAGGTGCTGAGCGGGGTGGCGTGTAACTGTCATCTCAATATATAGGGGCTGACGGATCTGGGTATCAGGTCTGTACCAAGCAGGAAGGTGAATTCATGTCCTGGACTGACGAACGCGTGAGTGCGCTCAAGAAACTCTGGGCCGAGGGCATTCGCTCCCAGATCGCGAAGCAGCTGGGCGGCGTGACCCGCAATGCCGTGATTGGCAAGGTCCACCGTCTCGGCCTGTCGGGCCGTGCGACGCCCTCGCGTCCGGTCAAGCGCCCGCCGCGTCTGGCCCGTCCGAAGCCCCGCGTGATGCCGGACGGCAGCGTCAAGGTGCCCGCACCGCAGGTGCCGGAGCGCCCCGTGGAAGCGCCGCGCACCGTGATCGAGCGTCAGGAGCCGCTGGCCCCGCTGCCGCCGCTGACCATGGCTGATGGCGAGCCCGCCACCATCCTCACCCTGCGGGATTCCATGTGCAAATGGCCGATCGGCGACCCTGCCGATCCGAAATTTGCCTTCTGCGGACGCAAGGCCGACTGCGGCCCCTACTGTGCAGAGCATGCGAAAGTCGCCTTCCAGCCCGCACGCAAGCGGGACTCCAAGAAAGGCGAATATGACTACGTCCGCCGTATTGCTGGCTGATCAGCCCCGGCCGCGACGGTGAATAGAGAAGCCCCCGGATCATTTCCGGGGGTTTTTTCATGCTGCCGAGATGAGCTTGCAGCCACAAGGCCGCGCAATTAGTTTGCCCGCATGACGGATTTCAACGCCGCCTCTTTCCTGGACACGTTGGGCCTCAGGGCGACACGCCCGCGGCTGGCCATTGCGCACATCCTTTTCGCGGATGGGCAGAACAGGCATGTGACCGCGGAATGGCTGGCCGAAAAGGTTGGCCAGCAGGGAGAGCCCGTCGCTCTGGCCACGATCTACAACACGCTGCACAGCCTGGTCGATGCGGGCGTGCTGCGCATCGTACGCGGCACTGGCAACGACAATATCGTCTTCGATACCTACACCCGTCCGCACCATCATTTTCTGGATGAACGCACCGGCGAGTTGACCGATATTCCGGACGGCCACCTGACACTGGGTAACCTGCCCACAGCCCCGGACGGCCGCACCATCGCAGGCTATGACATCATCATCCGGTTGTCCTGATCCTGCCACTGCAAATCTCCTGAGCAGTTCAGGAATGAACAAGTGATTTCCTTGACAACCAATGGTATAATTTGATTGTCAAACAAGCCTGATCCTGCTGTTCTAACAACAGATTGCGCTTTGTTAGACCAATTGTTGTGCTTCCCATTGGCACACTGTTGAGTAGAGTGCGACACGGGCTGCAATACAGATTCGGGATATCATTACGTGCTGGCTGATCTCATTTCGGGTGAACTCCCTTATCTCCGTCGGTATGCCCGCGCACTGTTCGGTACGCGTAGCGCAGGCGATGCCGCCGTCGAGACCATGCTCGAAACCAAGATGCTCCTGCTGTTGAGTGAGGGGCAGACCATCGCCCAGCGCAAGGACCTGTTCCGCGCCCTAGACGAAACCATCATGGAGGAGCTGTCAGACGGCAAGCTCAATCAGGAAGTCGCCAAAATCCTGCGCAGCATGACAACTGACGAACGCCGCGCGGTCATGCTGACGGCCGTAGAAGGCTTCAGCATTTTCGAAGCCGCCGAATTCTCTGCACATCGACAAATTTCGTCGAAGACGCCCTGGTAAATGCCGAGACATCCCTGAAGTCGGCCCTCTCCACGACCGTTCTGATCATTGAGGACGAAATCCTTATCGCAGAAATGCTGGCCGGGATCGTCCTGGAGGCTGGCCACTCGGTTCTCGGCATCGCAACAACGCATCGCCAGGCCGTGGAACTGGCCTCCTCGAATGAGTTCGGCCTGATCCTCGCAGATATAGCGCTGGCGGACGACTCTTCCGGGGCAGAGGCCGTGCAGGAAATCCAGTCGAGCCTGCCGCATCCCGTGCCGGTGATCTTTATCACCGCCTTCCCGAAACGGCTGCTGACAGGGGACAAGTCCGACCCCGCCTTCCTCATCACCAAGCCCTTCCTGCCCCGGCAGGTGCGCGCCATGGTCGAACAGGCGGTGATGGCAGCCTATCTGGAAGAGGCACACTAGAAGCGCCTCCCGGGCCTCGCCTTCCCCGGCAAAGACCGCTAATCCCCTTGTGATGGCTGGCCCTGTTACGCAAACACCGGAGAATATCTAGCTGCCCCAGCCGTTGGGTGGCAAGCGGCGCCGGTGCGCAGGGCAACCTGTTCCTGACCGGGCGCGCCGGGACCGGCAAGACGACCATGCTGCGCAAATTCCTGGCCCAGGCCGGTGACAGCGCCATCGTGCTCGCTCCGACCGGTGTTGCCGCGATGAATGCCGGCGGGCAGACGATCCACTCCTTCTTCAAATTCCCGCCGCGCCTGATCGAGCCGACGGATATCAAACGCCTGCGCTCCACCCGCCTGATCAAGGCCATCGACACGATGATCATCGACGAGATCTCGATGGTCCGGTCCGACATGCTGGATGCGATCGACAAGTCGCTGAAACTGAACCGCGCCTCCAAGCGGCCCTTTGGCGGGGTACGGATGATCCTGTCGGGAGACCTGCACCAGCTACCGCCTGTCGTTTCCGGCGAGGAAGCACCGATCCTGAAACAGCGCCATGGCGGGCAATACTTCTTCAATTGCGCCGCTTTCCAGGAGGCGGAGTTTGCCCTGCTCGCGCTGAAACATGTCTTTCGCCAGGAAGACCCGCGTTTCCTGGCCCTGCTCGGCGCGTTGCGCACGGGCCGTGTCACGCCCGCCGACGAAACAATCCTGCGAAGCATTGTATCACAGCGCTCGGCTGTCGATGCTTCCGAAACCCATGTCGTTCTCACGCCGAACAATGCGAACGCCTTCCGTATCAACCAGGCACGGCTCGACGGGCTGACCAGCCGTTCCCAGACATATTATGCCGACGTGCAGGGCCAGTTCGAGGAGCGCGCTTACCCGACTGAAGCAGACCTGGAGCTGAAGGAAGCGCCCGGGTGATGCTGATCAAGAACGATCCGGAGGGCCGCTGGGTCAACGGCTCTCTTGCGACAGTGGCTGGTTTTTCCGGCAAGGGCGTGATCGTCGAAATCGAAGGCAATGCTTACGAGATCGAGCCGTCCGCCTGGGAGAAATACCGCTACGAGCTGGACCCGGAAACCAAGAAGGTGACGCGGGAAGTGGTCGGCACGTTCAAGCAGGTGCCGCTGCGGCTTGCCTATGCCGTTACCATTCACAAGGCCCAGGGTCTGACGCTGGACAAGGTCTATATCGACTTCGACCATGGCATGTTCGCACACGGACAGGCCTATGTTGCCTTCTCCCGTGCCCGCACGCTGGAAGGGCTGGAAATCAGCCGCCCCCTGCGCCCGCGTGACCTTGTTCTGGACCGCGAGGCCTTCGCCTTCGGCAGGCTGGAAACGATCGAGGACACTGACGCCTATCTTCTGGCGAAGTTCGCAAAATCGGACCAACAGCTTTTGTAGGGAGGGCTTCCATGCTGAAATCACGCCTGACAGTTTTCTATCTGGCCCTGTTGAGCCTCGGGAGCGCCTGCATGACGACACCCCCTGCCCCCTCCACGCCGGGCGATATGGCCCGCGCCCCGGTTGGCGATGTCTGGACACATGAAGACGGACGCACACGGCTGAAAGCCTACAGGTCCGGTAGCGGGCCGGAGATCGTCATGTTCGCCAGTGCCGGACGTGAAGCCAGCGATTTCAACGAGCTGGCCACTAACCTGACCGCCGCAGCTATAGCGTCACCCTGTTTGAAGCCCCGGCCATCAATGGAACGCAGGCATCAGCCGAAACGCCGACCCTGTTCGACCTGGCCGACGATGCCGCGATCTACCTGGAAACACGCGATGCGCCAGTCGTCGTGCTTGGCCATGCCTTCGGCAATCGTCTCGCCCGCGCGGTTGCCACCCGTCATCCGGACCAGGTGCGCGGCGTCATCCTTCTGGCGGCAGGCGGGCTGAAACCCATCGCAGAAAAGGCAAACACCGCCCTGCAGCAAAGCTTTGACCCGGGCCTGACGCCGGACGCCCACCGGGAGGCCGTCCGCTATGGCTTCTTCGCCGAAGGCAATCCGGTCCCGGATTACTGGCTGCGAGGCTGGCACCTGGAAACCGGCCGCCTGCAGGGCGGCGCGACCCGCTCGGTCGACTCGTCCCTCTGGTGGACAGCCGCCGGCAAGCCGATGCTGGTCATCACGGGTCTGCAGGACACGATTGCCCCGCCTGCCGACACGATTGATCTGCTGGAAGCCGAACTGGGCGATCAGGTCACAGCTGTCCGCATCGACGGGCCGGCCATGGCCCTGCTGCCGGAAGTGCCGGACCAGCTGGCCGCCGCAATCACGGACTGGCTTGCGGAACTGCCTGAATAACTGGCCTCAAAGGCCGTCGAACTTCCGGCGCAGGTCCCGGTCTTCATCGAGGACGAGGCGCTCCAGCGCAGCCACGCGATCCCGCAGCTGGGATAGTTCTTCCTCTTTCGGGCTGGCCGTTTCCTGACGGGCCGGGCCGCGCACCAGCGTGGCGAGGATCAGCAACAGGAGAAAGATCACGAAAGGGTACAGCAAGGGCATGGTCTCATCTCCTGTTCAGGGGGTGGAATATCTGTTGCGGACAGGCTCATGCGAGCCGGGAAATCTCCTCACGCAGGCGCTGGTCGCCATCGGTCACGATTTTTCGAGCACGCGGACACGCTCTTTCAGCCGGGCGACTTCCTGCGTCATCCGGTCGAACTCCACATCGGAGGCCCGGTCATTCGCCCGCATTTCCTTGAAACGCATATGGTCCCGCCAGGCTTTTGTACCGAACACAATCGCCACAATGACAACGACCATCTGAAACGGATCCATAGACCCCGTCCTCCTAATTCATATCGACAAACGATATATGGTATTCCCTGAACACCTGTTCAAGGAAAATCGCACGGAATTGGAAAACAGGAAGGTCGGCTGAAACCTAGCGGCCGGTGGAACCGAAACCGCCCGCCCCGCGCTCCGTCTCGTCGAGAGCATCAACGGCCTGCCACGCAAGGCGCGTCACCGGTGCCAGTACAAGCTGGGCAATGCGTTCGCCGCGCTGGATGGTGAAGGCTTCCTGGCCGAGATTGATCAGGATCACCTTGATCTCGCCGCGATAGTCGCTGTCGATCGTGCCGGGCGTGTTGAGGCAGGTCAGGCCATGCTTGGCCGCAAGGCCGGACCGCGGGCGGACCTGAATCTCATAGCCTTGCGGAATCGCGACGCTGAGACCGGTCGGCACCATGTTGCGCTCACCCGGCGCAAGAACGATGGGCTCGCCTTCGGGCACAGCCGCGCGCACATCCATTCCGGCAGAGCCGATGGTTTCATAGGCGGGCAGCTGAAGCCCCTCGAAATGCGGCAGCGGACGAACCGCGACATTAACCTCGTTCATGGCCGCAGCGGTGCGGGAGTCGGAGAGTGGAGTCAAGTCAGGAGACCCGCAGTTTGACACGGTGAGCTCACCGCATTAGTGAGCAATCAATTACTCATTATAACAAGGGAATGCTCATTGACTGGCCGGACCACTATCGTTTGGGGGCTCACCGTGTTCCGCGCTGCCGCCGGCGCCGCTCCTTGGCTACTATCACTTCGCGACGGGCCGGTCTGGATCGCAGCGATGCTGATCCCGCTGGCTCTGGCCTCAGACATTTTCGACGGCGTACTGGCTCGCCGGTGGGGTGTCGCTTCAACTTTGCTGCGCCGTGCGGATGGCTGGGCAGACCTGTGCTTTGTCCTAAGCTACACCGCTTTCTGCCTACTGACCCGCTGGCCCATGCTGGAGCCATTTGCACTCCCCATTGTCTTGCTGGGCGGGTTCAAGCTCGCAGCAACCCTTCAGGACTTCCTACGGTACGGGCGTGGCGCCGCCTTCCATTTCTGGTCAGCCAAATTGTGGGCCCTGCCCTACTACGCACTGCTCTTTGAACTGATGGCCGATACAGGAACCACCTGGTTCTTCTGGCCGACCTTTGTCGCCGGGGTTATCGCAATCTCGGAAGAGATGGTCGCTGTCCGCCTGATACCCATGTGGATGCACGACCAGCCACATATCTTTGCGGCCCTGCAGGCGCCCGCCAGAAGTCCAGAGACAGGGCTACTCTACTGCCAGACTGAGATTGTCGCCTGAACTATCCAGGCTTCGGCGATTTTCAGGGCAAGACGCCGGGCGACATCGTCCTTGCCCATGCGCGGCCAGCGGTCGATCCCGTCCTTGGTGACGAGGGCGATCTCGTTCTCTGTGCCGCCCATCACATCGCCAGACACATCGTTCGCCACGATCCAGTCACACCCCTTGCGCTTCAGCTTTGCAGCCGCGTGTTCCTCCACTTCATGCGTCTCGGCGGCAAAGCCGATGACGAGGCCGGGGCGATGCTTGCGCTTGTTCGAAATGGTACGGAGGATATCCGGGTTCTCGGCCAGCTCCATGGCGGGCGCCGTATTGCCGCCGCCCTTGATCTTCAGCTTCTTCGTCGCCGCCTTGGCCGGGCGCCAGTCCGCGACCGCCGCGACGGATACGAACACATCCGCCGGCAGCACCTCTTCCACCGCCTTCAGCATCTGACGCGCGGTTTCCACCTTCACCAGCTCCACCCCTTGCGGCGGCGCGATCGAGACCGGGCCGGAAACAAGCGTCACGCGCGCGCCCTCTGCCGCCAGCGCCCCGGCAATGGCATAGCCCTGACGGCCGGAAGAATGGTTCGACAGGAAACGGACAGGATCCAGCGGCTCCCGCGTCGGCCCGGCGGTCACGACACAGTGCACGCCTTCCAGCGCGCCGCTTCCCTTCCCGGCAAGCTGGCGTTCGATCTCTGCCACGATGGCTGGCACCTGAGGCAGGCGGCCCGGGCCGAACTCGCCGCACGCCATGGCCGCCTTCATCCGGCTCCATGACGGACACACCATCGGCGCGCAGCTGGGCCACGTTCCGCTTCGTCGCTGCATGCTGCCACATGCGCACATTCATCGCCGGCACCATAAGCACGGGCGTATCGGTGGCCAGCAGCGTGGTGGAAGCCAGATCATTCGCATGGCCATGAACGGCCTTCGCCATCAGGTCCGCCGTGGCCGGACAGACAACGATCAGATCTGCAGACCGCGACAGCTGGATATGCCCCATCTCCGCCTCGTCATCGAGGTCGAAAAGCTCGGTAAACACCTTCTCGCCAGACAGGGCCGACACGGACAGCGGCGTGACGAACTGGGATCCGCCCGAGGTGAGGATGCAGCGGCAGGCAATGCCGCGCCGGCCAAGCTCTCGGATCAGCTCAAGGCTCTTATAGGCAGCAATGCCGCCGCCGATGATCAGCAGGATGCGTTTGTCGCTCATGGGTCCCGGGTCGTCTTTCCGGGTATCGTCTTAACCCAGAAACCTTGCGCTCCTGCCATGAAATTCGCGTGAAAACGCAGTCAGCGTTAAGGATTGATGCGGATCGTCGGCGGCCGCACGGGCACCTCTTCCGCGCGCTCCGCCAAGTCGATGCCATAGCCAGTATAGGTCATCCGCGGGCTGGCCCCAATGCGGATCAGCTTCATCTGGCTGCGCCGTCCAGAGGCCTTCTGGACAGAAGGCAGGCGGCGCATCCCCGGCCGGACGACGGACACACGATCACCGCGAAACACCCGGATGCCGGACGTTCCGCTCATCCGCCGGGCGGCCTGAACATCCACGATCCGCATTGTACTACCGCCCTTCCCGGCTTGCGGCGCGCCGCTCAGCTTCGGCACGGCACGCGGCGAAGAGACCGGCGCAGGCGGTGCCTTGCGGGCCTTCGCCAGCTGTTCTTCCGCTTCCTGTGTGCGCTGGCCAGAACCGGCAATCTGCGCCGCCACTGGCAGGGCCAGCAGAACGCCAAGCAAAGCGGAGGCAATGAAGCCCTTCATGCAGATCCTTCCTTCGGGAGTGTCTGCCAGTCTAGGTCATGGCCGGGGCGGGCGTTAACCCTTTACTCCCTTAAGGAGAGTTCAGGCCTGGTTGGACGTCAGATCCGCGAGAAATTCGCCTACCGCAGGCGTATCGCCCGTGCGTTCGCCTGGCACGTCTTCACAGAAGGTCACGAAAGGCAATTTCGATTCGAGCCCGAACTGGTGCGTGATGGGCGCCTCTTCCGGATGGTCGAGACTGCCGATGGTCACATACTGGCGGGCATCGGGCAGGTTGTAGGTAAAGCCCAGCGGCGTGCCGCACGCCTTGCAGAAGGCCCGCCTTGCGAGGTTGGAACTCTCGAATTCCTCAGGCGCCACGGCTGTCCAGCGCATCTGGTCTTTCTTCGCGCCGACAAGGGCCGCGAACAGACCGCCCGTCGCCTTCTGGCACATGCGGCAATGGCAGACATGCGCATATTCCAGCACGTCCATTTCATAGCGCACGCGCCCGCACTGGCATCCGCTGTATGTGTCATGAAGTGGGCCTCCTATTGGAAGGCCCACACTGCCAGACCTGCCAGCGCCACGACAAGCCCGAACCAGCCCCACCAGGGCGCGAACGGCTTCTTCTCGGGCGGTGGCGCAGACGTCTCATGTTCCATGAAGGCTTCGAAACGGTCCATCACTTCCGGCAGGCGTTTCAGGCGGTTCGTCACCTCACGGAGGTTTTCCGCCACCAGCTTAGCCGCCCCCTGCGGGCCGAAGCTGCGGCGGATCCAGCCTTCCACGACCGGCTCTGAAGCATTCCAGATATTGTGGGCAGGATCGATGGCGCGCGCGACGCCTTCCACCTGAACCATGGTCTTCTGCAGCAGCACCAGTTCAGGACGCAGCGACATGCCGAATGTGTGCGTATAATCGAACAGCTGCAGCAGCACCCGGCCCATGGAGACTTCTTCCGCGGGCTTGCCATGGATCGGCTCACCAATCGTGCGCAGGGCCTGTGCAAACTCGCCGACAGACTGGTTGGCCGGCACATAGCCCGCCTCAAAGTGCACTTCGGCAACGCGAACATAATCGCGCTTCAGGAAGCCCCATAGGATCTCTGCCAGGAAGCGGCGCTCCGTCATGCCGATCCGGCCGATGATGCCGAAGTCGATCAGCGCGATCTTCCCTTCCGGCGTCAGGATCAGATTGCCTTCATGCATGTCGGCATGGAACACGCCATGCTCGATGGCATTGGTCAGAAAGCCGCGGGTAATGTCGTTTGCCAGCGCCTTGCGGTCGATGTCCGGCCGGTCCAGCGCCGTGGGGTCGGTCAGCGACTTTCCTTCCACCCAATCGATGGTCAGCACACGGCGGCCCGTCCGGTCCCAGTCGACCTTCGGAACCTGGAAATAGCCGTTCTTTTCGCTGAGCGCGCGCATCTCGTCGGCCCCGCCCGCTTCGAGGCGGAGGTCCGTTTCGCGCATCATTGCCGTGGCGATGGTCTCGGTGAAGGCAACAGGCTTCAGGCGGCGGCTTTCCGAGGAGATGCCCTCAATCGTGCGCGCGGCCCGCTTCATGGCGGAAAGTTCCCTGGAAAGCTGCGTCTCGATCTTCGGGCGCAGGATCTTTACCGCACGCACCCCGTCGGGCAGGTCCATCCGGTGCACCTGCGCCAGCGACGCAGCCGCAACCGGCTCGGAAAGATCCGGAAACAGACGATTTGCCTCTGCCTCGCCAAATTCGGCGACCAGCGCAGCGCGCGCCGCCTTCATCGAAAAGGGCGGCAGCTTGTCTTTCAGGTGATCGAGATCGGAAGTAACTTCGGAGCCGAACACGTCCGGCCGCGTCGCCAGGAACTGGCCAAGCTTGATATAG
>LZQP01000052.1_pt1 | contig 13609 bp, 18 predicted proteins | sample 768551 | NCBI WGS metagenome assembly LZQP01 (sample SAMN05207184, study PRJNA324509) | oil field metagenome | isolation source: sample BH-FW-16 from oil reservoir | place: India: Bombay High | collected 2015-12-03
TCTTGATCAGCGGTGAATTGGCAATCTCGCAGGCAATGATCTTGGCCGACAGGTGCGAGCTGGCACTGTCTACCTGTACGGTGACGAATTTCTGCGCCCTTCTCCGTCCTCACAACAAGCTGGGCCAGCTCCAGGCAGACCGAGTGCAGCGCCATCGCAACTGAGTCGAGGCGCGGATCGCCGTCTTGATCAGCGGTGAATTGGCAATCTCGCAGGCAATGATCTTGGCCGACAGGTGCGAGCTGGCACTGTCTACCTGTACGGTGACGAATTTCTGCGCCCCTTCTCCGTCCTTCACAACAAGCTGGGCCAGCTCCAGGCAGACCGAGTGCAGCGCCATCGCAACTGAGTCGAGGCGCGGATCGTCCTTCGAGGTGATCGGCGCCATGCCCGACTTGCCGGTGGCAAACACCATCAGCGTGTCGGAGGTGGACGTGTCACCATCCACGGTGATCGAATTGAACGTCTCGTTCGTGATGTCTTCCAGCAGGTCCTGGAGCACATCATGGGAGATGGCGGCATCGGTGAAGACATAGGCCAGCATGGTCGCCATGTTCGGCGCGATCATGCCGGAACCCTTCACGATGCCGGCGAAGTTCACGGTGATACCGTCAATATCCAGGGTCGCACCGGCGCCCTTGGCGAACGTGTCGGTGGTCATGAAAGCGCGGGTGGCGGCTTCCCAGTCCGGCGCGCCAACCTGGCAGCCAGGTCCGGCACAAATGCGCCGACATAGTTCGGATCGGCCAGCGGCTCGCCGATCACACCTGTTGCGGCCAGGAAGCAATGCTCCTTCGCCACACCCAGCGTCTCGCTCATGGCTTTCAGCGTCGCTTCGTTCTTCTCCCGGCCTTTCGGGCCGGTGAAGGCATTGGAATTGCCGGAATTGGCAACCAGCGCACGGGCCACGCCGCCGCCGGTCTGCAACGCTTCCCGGCACCACAGCACATCTGCCGAAGCCGTACGCGAAACCGTATAGACGCCCGCACAGGTCGTGCCCTCATCGAAGGCGAACAGGAACACGTCATCCCGCGTCACGCCGCGCCTTGCATAGAAGCCGCGCGAGCCGGTGGCAGCGCGAACGCCTTTCACCTCAGGCAGTTTCGGGAAGGGTGCCGCAAAGGGCGAGGGTGTGAGGTTCAAAGTTCAGTTCCTTCAGGAGCCGGGGATGCCTTGTCTGCCGGCGCATCGCCTGCGCCGGTGTCCGTATCGGGAAGCCTGTAAGGCGTTGCGCTGGCGTCGTCGAGCCCCGGTTCACCCTGCTGGATCTGCGCCTCTGCCTTGAGACGCCGGACGATCTTGGCGACCTGTTCGAGCGTCAGGAAGGTCACGATGTCCGGCCGCATTTCCTCCCGCGTTTTCGGGGCACGCGAACGGCGGTCCTTCACTTTCAAGATGTGCCAGCCATCGGCCGACTCGAAGGGCGGGGAAACCTCGCCAACGCCCGTATTGGCGATGACCAGCGGGAAAGGTGCGGGCTCATCATTCGGAGAGACATAGCCGAGATCCCCCTGCTCCATACGCGTTGCACTATCGAGGGAGTTGGCGCTGACCAGGCTTTCGAAGCTCTCGCCCGCCTGGATACGCTCGAACAGGGCCTGAGCCTCTTCTTTCGTGTCCACCAGAATATGGGCGATGCGTACTTCGTCATCATCCTGCTGCAGGGCGACCTGCTTCTGGTACATCGCCTCGATCTGGTCTTCGGTCACGTCTTCGGCGACGAGATTTTCGACCAGGAGATTGCCCAGGATACGCTCCGCAGCCATTTCGAGCCGCCTGCGCCCGGCCGGATCCTTGTCCAGCCCGCGCCGAATTGCTTCCTGCGCCATCAGCTTCTGCTCGACCAGCTGGTTCAGGACGGTGTCGTATTCCGGGTCCCCGGCTTTGACCTTTTTGCCGGCGGGAACAAGACCGCGAGCAACCGCCTCCAGCTCAACATCGCTGACATAGATTTTTTCGCCATTCACAGTGGCTGCCGTTGCGCCCTCAACCCGCACGGGCACTTCCTCCTCAGGTGGCGCATTACAGGCAGGGGCCGCCAGAAGCGCCAGACCCGCAACGAGACCGGCGAACAGGATGCGCGGGCGGACCCGCAAAGCCTTCAGATTCAACACAGTTATCACTCCAGCTGTCTGATGGCGCCGCATTGACACCCCAATGCGGCGTTCTTAAGTCTCACCCGCGCGCTGGTCGAGTGGGTTTGGCTGGTGTAATCACGGTGGGAGAACCCGCGTATTCCTGTGCGGTCATACGGTCAGGATCCCTGTTTCTTCGCCCCAGACCTGATTGGTGCAGCCTGATATGTTTTCCGTCGCTCGCAAGATTTTCGGTTCCGCCAACGACCGCAAGCTGAAACCCCTGCGAGCCCGCGTCAACCGCATCAATGCCCTTGAGCCCATGATGGAGGCGCTTTCCGACAGCGCCCTCAAGGGCAAGACCGCAGAATTCCGCAAACGACTGGCTGACGGGGCCACACTCGACTCGCTCCTCGAAGAGGCCTTCGCCGTCACCCGTGAGGCCGCCAAGCGCGCCACCGGCATGCGCCACTTCGACGTGCAGCTGATGGGCGGCATGATCCTGCATTCCGGCGCCATCGCCGAAATGCGGACCGGTGAGGGCAAGACGCTGGTGGCAACGCTGGCCGCCTATCTCAATGCGCTTGAAGGCAAGGGCGTCCACGTCGTCACGGTGAACGACTATCTCGCCCGCCGCGACGCCGAATGGATGAGCCAGATCTACGGCTTCCTTGGCATGACGACCGGCATCATCGTGCACGGCATCACCGATGAAGAGCGCAAACAGGCCTACGCGGCTGACATCACGTACGGAACGAATAACGAGTTCGGTTTCGACTATCTGCGCGACAACATGAAATACTCGCTGGACCAGATGGCCCAGCGCGGACACCACTTCGCAATCGTCGACGAGGTGGACTCCATCCTGATCGACGAAGCGCGTACGCCGCTGATCATCTCCGGCCCGACTGACGACCGTTCAGACCTCTATATCAAGATCGACGCGATGATCCCGCGGCTTGAAGAGGGCGACTTCGAACTCGACGAGAAACAACGCTCGGTGATCTATACCGAGCCAGGCATGGAAAAGATCGAGACCTGGCTCGACGAAGAGGGCCTGCTGGAAGGCTCCCTGTGGGAACCGCACAACATCTCGCTCGTCCACCACGCCAACCAGGCCCTGCGTGCGCACAAGCTCTACACCCGCGACAAGGACTATATCGTCAAGGATAGCCAGGTGATGCTCATTGACGAGTTCACCGGCCGGATGATGGAAGGCCGCCGCCTGTCCGAGGGCCTGCACCAGGCCATCGAGGCGAAGGAACGGGTCGACATCAAGCCCGAGAACCAGACGCTGGCCTCGATCACCTTCCAGAACTATTTCCGCCTCTACAAGAAGCTGGCCGGCATGACCGGTACGGCCCTGACCGAGGCCGACGAATTCGCTGACATTTACAAGCTGGAAGTCATCGACCTGCGACCAACAAGCCGATCCAGCGGATTGACGAGGACGATGTCGTCTACCGGACGGCCAAGGCGAAATATGCCGAGATCGTCAAGGAAGTGCGTGAGTGCCACGCCAAGGGCCAGCCGATCCTGCTGGGCACCGCGTCCATCGAGAAATCGGAAATCCTCGACAACCTGCTCACCGCAGCGCGAATCCCGCACAAGGTGCTGAACGCCCGCCACCACGAGCAGGAAGCCTATATCGTGGCGAATGCTGGTGTACCCGGCGCCGTGACCGTGGCCACCAACATGGCCGGCCGCGGCACCGACATTCAGCTCGGCGGCAATTTCGACATGCGCTTCGAACAGGAAAAGGAACAGAAGGAAGCCGAGCTCGGCCGTGAGCTGACCGAAGGCGAAACCTCTCTGCTCACGTCCCAGATCAAGGCCGACATCGAGGTCAAGAAAAAGCGGGCACTGGATGCCGGTGGCCTGTATGTTCTCGGCACGGAACGCCACGAGAGCCGCCGGATCGACAACCAGCTGCGCGGCCGGACTGGCCGTCAGGGCGATCCCGGCAAATCGAAATTCTACATCTCCATCGAAGACGACCTGATGCGCATCTTCGCTGCCGAGCGCATGGACGCGTGATGCGCCGCCTCGGCATCAAGGAAGATGAGGGCATCACCCATCCCTGGATGAACAAGGCGATGGAAACCTCTCAGCGCAAGATCGAGCAGCGCAACTTCGAGATCCGCAAGAACGTCCTCAAATATGACGACGTGATCAACGACCAGCGCAAGGCGATCTTCGAACAGCGCATGGAGTTCATGCGCGCCGAAGACGTCTCCGACGTGATCATGGAAATGCGCGAGCATGTGATCGACGCGCTCGTTGCCCGCACCATGCCGGAAAAAGCGTATGCGGAGCAATGGGATGTCGCCGGGCTGCGCGAAGCCCTGCGCAACGACTTCGCCATCGACCTGCCGGTCGAAGAGTGGGCCGCCGAGGAAGGCGTCGCCAACAAGGAAATCGCCCAGCGTATCCGCGATGCGGTCGATCAGGTCTACGCAGCGATCACATCCGCCGTGGGCGAAGACCAGATGCACCGGATTGAAAAGCAGGTCCTGCTTCAGGTCCTGGACATGCGCTGGCGCGAACACCTGCAGATGATCGACCAGCTGCGCTCGGTCATCCACCTGCGCTCCTACGGCCAGCGTGATCCGCTGAACGAATTCAAGTCCGAAGCCTTCAACCTGTTCCACAGCCTGCTGGAAGAGCTGCGTGCAACGGTGACCCGTTCGCTGATGCACATCCGCGTTCAGCCTCCGCAGGAGCAACAGCAACGTCCGGCCCCGGCCCAGATGCCGCCTCAGCAGGCGGCCCGTCCGGTGCCGCCGCCACAACAGGCTCCGCCCGCGCACGAAACCCATCTCGACCCGGATACGGGCGTCAACGAGATGGATCCGTCGGATACGACCCAGCCGCCGGGCCCGGAACTGCATCAGGCCGAAGACGACTGGTCAAACACGCCGCGCAACTCCCCCTGCCCCTGCGGTTCCGGCAAGAAATACAAGCATTGCCACGGCGCCCTGAGCACCCAGCGGGCATAGGACAAGACGCAGGGAAGTAATCTTCCCTGCCCTGAACTTTCCGTAATCTTTCCGTCTCGGCGCCGTCTCGTCGCCCTGTGGTTGCCGCGCAGGCCGGTCATTCCGGAAACCTCCATTTGCAAGGAGGTTCCCATGTCCGATATCCCGCCAACAGGCGCGCCAGCCAGTGCGTCTCCCAGTATGCCGGGGGCACCGCCCCCCAATCCGCTTGCTCAATATCTGCCTCAACGCTCTGCCGGACTGAAACTGCTATTGGTCTGCGCGCTCGCCCTGTTGATGGCGATCCCGGCACTGTTCGTGTTCGGCGTTGTGCAGGACAGGCGCATGGGGGCTGACCGGGCCCTGCGCGAAGTGAGCGAAGCCATCGGCGGACAACAAAGCCTGCTCGGCCCCGTCCTGGTCCTGCCTTATGCCAAGACGATCGGAACCGGCCGGTCAGAAGCCCAGGTCTACGGCCATGTCGTCGTGTTCGCGGAACAAGGCGAAGCGACGGCCGATGTGGACGTGACCGAACGCAAGCGCGGTATCCATACGATCCCTGTCTTCGATGCGACGGTAGACTTCCGCGCGACCTTCGACCCCACTGCCCTCCTGAAGAACTTGCCGGAAGGCGCCGAACCCGTCTGGGACGATGCCCGCCTCTATCTTGGTGTCTCCGACATGCGGGGCATTCGTGATGCCTACATCGTCACGGTCAACGGGCGCGATATCGCCATGGAACCAGCCAACCGCAGTGCCCTGGCGAATGATGGTTATTCGCCCGTTCCGCAAGCGGCTCACGCCTGGCCGGAGGCCGGATCGACGGGCTGGCGACGGCAACCGCACCCTCAACATCAACGCCCGCCTGCACATCACAGGCGCAGACCGTTTCGCCATCGGCCCATTTGCCAAGGACACTTCTGTGACCCTGACCAGCAACTGGGAAGACCCGAGTTTCCAGGGTGGAAAACTGCCGGACACGCACAATGTCGGAGAAAAAGGCGTCGACGGCTTCACCGCCAATTGGCGTGTGCCCTATCTTGCCCGCGGCATTCCTGGGGCTGGCAGCAATATCGACCTTGGTGAAATCGTCGCCTATGGCCGCCGCGACATGGGCGTGCGCTTCCTCAAGGAAGTCAGCCCCTACCAGAGCGTGGAGCGCGCCCTGAAATATGCTGCCATGTTCATCGGCTTTGTCTTCCTCGCCTGGTTCCTGTTCGAGGTGACAAGCGGCGCGCGTGCCCACCCGGCGCAATATGTGCTGGTAGGGCTGGCCCAGTCGATCTTCTACATCCTGCTTTTGGCCTTTGCCGAACGGACTGGATTCGATGCCGCCTTTGCCATCGCGGCGCTGATGACGGTGGGCCTGATCTCGGCCTATGCGACGAGCGTCTTCCGGTCCCGTGCCTATGGCCTGAAAGCACTCGGCATTCTCAGCGGTATTTATGTGCTGATCTATGTCCTGATGCGGGCAGAAAGCCAGGCGCTGCTAGCTGGTGCACTGGCCAGCTTCGCTGCCATTGCCCTGACCATGTACATGACTCGCAATGTCGACTGGTATGGATCCCGTGGGCAGAAATCACCTGCCTGATGCCGTACAAGACAGGAAGGGCGCCCCACGATCAGGGCGCCCTTCCCTTTGTCTGTGCACGTTGCAAGCAGAAAGCCTGCAGCCCGCTCTACTTCGCCATGACGTTCATCACAGCCGTCGTCATCGCAGTAACGCCCGTATCGATCGTCGGTGCCGGAACCGGCGCGAAGAAGGGCGAGTGGTTGCCCGGCGTTCTCATGAAGTCGATCGTCTTGCCATTCTCGTCAAACAGGGCCGGATCATAGACACCAACGCGGAAATAGACCGAATTGCTGAACGACTTCAGGAATTCGCCATAGTCCTCGCTACCTGTTGTCGGCGCCGCGAATGTGACCTTGCCCTCCGGGAAGACGCGACTCATCGCTGCCAGCGTATCTTCCGACAGATTGGGATCGTTGTAGACTGCCGTACCGCCGCTGCGGATACTGATGTCTGCCTCCGGTGCACCCGTCATGGCAACAATGGCATCAGCTGTGCGGCGTACGCCTGCCAGCAACTTCTCACCCACTTCCGGCTTGTACCAGCGGACCGTGCCACGCACGCGCACGGAGTCCGGAATGATGTTTCCTGCCGATCCGCCCTGAATGGCCCCAACGCTGATCACACCGAATTCCTGCTCCGGTTTCTCCCGGCTGACCACGCTTTGCAGGTCCACCACGAATTTGGAGGCCATCATCACCGGGTCAATCGTGGTGCTGGGGCGAGAGCCATGGCCGCCGACGCCGTTGAAGACAATGTCGAAACCGCCCGCGAAGGAGTTCATCTGTCCCTTCACGATCTGAACCGAATCATAGGCCGCAGGCGTCACATGCAGGGCGAAGCCGTAGTCCGGCACACCGAACCGGTCGAAAATACCGTCCGCCATCATCTTGCTGGCACCGCCGCCCCCTTCCTCGGCAGGCTGGGCCACGAACATAAGCGTGCCCTTCCAGTCTTTCTTCATCTCGACAAGCGTCTGCGCCGTGGCGAGGAAGATGGCCATGTGGGCATCATGCCCGCAGGCATGCATCACATATTTGGGTTCGCCATTCCATTCGGTCTGTACCGTGCTGCCATAATCGAGCCCGGTCTTTTCCTGCACTGGCAGGCCATCCATGTCAGCCCGCACCATGACGAGCGGGCCTTTGCCATTCTTCAGGATACCAACCACACCTGTCTGGCCGATACCTTCGGTCACTTCGAAGCCAAGCTCTTTCAAGCGTTCCGCGATGATCCCGGCGGAGCGGGTTTCATGCAGGCCGAGTTCCGGATTGGCATGGAAGTCCTTGTAGACATCGACCCAGTCATCCAGATTCTCATCCACCATTTCAGACAGGTTGGATTTGAAGCGGCTGTTGATGTCCGACGGTTTCGCGTTTGCGGGTGCCGTAAACGCGGCCAGCGCGATCAAGCCTCCGAGGCCTGTGCAGGCCAAACGTGATTTCAGGGACAGGGACATGTCAGCAACTCCAATGCAGGTGACAGAATGGGAGGCCCACTGGTTCAGCAGAAGCTGCAGCATGTCCAAGGGATTTGGAAAAAATCGGGCTCGTGGCATTTCGGTGCCGCTTTTTTCAGCGACCCCGCCCATGAGCGCTCCCCAAAGACTGAGCTGCACCGGGCGTACCGCTTGACTTCATGCCCAAGTCGGGAGAACGCCAAGGCATGACGGCATTCCCCCTCCCCCCCGTGCGCGCAAGCTGATCGAGAACGCCTCGCTTGCCCCCTACACCTGGTTCCGCGTGGGCGGGCCGGCTGCGCGCTGTTCCTGCCTGCTGATGAGAAGATCTCGAAGCCTTCCGTCAAGGCACTGGACCCGGCGGTGCCGGTCACCGTGCTGGGCGTCGGCTCGAATGTCATCGTCCGCGACGGCGGCATAAGAGGCGTCGTGATCCGCCTGATGGGCCGCTACTGGGGCGAGGTCGAGGCGCTGGACGGGATCAGCCTGTCGGCGAGAGCGGGCGCGCTGGATCTTTCCGTGGCAAGGGCCGCTGCGGAAACGCATTCGTGGGCTGGAATTTCTCTCGGGCATTCCCGGCTCGGTTGGCGGGGCAACGCGGACGAATGCCGGATGCTATGGCAGGGAATTGCGCGATGTGCTTGTGGCGTTACATGGGTTTCGCCGTGACGGCACTAGGGCGGCCTATCGAGGCCCCGCCCGGCCGGGCGCACAACCTGAGGCACATTTCTCCTACCGCCATACAGACTTGCCGGACGATCTGATCGTCACCCGCCTTATCCTTGAAGGCACGGACACGGACGAACCGGAAAAAATTCTCGCAGATATCACGCAGCTGCAGGCCCGCAGGGCAGAGACCCAACCGATCAAGGAAAAAACATCCGGCTCCACCTTCGCCAATCCCGATCCGCCCGGCACACCAGACCAACGCTCTGCCTGGAAGCTGATCGACGCCGCCGGATGCCGCGGGCTGAAGGTGGGTGGTGCACAGGTTTCACCCAAGCACTGCAACTTCCTGATCAATACCGGTGATGCCACTGCGGCAGACCTTGAGGCGCTGGGCGAACTCGTCCGCCGCCGCGTTCTGGAAACGCAAGGCGTGGAGCTGCGCTGGGAAGTGCGCCGCATCGGCCAGCTACAGACGGAAGCTGGAACATGACCCGGTAAGGATCTGCACGACACTTGCCTCCCCATCGCCTCGCTTAAGCCCCTATTCACCGGCACGAAGCAGAAAAGACGATAGGAAACAGGCGATCCTGCACGGGCGATGTCCGGACAGGGCCTGACAGGAAGGACTTTCAGAATGAAACGTGTCGCAGTGATCTATGGCGGCTGGTCTTCCGAACGGGAAGTTTCGGTCTCTTCGGGAACGCAGATGCTTAAGGCTGCCAAGCGGCCGGTATGATGCTGTCGGCATTGATGCGGGGCGTGACCTCGCCGCCCAACTGGCGGAGGCGGAACCCGACGTCGTGCTGAACGGCCTGCATGGCCCTTGGGGCGAGGATGGCTGTGTGCAGGGCCTGCTGGAGATCATGGGCCTGCCCTACTCCCATTCCGGTGTGCTCGCCTCGGCGCTCGCCATGGACAAGCTGAAATCCAAGGCCGTCTACCGCTCTGCCGGCCTGCCCGTGGCCGAAGACAAGCAGGTCACCCGCGAGGAAGCCGCCGCCGCGCACCCTCTGAAGCCGCCCTATGTGGTCAAACCCGTCAATGAAGGCTCCAGTTTCGGCGTGCTGATCGTGCGCGAAGGGACCAATGGCCCGCCGCAGGAATTGCTGGGCGAGAGCTGGCACTATGGCGATTACCTGATGGCCGAAGAGTTCATTCCCGGCCGGGAACTCACTGTCGCCGTGCTGGGGGACCGCGCCCTCGCCGTGACAGAGATCACGACCTTAAGGGACTATTACGATTTCGATGCAAAATATTCAGCTGGTGGATCGCGCCATGTGATCCCGGCAGAGCTGCCTGAGCATATTACCGCCATGGCGATGGACTTCGCCTTGCGGGCGCATCAGGCCCTCGGCTGCCGGGGCGCGACGCGGTCCGACTTTCGCTATGACGACAAGAGAGACCGGCTCGTGATCCTTGAGACCAATACCCAGCCCGGCATGACGCCGACCTCGCTTGTCCCTGAACAGGCCGCCTTCGTTGGCATGTCCTTCGAAGATCTGGTCGCATGGATGATTGAGGACGCTTCATGCCGAAGATAAGCCGCAACCAGCCCACCCGGAAATCCAGGCGCGAGCCGATGACCTTCGTCGACGAGGTCACAGGTGAGGAAGTGCGCGTCTCCTCCGTCCTGTTCGGCTTTGTCATGCTGATCGCGATCGTGGTGGCCCTGGCTGCCTGGATGGGCGGGTCCATGTCGCAGATCGAAAGCCGGTTCGCCGGCTTCATGGATGATACGGCCCGTGTGGCTGGCGTTTCGGTGAACGAAGTTTCCGTGCTGGGCCTGGAACAGGACCCTCGCCTGCAGCAGGAAATCCGCGCGGCCGCCATGATCGAGCCGGGCGAGAACATGTTCCGCGCCGACCCTACATCATCCGCCGCCGAGTAGAAGGCACCCACAAGGTGCTGAACGTGCGTGTGCACCGCCTCTGGCCGGACCAGGTCGTGATCATCGCCGATGCCGCAGAGCCGGTTGCCATCTGGCATGACGGCACCGAATGGACTGTCGTGGACGGTCTTGGCCGCGTCCATCCCCGGCGAGCGCGCCAGCGACCATCCGGATCTGGTCCGGGTGGCGGGACGCGGCGCCCCGGAAGCGGCCCCTTCCCTCGTCAAGGCGCTGGCCGATGCCCCGGTTGTTACCGGTGATCTCGCCATTGCCACACGCATTAACGACCGCCGCTGGGACATGCGCCTCATCTCCGGCGCGACCGTGCGCCTGCCGGAAGACATCCAACTGGTCAGCGCCCTCGACCGCCTGACCGAGCTGCAGGTACGCACCGCCCTGATGCAGCGCCCGCTGAAACTGATCGACATGCGCAATGCCGGCCGCGTCTATCTCGGCCCGGTGAATGCACCGGATTTCAAGGCCCGTGAGAAGGCGGCGCGTTCCTGATGGCCAATGTCCAGTCCCGCCGTGCCCCCCGCATGGGGCGTTCGAACACCGGCACGGTGGCCGCGCTGGACATCGGCTGCTCGAAAATCACCTGCCTGATCGGCCGCAATGACGGTGCCGGTCCTCGCAGTTTCCGGATTCTGGGTGCAGGCCGCCAGCAGTCGCGCGGGTTCACCGGCGGCACGATCACGACATGGAAGGCCTGGAACGCGCCATCCGTCTCGCTGTGGAAGATGCCGAGCGCGAAGCTGGAGAGCAGATCTCCAATGTGATGCTGGGCATCACCGGACAGAAACTCGCCTCTACGCTGGTTACCGCCCGCATCGAGATCGGCGGACGCGAGATCACCCAGAAGGATGTCCGTCGCATTCAGGCCCAGGCACTGGCCAAGGTGCCTGCACGCGGCGAGGAAACCCTTGCCGCCTGGCCGGTCGCCTACCGTGTGGACGATCAGGAAGGCGTGCGCGAGCCGCAGGGCATGTATGCCAGCGAGCTCAGCCTGCTGCTTTCCATCGTTACCGCGCCGAAATCGGTCGTGAAGAACCTCGTCGAATGCGTCGGCCGGGCACATATCGGGGTGACGGCCCTGATCCCCTCCTCCATTGCGAGCGGTGCAGGCACTCTGATCGACGACGAGATCGAGAACGGCGCCATCTGTATCGACATGGGCGCGGGCGTGACGGCTGTGTCGGTGTACCTCAATGGCTCCCCCGCCTGGCTGGGCCTCGTCCCGGCGGGCGGCTCGCATGTGACCTCCGATCTTGCCCAGGGCCTCGGCACCACCTTCGCCGCCGCAGAGCGCCTGAAGAGCGTCTATGGCACGGCCAATCTCGAAGGCCCTGGCCTTGCCGAACGGATCGAGGTTCCCCGCCTCGGCGATGATGGCCGCCTGCAGGCAACGCGCATGGAACGGGGCCAACTCGCAGAGATCATCGCACCACGCGTTGAAGAGACATTCGAACTGGTCCGCAAAACGCTCGATTCCAGTGGTGTACGCAAAGTACTCCCTCACCGAGTGGTGCTGACAGGCGGCGCATCGCAGCTGCCGGGCGTGCGCGACGTCGCCAGCCGCATCCTGCAGGCGCCAGTACGGCTTGGGCGTCCGACCATTGCCGAATTTCTCGGCGAAACACTGGCAACGCCTGCTTTCTCCACAGCCTCTGGTCTGCTACTGTACTCCGAGTTGGGGTTTGCGGACGCAGTAAGGGCAGCTGCTTCGCGCATGGATGGACCAGAGTCGAGAAGCGGCGTGGTGAACAAAGTGTTCCATTGGCTCGAAGAAAATTTCTGAGCCGATTTCACTCCACTTAACTGCTTCTTAGCCGCATCACGTCATCTTGCCATACGGCAGGGGTCCGCGAGCAAGTAGAGTGAAGTGAGGGATGCAATGAACTATGAACTGAAGCCCAGGATCCTGGTCTTTGGCGTCGGCGGTGCCGGTGGCAACGCAGTCGACAACATGATCGAAGCGAACCTGCAGGGCGTCGAGTTCATTGCCGCCAATACTGACGCGCAGGCCCTTTCGCGCTCCAAGGCTGAAACCTGCATCCAGCTCGGCCCGGTCACAACCTCGGGCCTCGGCGCCGGCGCCCGCCCGGAATCGGCGAGAAAGCGGCTGAGGAATCGATCGACGAGATCAAGCAGTATCTCGAAGGGTCGCACATGGTGTTCATCGCTGCCGGCATGGGCGGCGGCACCGGCACCGGCGCAGCGCCTGTCATCGCCCGCGCTGCCCGCGAGATGGACATCCTCACCGTGGCCGTCGTCACCAAGCCGTTCGGCTTTGAGGGCAACCGCCGCATGCATGTTGCGAGAACGGGCTGGATCTGATCCGTAGCCACGTCGATACGATGATCGTGGTGCCGAACCAGAACCTGTTCCGCATTGCCAATGACCGCACGACCTTCGCCGAAGCCTTCCGCATGGCCGACGACGTGCTCTATTCCGGCGTGCGCGGCATTACCGACCTGATGGTCATGCCCGGCCTCATCAACCTCGATTTCGCAGATGTCAGCTCCATCATGCGCGGCATGGGCACAGCCATGATGGGCATGGGCGAAGCAACCGGCGAGAACCGCGCTCTGGAAGCCGCCCGCCAGGCCATCGACAACCCGCTGCTGGACGATATCTCGATGAAGGGCGCCAAGGGTGTGCTCATCAACATCACCGGCGGCTATGACATGACCCTGTTCGAACTGGACGAGGCCGCCAACGAGATCCGCCGTGAGGTGGACCCGGATGCCAATATCATCCTCGGCTCGGCCTTCGATACCGAACTGGAAGGCCGCCTGCGCGTCTCCGTGATCGCAGCGGGCGTCGAGGCAGCCTATGGGGTCCAGCCCGCGCAGCCTGCCGCTACCCCGGCCACGGTGCGCCAGCCGATCGCCGCCCCGGTGGACGATCCGGAGCCCGAACTGGAAGCGGAAACCGCTGAAGTCCCTGTTGAAGCCCAAGAAGAGGTTA
>LZQP01000053.1_pt1 | contig 13602 bp, 11 predicted proteins | sample 768551 | NCBI WGS metagenome assembly LZQP01 (sample SAMN05207184, study PRJNA324509) | oil field metagenome | isolation source: sample BH-FW-16 from oil reservoir | place: India: Bombay High | collected 2015-12-03
CACATGCGCGGCGACATCATCCGTCATCTCAGCCAGCAAGGCGTTCCGGTCGGCGGCCTTCAGATTGCCGAGACGGATGCATCCGCCGCGAGGATCTTGTGCCTCATGATCCTGTTTCGCCGTGGCCTCCGCCAGAGTCAGTGCCGCCGTCTGGTCGTAATTGTGCCGCAGCACATGCGCGGCGACATCATCCGTCATCTCAGCCAGCAAGGCGTTCCGGTCGGCGGCCTTCAGATTGCCGAGACGGATGCATCCGCCGCGAGGATCTTGATGTTCACTTCGTGGTCGGAGGAGTCGACACCGGCAGAGTTGTCGATTGCGTCCGTGTTGATGCGGCCGCCGGACAGTGCGAACTCAACCCGTGCCGCCTGGGTCACACCAAGGTTCGCCCCCTCGCCAACCACTTTCACACGCAGTTGGTGCGCGCCAACGCGGATGGTGTCATTTGCCCGGTCACCCACTTCGGCATTGGTTTCCCCGTCCGCCTTCACATAGGTACCGATACCGCCAAACCACAGAAGGTCTGCCTGCGCTTTCAGCAGGGCATGGATCAACTGGTCCGGTGTGACCGCTTCGGCATTCAAGCCGGTGAGCGCCTTGATCTCGTCGCTCAGCTCAATCGATTTGGCCGAGCGCGCGAACACACCGCCGCCCTTAGAGATCAGGCTGGTGTCATAGTCTGCCCAGGTCGATTGCGGCAGGTCGAACAGGCGCTGGCGCTCTGCCAGATTCTTCTTCGAGTCGCCGGGGTTCGGATCGACAAAGACGTGCATGTGGTTGAATGCCGCCACGAGACGGATCTCCGGCGAGAGCAGCATGCCGTTTCCGAACACATCGCCGCTCATGTCGCCAACGCCGATCACCGTGAATGGCTCGGTCTGGATGTCCCGGCCCATTTCGCGGAAGTGGCGCTTGACCGCTTCCCATGCGCCACGCGCGGTGATGCCCATTTTCTTATGGTCGTAACCTGCCGAGCCGCCGGAAGCGAAGGCATCGCCCAGCCAGTGCCCCTTTGCGAGACTAATGGCGTTCGCAGTGTCGGAGAATGTCGCCGTGCCCTTGTCCGCCGCAACGACGAGATAAGGGTCTTCCCCATCCCAGACAACTACATCAGACGGGGCCACGACCTTGCCGTCGGCAAGATTGTCGGTCAGGTCCAGCAGCGCCGTGATGAATTCCTTGTAGGCATCCCGTCCGCCCTCGAACCATGCGTTCCGGTCCGACCGGTCCGGCAGTTGTTTCGGATAAAAACCGCCTTTCGAACCGACCGGGACGAGCACGGCATTCTTCACCTGTTGCGCCTTCACAAGGCCCAGCACTTCGGTGCGGTAGTCCGCTGCCCGGTCAGACCAGCGCAGACCGCCCCGCGCGACCGGCCCGAAGCGGAGGTGAACACCTTCCACTTTCGGACTGGACATGAAGATTTCGCGGAACGGCTTCGGCTCCGGCAGGTCGCGCAGCAGGCGGCTGGCAATCTTCAGGCTGATGAAACTATGCGGACGGCCATCTGCCGCCAATTGATAGAAGTTCGTCCGCTGCACTCCAAGGATCAGATCCGACAGGCGTCGCAGCACCTGGTCATCCGCAAGGGCTGAGACATCGCGCAGGCCTGCTTCGAAAGCGTCGCAGATCTCCCGTCCGGCCGCTTCGCGCTGGCGCAGCGACAGATCCTTTGATGGGTCGAACCGGCTGGCGAACAGGTCAATCAGCAGCCGTGTCATTGCCGGATAGCGCGCCAGGGCCGCTTCCTGAACATCCTGCGGCTGGTCCATGCCCGTCTGGCGGCGATAGGCGCACAGTGTGCGCACCAATGCCGCCTCGCGCCAGGTTGCCCCAGCCTCAAGGACAAGACGGTTGAACCCGTCATTCTCCGCAATGCCGCCCCAAACGGCAACGAATGTCTCTTCCAGACGGTGGGCAACCAGCGTCAGATCAATCGGCGCGCCATTCTCGGAGCGCATCGACAAGTCATGCACCAATAGACATCCGGCGCGTCCGGCACGGGCTTTTCTGTGGGGCGGATGGGATAGCCCGTCTCGAAGGCCGCGAAGAGGCCCATTTTCTCGAACACAGGCACGCAGCGTGACAGCGGGATCGACCCGTTGCGGGAATAGATCTTGACCCGGATCTTGTCAGCATCTTCATCCACGCCGCGATAGGCACGGGCCACGACAGGCGTATCCGCAGCAAGCCTTGCCATCATCTCCACATCGCGCATGGCTTCCTCAGGCGAGAAAGCTTCACGGTATGCCGCATTGAAAGCGCCGATGAAGGTGCGGGCCCCTTCCCCGTCCATGGCGTTGAAATCCGCCTGCATCATCGCGTCACGCAGCGCCTGGTCCCAGGTACGGGCAAGCCGGGTGATCTCGGCCTCCAGCTCAGCGACATCCGGTTCAGGATGGTTGCGGTCGATCGCGATCTGGAAGTGAACGCGCGCCAACGGACCGGTGTCGAAGTAAGGCTGGAAGCGGGTGAGCTTGCCATTATAGGCCTGCAGCAAGGCTTCCGTGATCCGTTCACGAAGGGTCGTGTCATACGCTTCACGCAGGACATACACGATGGCGGAAACGAACCGGTCAAACTGGTCGCGGCGCAGGAACAGACGGGTGCGCGGGCGCCCGATCAGGTGCAACGCCCCCATGATCATCGGGCTGAGCGTTTTCGAACTGGTCTGGAACAGCTCATCACGCGGCCAGGTTTCCAGCAGATTGGAAATCGCCTTTTCCGTGTGCCCGCCAGGGGTCGCACCGGAAGACGCAATCACCTTCAGAACACGGCGGCGGATAAACGGAATGGAGCGCGCTGTCTCATCATAGGCTTCGGCCGTGAACAGCCCCAGGAAGCGCACCTCACCGTTCACACGGCCCTGCGCGTCATACTTCTTCACGCCGATATAATCGCAAGCCACGCGGCGATGGACGCGGCTGATCAATGTCGATTTTGCCACGATCAGCGGGAACGGCTCTTCCAGGAGTTCCCCGATCTCTGGCGTCAGCACCAGCGGCTCGGCATCGCGCGACAGGACGTTCAGGTCTTCGTCGCGCAGCAGACCGAGATTGCTGCCTTCGATCATGATCGGCTCTTCCGGCAGAACACGGCCTTCGACATCGGTCTCGAACCGGTATTCGCGGCAACCCAGGAAAACAAAGTGATTCTTGGTCAGCCATTCCAGGAAGGCGACCGCTTCGTGCGTGTCGGCATGCCTCGGCTCTTCCAGAAGGGAGAGGCCGCGAATTTCCTCACGCATGCGCTCCTTCATGGGTTTGAAGTCGGTGACGACCTGCGCTGTGTCCTGCAGCGTCTGGCGTGCGCCTGCCAGCAGGCGCTCTGCCTCCCGCTCTGTCAGGCGCGGCAGGTGAATCTGGATCACGGAAATCATGCGTCCATCCGCCATGCGTACGACCGGGTGGAACAGCGTGCGGACCTCGAAGCCCTGATCCGCGCACTCCCCCAGCAGGGAGTCGACAAGGAACGGCATGTCCGGCCCGGCAGCCTCCAGCACGCTACGGCTCAGGCGACCTGAGGCTCCCTCGGCCTCCACCAGCACGCGCACATCCTGCTCGCCCGCTGGCAATTCCGACGCCCATTCCCACAATTCACGGGCAAGCGCATCGACATCGGCCGGTTCAAGGCCACTCAGGTCTTCATTGCCGGATTCCAGTTGAACCTGGGTCAGCACCTGATCGAGCGGATCGGCGGCAAAAGTCTGATTGTTCATGGAAGAGACTCACGCGGAGGAAGGATTTGGTGTTTTTCCGGTCTAACGCGCGTCACCTATTCCTTCAACAAGGCCGTTTCAAATGAAACCTGCGTGTTGCGCTGGCGAAAAAAGAACACTCTTCCCGAAATAAGCGGGCCCGCCAGACGGGGACGTGTCCGGCGGCCTACAGGCCTTGATCCGCAGGCTGGGTGGGGGACGCACGCGAGGCCTGATTTCATATTTCGTATCGAATAAAAAATTCGCAAGATCGGCGTTTCAGTTCACGTATAAATTTCCTGAAATGCTGACGGCCTAAGTCATTCAAATCGCGGTATGGCTGTGGACTGCCATGAATTGGGCTTACGCTCCACCTTCTTGTGCAGCGGCAGCTGCAACTCGCTCCTCCTGAGGCCCGGCTTTGCCCTGCGGATTACCATCTGCGGACAAAAGAATGGCAATCCAGCGCGTCGCATCGGACTGGGCAAACATGACCATCATCAAAACCGTCAGCGGCGCCGACAGGAACATGCCGGGAATGCCCCAGATCACCCCCCAGATCGCCAGTGAGATGAGAACAACCAGCGATGAGAGGTTGAGTGATTCGCCCATCATTCGCGGCTGAATGAAATTTCCGATCGAAAACTGCCAGAAACTGACCGTCGCAAAGACAATGCCCGCATAGATATAGGTATCCTGCGACGGCATGCCCGGCACCCAGGCCGGCATGCTCGGCTGCACCAGCGCAAACAAAGGCGGCACCAGCGCTGCTACGATCGACCCCACCGTCGGAATATAGTTGAGCACGAAAATAAGCGCCGACAGGAACAATGCGTTCTTCACGCCCAGCGCCAGCAGGGAGCCATAGGTCAGCACCGTGATCAGGGCGGAAATCACCGTTTGGGTCCAGAGATAGCTCTCGATCCCGCGGCGAGCCTCATCCCCCACTTCCCTCACTTTAGCGCGCGCCTCGAATTCCGGGAATATATTGTCCAGCTTCCGGGTCCAGCCGGACTGGGCGATAAACAGGAACGCCACATAAATCAGGATCAACATGACATCGCCTGACAGGTCCCCTGTCGCATTGGCGATCGTGGCAAAGAAACGCTGACCGGTCTCGTTGAAGAGCAGCTCCTGCAGTGTCGGTGCGCCAGTCATATGCACCAAGGCATAACCATCGCGGATCAGGCCGTTGATCTTGGTCTCATACTCCCCCGCGTCCCGGCCGAACTCGGCGATGCCGTTGGCCATCAGCCCGATGAAGCCGATGAAGCCTCCAAGCACCAGCAGGATCGCGATGATACGCGCATGGCCGATCTTCATGACGCGCGACCAGTTGTCGATCATCGTGGCAAAGCCCTCGATGGTCAGGAACAGGAACACGGCCAAGGCAAAAGGCGCCAGGATGGCGCGCATCCAGTACAGGAACGCGATGATCACACCGGTCGCGATGATCCAGATTCCAGTCGTGGCGGCACGGCTCATTTCCGGTTCCCCCTTCAGCCTGACGGCCAGCGTGGCGCCAGCCCTGCCCCGCGTCAAGCGGCGGCAGGCGCCATCCGGCGGCAGGCGGCATTGCACCCCGGCCCTTGCCGAATCCGGTGAATTCTCTAGCGTTCCGGCAGGAACTGAAGAGGTGGGGCACCCATGACCGAGTCCATTTTCATCGGCGGCGCAGACGCAGACGGCACCGGTAATCCGGATGTCGCGCAGGAATTGCTGCTGAAGATCTCAAACCGGCATGGCCTGGTCGCCGGGGCGACCGGTACCGGCAAGACCGTCACGCTGCAAATCCTCGCCCAGGGCTTTTCCGATGCTGGCGTTCCTGTCTTCTGCGCCGATGTGAAGGGCGACCTGTCCGGCATCTGCGTTCCCGGCAGTGAAAAGAACCCGCTCCACCCCAAGCTTGTCTCGCGGGCCGAGAAAATCGGTCTCGCCGACTATGAATACGCCGGCGCGCCGACGATCTTCTGGGACCTGTTCGGGGAAAAGGGTCACCCGGTCCGCACGACGATTTCCGAAATGGGCCCCCTGCTGCTGTCGCGCCTGATGGGGCTGACTGATGCGCAGGAAGGCGTGCTGACCATTGCCTTCGAATATGCCGACGATAACGGCCTGCCCCTCCTGGACCTGAAGGACCTCCGCAAGCTGCTGGCCTATATGAGCGACAAGGAAGTCCGCGACGAGCTCAGCAAGGAATACGGCAACATCGCCTCTGCCTCGCTGGGTGCCCTGCAGCGCAACCTGCTGGTCATGGAACGTGAGGGGCCGAGCACTTTTCGGAGAGCCCGCACTGGAACTGGCAGACATGATGCGCACCACAACAGACGGGCGCGGCATTGTCAGCGTGCTGGACTCGACGCGCCTTATCAACAGCCCGAAGCTCTACTCCACCTTCCTGCTGTGGCTGCTCTCGGAACTGTTCGAGCAGCTCCCGGAAGTCGGCGATCCGGACAAGCCGAAGCTCGTCTTCTTCTTTGACGAAGCCCACCTTCTTTTCAACGATACGCCGCCTGCCCTTCTGCAGAAGATCGAACAGGTCGTGCGCCTCATCCGCTCCAAGGGCGTCGGCGTCTTCTTTGTTACGCAGAACCCGCGCGATCTGCCGGAAAGCGTGCTGGCCCAGCTGGGCAACCGTTTCCAGCATGCCTTGCGCGCCTATACCCCGGCTGAACGCAAAGGTGTTCGCGCGGCTTCGGAATCCTTCCGTCCGAACCCGACCTTCGACACCGAAGAGGTCATCACAACACTGGGCGTCGGCGAAGCGCTGGTCTCGACACTCGATGCCAAAGGAGCCCCCAGCATCGTTCAGCGGACAGTCGTTCGTCCGCCCTCCTCGCGACTCGGCCCGGCAGAGGACCCCGAGCGCAAGAAAATCATGAACGAAAGCCCGATTGCCGGGAAATATGAAGGCATGATCGACCGGGAGTCCGCCTACGAAATCCTCGAAGCCAAGGAGGCAAAAGCCACCAAGGAGGCCGAACGCCTCGCCGCCGAGGAAGAGAAAGCCAAGAAAGAGCTGGAGAAAAAGAAAGCGCGCGCAAAGACGACGACAAAGCGCAGCTCCCGCCGCATGTCACCTCTGGAAAAGGCTGGAAATCAGGCTGCCCGTACAGCCTCGCGGGAGTTCACGCGCTATATCCTGCGCGGCATCCTCGGCAGCATGAAGCGCTGATCGCTCTGGCCTGAAGTCTAGTTCGGGCGGGTGTTTGGTGCTGTGTCTTCCAGCATGGCCATTTCATCTTCATCCTCCGCCATGTCGTGCGGATCATCATGGGATGAATGGAAGACCTGGCCTTCCTCATATGCCTCGTCCGCATACTCGTCTGCGGTGGGCTCTGCTTCGCTGGAGCGGCCAAAGGGATTGAATGAGGCAAAGCCCTTTTTCTCCTCAGCAGATGCCTCTGCTGCGGCCTCTTTTTCCGCTGCCCTGGCAGCCTTGCGGGCTTCTTTTTCGGCTTGCTTGGCGGCCTTCTTCGCAGCCTTTTCCTCGGTCCGGCGAGCCCCTTCTTCCAGCTGCTCCGCCGTCTTGCGACGCCCGAACGGCGCGTGGATGTCGGCCTTCCGGTCATACTGCATGGCGTAGTATTCAGCCGCCGAATGGGTCAGCGGGCGCGGCGTCAGATGCAGGCCGTAGGCACGCAGGCGCTCCACAACCTCATCGCGCAGGTACATGCCCGGGAGCGAATTCTGGCTGAAATTGTGCCCCTTCATCCAGTCGCGTACATCCCATGAACGGACGCGGCCGACTTCCGACGGGCGGGCCCCGCCATGCACTTCCCACATGTAGAGCGTCGCGATGCCATTGATCGTGGCATCCATCGCATCATCCAGCGAGTCCACAGGATCCCGCCCCTGCGCCAGCGCAGCACGCAGCGCCATCTTGCGGGCTTCAAGCTCCTGGTAAGTGTTGACGATCACAGCCAGCGCATTGCGGTTTGCGCGGATCATCGAGGCATTAACACCGTCCAGTTGCGGATGGCGCACCGGCAACAGCACGTCCGGCCCGGCTTCCTGCACGGCATGGACCTGGCCCAGCTCCGACACAAAGCGCTGAAGATTGATCCTCAGTTCATGGCTGACGCCATCCAGCGCGGAAATAATGCCGGCCTGATGCTCTTCGCGCATGCGCCAAAGATGCCAGGCAACCAGCAAGCCGGCAGCGATCATCAGGGAGACCCCGCCGGTAATAAACGTATAAAACTGCGACTCACTCATTCTGAGCTCCCCTCCAATCAGCCCGCACGCGCAAGCCCCGCGCCCGTTTGGGTTAATGGAGCTGAAACCTTAGCCGCTGAGTGCGCGTCCGGCAATCGCCCGCAACTTGTGGATCGTTTCCGGCTTCCGGGCGGATGGTGCGGTAATCATCGCGTAATCCAGGCAAGTATCGATCCCGTCCGGACTGGGTGTACGTCCCGTTCCGGACAGACTTTCCGCCAGTTTTACAACAGCTTTCCGGCCCAGCGCGCTATTGCGGGCCATGACTTCCAGCACATTCGTTACCGTGACGGCCTCTTCTTCTTCACGCCAGCAATCATAATCCGTCACCATGCCGAGCACAGCATATGGCAGCTCGGCTTCCCGGGCGAGCTTGGCTTCCGGCATCGCCGTCATGCCGATGACGTCACAGCCCCACTGGCGATAGAGTTTCGATTCGGCGAGAGAGGAGAATTGCGGGCCCTCCATGGCGATATAGGTGCCACCGCGGTGTACCTTCGCGCCTGCCGCCTCGGCCGCATCCGCCGCCTGCGCGCTGAACCGTGAACAGACCGGATGAGCCATGGAGACATGCACCACCACCCCCTCCCCGAAGAAGGTCTTGGCCCTCGCGAATGTCCGGTCAATGAACTGGTCGACGGCAATGAAATCGCCCGGAGCGTAGGCTTCCCGCAGGCTGCCGCAGGCCGAAATCGCCAGCACATCCGTCACACCCGCCATTTTCAGCGCCGCGATATTGGCCCGGTAAGGCACTTCGCTGGGGGTCAGGCGGTGCCCCCGTCCATGGCGTGGCAGGAACACCAGCTTCACATCGCCGATCCGGCCTGACACCAGCGCATCGGACGGTGCGCCCCAAGGCGTTTCGACCTGTTCCTCGCGCCGGTCTTCGAGACCGTCGATTTCGTAGAGGCCGGAGCCGCCGATGATTCCGAGGGTCCATTTGCTCATGCGTTCATCCCGAATCTTTTGCGCATGCCGATGGGTGGTGGCGAGCGCGGGTTGGGCGTGGTCAATTCCACATCATCTGCCAGCACGTAGCCAAGCCCGGCATAGAAGTCGACCAGCCTCACCTGGTCGTGACGTACCGCGAGCTGGCTCCCTTCTGCCCGGCTTCCCGGCCTTGTTCCTCCAGGGCCTTCAGGATCAGCTCGCCATAGCCGCGCTTGCGATAAGCCTCCAGAACGCCAATCCGCTTGACCTCCATCCAGAGGCCCTGCCTTGAAGGCCCCGGCACAGGGACCCAGCGGCCTGATCCGACGGGCATCTCACGGTCGAGCAATACGGCCCCGCCGCCCTTTGTCAGCTGGGCAGCGACCGTCTCCGGCGTTTCGCTGAAAACCGTGGATTCCGGCGACACCCGCCCTGCCCAGATCCGGCGTGTCAGCCCCTCAACGAGAAAGCCATCCGCCGGGCTCGCCCTGCGGATGGCTATCTGGTCATTCACTTTGGTGAGATCGCTTAGTGTTCGATCTTCCGCCAGATCTGCTTGTAGGAGAACCACAGCAGGACGGCCAGGATCAGCAGGTAACCCATCACGCAACACCGAGTGACTTGCGGTGTTCCTGCTTCGGCTCACCGGCCCAGGCCAGGAACTGCGCAACATCGTAAGCCATCTGCTCAACCGTTGCTTCCGTGCCGTCGGTATACTCGACGCGGCCTTCGAGCAGCTGCGGCGGCATGGCCAGGAAGCCACCTTTCGGTGCGTGGCGCGGGTCGCTTCATAGTTCGGCGTCGTGTCGCCAGCCATGTACGGGTTGTAGTACTGGCCGGGATTGATCTTCAGGAAGCCTTCGCCGTGCTCACCGCCATGGCCACCCATTTTCGACATATCGACATAGGTGACCGTCTCACCGTCGACTTCGCGCTTCACGAATGCATCGTCATGCGGATAACCGGACAGGAGGTGGTAGACATAGCTGGCACCGCCATGGCGGGCCTTGGTGATGACCGAAAGGTCCGGCGGAGCGGCGCCGCCATTGGCTGCACGCGCTGCTTCCACGTTTGCATACGGGCTGCGGAAACGGTCAGCCGGCGTGGCCGGGCGGAAGTCGAAGTCCCCCACTTCGTTCGGCGTCGGGCTGAGAATTTCATTCTCTGCAGCCAGTGCCTTCACGAACGGGTTGTCGTTCGGGTTCGGATAGGCCGGATCATAGAACGGACCTCCCGGCTCACCCAGATTGCGGTAGCTCATCAGCTTCATCGAGTGACACGACGAGCAGACCTGATGGTAGACCTGATAGCCGCGCTGCAGCGATGCCTGATCGAACTGGCCCGTCGGACCATCGAACGGCCAGCCGCCTTCCGGCGGATGCGGATGTTCAGCACCACCAGCAGCGTGTGCCGCTGCGGTGAAGATCAGTCCGGCCAGGCCGGCGGTGAGGAGTCGAAGCGCTTTCATGGTTCCCCTGGCTCCCTATTCCGCCGGAATGGCGGTTGCCGTCGACGCCTTGTGGCGCTTCAGAACGGACTTGTGGATGGATTCCGGTACTTCTTTCGGTTTCTCGGTCAGACCGATGAAGAACAGCACAACGAAGAAGCCGAAGTAGCAGAAGGTCAGGATCAGCGAGAGGTGACGGAACTGGAAGGTCGGAGCCGGCACAGCCGACAGTGACGGGTTCGCATCAGCCGGCAGCGAGTCCATGAAGCTCTTCGCATCATGGTAGGCTTCACCGCCACCTTTGTATTCGCTGGTCACTTCCACTTCGTTTTCGGTGTAGCTGACGACCAGTTTCGGTTCGCCCTGCAGGCCTTGATGACGGCATCGTCCGGGTTCGCCGCGCCACACCAGCCGAGCAGCAGGCAGGTTGCGACAAAGCCGAAGAAGAACTGCTTGGCCACCGGGCGGTAGCGCATGGACTTCACCTTGGACGTATCCAGCCACGGCAGGATGAACAGCACCGCGATGGCTGCAAACATGAACAGCACGCCAAGCAGCTTGGCCGGGATCGGGCCGAGGTCGAAGGTGATGGCACGCAGGATGGCGTAGAACGGCAGCAGGTACCATTCCGGCACGATGTGCGCCGGCGTCACCAGCGGGTTGGCTTCGACATAGTTGTCGGCATGGCCCAGCACGTTCGGCGCATAGAACACGAACACAGCGAACATGATGAGGAAGATCACGATCGCGAAGGCATCCTTCACCGTGTAGTACGGGTGGAACGGAACCGTTTCCTTCTCGACATCCTGAACCTCGACACCGGTCGGGTTGTTGTTGCCCGGCACGTGCAGTGCCCAGACGTGCAGGATCACGACAGCAGCGATCATGAACGGCAGCAGGTAGTGCAGCGAGAAGAAGCGCTGCAGCGTCTGGTTACCAATCGACGGGCCGCCCATCAGCCAGGTCTGGATGCTTTCACCGATCAGCGGGATCGCACCGAACAGGCCGGTGATCACGTTGGAACCGTGATAGGACATCTGGCCCCATGGCAGCATGTAGCCGAGGAACGCAGTACCCATCATCAGCAGGTAGATGACACAGCCAAGGATCCAGAGGATCTCGCGCGGGGCCTTGTACGAGCCGTAATAGAGACCGCGGAACATGTGGATGTAGACCGCGAGGAAGAACATCGAGGCGCCGTTGGCGTGGATGTAACGAAGTAGCCAGCCATAAGCACGTCGCGCATGATGCGCTCGACCGAGGCGAAGGCGCCATCGACGCTGGCCTCATAGTGCATCGCGAGAATGACACCAGTGATGATCTGGGTGGCAAGGCAGACGGCCAGGATGCCACCGAAGGTCCACCAGTAGTTCAGGTTCTTCGGGGTCGGGAAATTGATTGCCGTATCCTGGGCGAACCGGATGATCGGCAGGCGGGTATCCAGCCAGCGGGTAAACGCGTTGGTCGGAGTGTAAGAAGATTCGTGTCCGCTCATGGGCTACCGTCCTTACAGCGAGATGTTGACCACGGAATCCGAAACATAGCGGTAGTTCGGAACCGGAAGATTGCGGGGGGCCGGGCCTTTACGGATGCGGCCAGACGTATCGTAGTGCGAACCGTGGCACGGGCAGTACCAGGCCGCCAATCGCCGGTATTGCCTGAGCCGGACCAACCGGGACGCAACCGAGGTGCGTACACGAGCCGGACGTGATCAGGATGGCGCGGTTCAGTTCGCCGTTCGGCATCGGATGCAGGCGCTCGTCATCGGTCTGCGGGTCACGCAGCGAGGCGACATTCACCGTCTCCGCCATGGAGATCTCTGCCGGCGTGCGGTGGCGAATGAAGAACGGCTTGCCGCCGATGAGCACGCGGATCTCGCTGCCCAGCGGGACTTTGGAGATATCGACGTCCAGGGCCGAAGCAGCCTTGGTATCGGCCGCCGGGTTCCACTGGTCGACAGCGACCCAGGCGAACATGGCAGCCCCGCCGAAAGCCGCAGCTCCCGTCGCGATGTGAATGAAGTTGCGGCGGTCCTCGTCAACAGCACCGCCGTGCTCAAGTGATGTCTGATCGGTCACGCTTTTCCCGTCCTCAACAGGCAGAAGTCTGGCCCCGTATTACAAAACCCCACCCTCTCGCACATTGCGGCAAGTGGGCGCGGGTCCAGCCCCCTGATATATACTGGAAAAGGGCGTTATCCTGACTTGCGGCCTGTGACAACAGGGGGCTTGCAAGCTGCGCAGCTTAGGCCACAAGACAAACCCTATGACGATGACCGATCCCGATACCCAAAAACAGCGCGCACGGGACTGGTTCCGTGCCCTCCAGGAAGACATCTGCGCCCGCTTCGAAGCGATCGAGCAAATGGCTGAACCGCCCTTGTACCGGGGCGATCCGGGCAAATTCGAGCTGACGGAGTGGACGCGCGGCGATGGCAACGAAGACCTTGGCGGCGGGCGGATGGGCCTGATGCGCGGTAAGGTCTTCGAAAAGGTGGGTGTTCATTTTTCTGAAGTTTACGGCACGTTTTCGGAAGCATTTGCCGCACAAATTCCAGGCGCAGACCAGTCTGGCGGCCGGTTCTGGGCCTCGGGAATCTCCCTGATCGCCCATCCGCGCAATCCGCATGTACCTGCGGCTCACATGAATACGCGTATGCTGGTGACGAGCCAGAGCTGGTTCGGCGGCGGTGGAGACCTCAATCCCCTGCTCACCTACCAGCGCGACCAGGCCTTCGAGGATTCTGTGGAATTCCACGCCGCCATGAAAGCGGCCTGCGATGTCCACCCGGGCGCGGACTATGCGAAGATGAAAGAAACCTGCGACACGTATTTCCACCTGCCCCACCGGAATGAGCCGCGCGGCACCGGCGGAATTTTCTACGACCGCTTCAACACCGGCGACTGGGATGCAGACTTCGCCTTCACGCAGGAAGTCGGCAAGCAATTCGCCGACATCTATCCCAAACTGGTGCGCAAGCATTTCCGCCGGGCCTGGAGCGAAGCAGAACGCGAGGAACAGCTGATCCAGCGGGGCCGCTATGTGGAGTTCAACCTGCTCTACGATCGTGGCACGACCTTCGGCCTGAAGACCGGCGGCAATGTGACGAGCATCCTCTCCTCCATGCCGCCTGTGGTGAAGTGGCCCTGAGCCAGCTCACGAATCCGGCAGGGCTGCCCGTACTTCACCCGACGGCTCCACCTGAGCAGGAGACGATTCCCGCTCTTGGGGTACACGGAAGACGCGAGCGCATTCCCGGCGTATAAACACAGTCCTGATGGTGGACGACAGCCGGGCCCTCCCTGGGGTG
>LZQP01000054.1_pt1 | contig 13576 bp, 25 predicted proteins | sample 768551 | NCBI WGS metagenome assembly LZQP01 (sample SAMN05207184, study PRJNA324509) | oil field metagenome | isolation source: sample BH-FW-16 from oil reservoir | place: India: Bombay High | collected 2015-12-03
CTTCCACCACGCTCTGCTCAGGCTGGACGCTCGACAAGCGCAGGGAAGCAATAGGCCGGGCGCAAATTCGCGAACACGTCGAGCCCCTTGCGAAGGGCCAGCAGGCCGGCTTCCGGCCGCTTGTCACGCGCCGCGCCAACCCATTTCGGGCCACCGACAGCGCCCAGCAGGACGGCGCTGGCGCGGCGGGCACGATCCAGCGTTTCTTCCGTCAGCGGATCACCATGCATGTCGATGGATGCCCCACCGACCAGACCGTCTTCCACCTTCAGGTCCGGCGCGACGATCTCTGCCACGCGGCGGGCTTCGGCAATGACTTCAGGACCAATCCCGTCGCCCGGGAGCAAGAGGAGCGTCTGCTGCATGTTCTGACCTATTTGCTGCGTAATACCACTGGGGCGGCTCTACTCCCGCAGAGCCGCCATGTCACCCATGGTTTTGACGCAGCGCCTGCTCAGGCGAAGCGGATCAGCGCCTGCCTGCGTAGCAGCCCCAGAGTTCACTCTCTGGAACTTGTCGGTGGATTCCTTGGCATTGTCGTTCGTGTAAGCGTCGTACTGTTCCCACGCCTCGGCCGTCTTGCATTCTTTCTGCGGGAAGCGCGTACCGGTTATCTGGATGCTGCGGCAAACCAGCGGCTCGCCATCCGGACCGACATTTGCGGCCATTTGTCCTGATGTGGACGATGTTGCACAGGCGGTTGCAAGTGCAGTGAGACCAAGGGCCGCGAGACCGAAAATGCGTTTCATTCAGAATATCCTTATTGCAGAACGATATGACTAATCTGTACGCTTCCCACGCGCAATGGCGTAGCATCAATTTCTTTCCAACCCGAAAAAGAAATATCAAATGGCTTCCGGCTCGGCCTCATAAAGGCGCAGGGAGCGTTCGGTTATGCCAAGCGTGGAAAATTCTTCCCGCCAGGCCGCCATATGGGAGGTCGCAAAATGCGCCTTCAGTGCTTCGCGGCTTTCCCAGCGTTCCGTCACGCGTACGAGACCCGGATCCATCAGGTCCAGGCTGTAGGCATAGTCGAGACATCCGGCTTCGGCACGGCTGGCACGGATCATCGCCTCCATCGCCGGGCGGGCAGTTTCGATCCTGTCCGGCGGCAGGCGTACAGTGCCTTCGATCACGATCATGATGCGCCCGCCTCTTCACTGGCGTCATCCGCCCCCGCATCGTCCCCTTCCCCGGAAGGCGCCGCTTCCGGTGGCGGGTCTTTCGGCAAGGTCACATTGACCTCCGGCTTCAGGGAGAACGGATCATTATGACAGGCGCCAAGACCGATCAGGCCCAGCACGAGAATGGCGGCTTTCAGTCTGTCCAGCATCAAAGGCCCCTCTCTTGCCGACAGGCCGTCTGTCAGCCTGTGGTTTCGAGCCAGGGCGTCGAAACCTTGCGCGCAGCCTCAAAACTGCCGATCTCGCCTTCAGCCTGCAGCGAGGCCCCGATCTCGTCCAGCCCTTGCAGCAGGTTGGACTTGCGGCCCGGATCGACATCGAACGTGTAGATCTCACCATCAGGCGCGGTCACCGTCTGGGTTTCCAGGTTCACCGAGAACACATGGTTCGGGCCGCCGGCCTGCTGGGCCAGTTTTTCGCACACATCCACTGGCAGGCGCACGGGCAGGATGCCGTTCTTGTAGCAGTTGTTATGGAAGATGTCGGCAAAGCTCGGCGCGATGATGACCGAGATGCCTGGTCTGCCAGCGCCCAGGGCGCATGCTCACGCGAGGAACCGCAACCGAAATTCTCGCCTGCGATCAGGATGCCCGCCTTTGCAAAGGCGGGCTTGTTCAGAACGAAATCCGGGTTCGGCGAGCCATCGGCCAGTGTCTTCAGCTCATAGAACAGGCCTTTCGACAAGCCGGTACGTTCGGTTGTCTTCAGGAACTGTTTCGGGATGATCATGTCCGTGTCGACATTGGACATGGGCTTGCCCTTTTCGAGCAGCGGCGCGGCGGTTCCGGTGATTTCGGTAAACGGTGTCATGGCGGCGTTCTTACTGCGGCTCATGCGCGATGAAAAGCGTCGGAACGCCCATCGTGCCATCACGCACCGTGAACACACTGGAACCCGGCTTGCGACCTTTGCGCAGTTCCGACACATTGAAGCCTGCATCGGTCAATCGCGCATGGGCTGCCGCCAGATCGCGCACCTCCCAGGTCAGTCCCCAGATCCTGTCCGGCCCGGCGGCATCATGCGTTTCGCCCAGGCGATGGATGACCTCAAAGGTCAACCCGCCCGTGCGGAAGAACAGGAAGCGCGTCTTCCATTGCGGGGCATTCCGGTCGAGCGCCAGATCAAGATCCAGACGTGCCCCATAAAGGCCAAGCGCCCGGTCCGGATTGGGCGTGTCGATCACGATATGGTCGAGGGAGACAACGGCGCTGTCCGGCGTATCCTGTTGCGGCAGCGGCGTATCCGGCTGGATCAGAAAGGTCTTCACGCCAGCCGTCTGGTCATCCGCGCAGCGGAAGCGCTTCCAGCTGCGCAGCGTGCCATCCAGCGTGTTCGTGCTCTCGCCCGGCACGATTTCATGCGGGCCCATGCCCCGCCGGGTCAGCTTGTGATGCGCGGTCTCGATATCCGCCGTCGCAAAGGCAAGACTTTTGAGGCCCGGCCCTTCCGCTTCGATGATCTCGCGCAGACGGTCCGCTACCGGCCCTTCTGCGGCCGGCGCCATCAGTTCAAGACTGGTATTGGCCACGCGGAAAATCGCGGTCCCTTCCCCCGCCTCGCCATGGGCGCGCCAGACAGGCGCACGCCCCAGCAGGCTTTCATAGACGGCCGCGCCGGATTCGATCTCGGGCACGACAAGAACAATATGATCAAGGCCGGTAATAATCTGACTCATGCCTTTTTCTTCTTCTCTTTTCTTCCAAACCGCTTGCGGCGCGGGAACGGCATCACGCGCAACTGCTCGCCTTCATGCGCCAGGGCACGAGGCGGCCCTCGGTGTCCAGCCAGGCTCGCCCTCCAGTTCGCCCTGCTTTCGCAGCTTCCGTACCCGGCGCGAGATGCGCAGCGGCGTGATCCACACGTCTTCGCCAATCTTCACCTCGGCAAGGAAAGCCGCCGATTCCCCGTCTGACGTGCGATTGATCTCGAACAGAACGGGTTGCGAAATACCTGTTTCCAGCACATGCGCCCGGCGCCGGTCAAAGCGCAGCGAAAACCATGACATGACAATGAGATAAACGCCGAAGCCGGCCAGCAGCAACTGCACCCAGCCGGACACGTCCAGCCGGATCATCGCATCCAGCCCCGCCGCCATGGCCAGCATGACCAGGCCAAGGAGGAACAGGGCAATCGTGTGAAGCGCGATCACGATGCCTTCAGGGTCTGCTGCGGCAGGCAGGTTTTGACATCGCGGAAGCCCTGCAGGCCTCCACCTTTGCCATCCATTTGCGCAGGACCGGATAAGGGCCAAGGTCCATCCCCGCCTGCGGGGCATAGGCCGCGATGCCATAGAGATCCACGTCTGCAATCGTGGGCCCGGCGCCGACCAGCCAGTCGCGCCCGTCCAGCAGCATGTTCAGTTCCTTCAGGCATTCAGGCCCATCTGGAGATTCGCCTCCACGACCTGCTCAGGAAAGGTGAAAAAGCCGAGCTTTGCCGCGCGGGAACGATAGATCCCGGTCGTAAGGGCACCAGCACCCCAGAGCTGCCATTCGCGGGCCCGCAGGCGGGAGGAACGGTCCTTGCCGCCGAACTGGCCCGTTTCATCGGCGAGATAATCGAGAATGACGGAGGACTGGCAGAGGCATTCATCCTTCTCGTGATCGTCGAGCACCGGCACCTGGCCATAGCGGTTCTTGGCGAGGAAGGCGTCGGCCTTGTGCGCGCCGGAGCGCAGGTCGACATGTTCATAATCGAACGGCGTGCCAGTGAGGTTCAGCATCAGGCCAACCTTGTAGGTCGGCCCCGACAGGAACATGCCGTGCAGGGTAAATCGGGTCATGCGTCTCTCCGCAATCTTGCCTGCCCTGCTTACAGGGTTTCGAACAGGGCCGTCGAGACATAGCGCTCGGCGAAGCTCGGCAGGATAGCGACCAGCGTCTTGCCGGCCATGTCGTCCCGGCTGCCCACCTTGATGGCGGCCGTCGCCGCAGCGCCGGATGAGATACCGCCCGGAATGCCCTCCAGCGACGCCAGCTTGCGCGCATTCTCCATGGCTTCCTCGTTCGTGATCATCACGACTTCATCAATCAGGCTGGTATCCGCATTGCCCGGCACGAAGCCTGCGCCAATGCCCTGGATCATGTGCGGCCCCGGCTCCCCGCCGGAGAGGACGGGGCTGCCTGCCGGCTCCACCGCGATCATTTGCAGGCCGGGCTTCTTCGCCTTCAGCACCCGGCCGCAGCCGGTAAACGTGCCGCCTGTCCCGATACCGGCAATCAGCGCATCCACGGCGCCATCCGTATCCACCAGATTTCCTCGGCAGTCGTCTTTTCGTGAATGGCCGGGTTGGACGGATTGTCGAACTGGCTGGGCATCACCGCGCCCGGCGTCGAATCGAGGATTTCCTGCGCCTTGGCGATAGCGCCGCCCATGCCCTTCTCTTTCGGCGTCAGCTCCAGCTGTGCCCCCAGATAGGCCAGCATCTTGCGCCGTTCGATCGACATGGATTCCGGCATGGTCAGGATCAGCCTGTAGCCGCGCGACGCCGCCACAAAAGCGAGGCCGATGCCGGTGTTGCCAGAGGTCGGCTCCACCAGCGTACCCCCGGCTTCAGCTTGCCGGGCGCTTCCAGCTCCAGGATCATGTTCAGGCCGATCCGGTCCTTCACGCTGGCCAGCGGATTGAAGAACTCGCATTTGAACAGCAGGTTCGCCTTGATGCCTGTCTCGGCCGCAAATTTCGGCGCGCGACCAGCGGCGTCGAGCCAACGGTTTCAAGAATGGACGCATAAGTCCGCCCGCGCGGGCCATCCAGCGTTACATTCCCGGGAAGTTTCACGGTTCCGGCCATCATGTCCTCCTATGGATTTGGCCCGGACTATCTTCCGCAAGCCACAAGGACGCAACTGAAAGCTCGGTTTAGGAGGTTGGCACGTTACCGGCATCAAGAATTGCCGGAACAATGTCGCTCCGCGCAATGAACTTCAAAGCCGATTGAACCTGACCGTAGATGTGAGGCTTCAGATGCGGCTTCAGAAGAGCGATGTCATGTTCGCCCAGCGCACAGAAGATCGCGATATTGAATGCCCATTCCGCTTCGCTGATATAGCCCAGTTTCTGGCTGGCCCAGCCTTCACTGTTCTTCCGGAAGTCGAAACTGGAGTTTGCCCCGAACAGGCCGAAGCCCAGAAAGACGGCGGTTACATCCGTGGCTGGCTCTGTAAGTTCAGGACCGCCCGGCGGCGGTTCATCAAAGGCACCATTGAGATAATGGCCCAGTTCGTGAGCAAACGTTGCCACCAGCACCATGGGCGCATCGATAATGCGCCAGATCAAGCTGATGACACCGCCAGTGCCGTGCATCTGGAAAGTGCCCGCTGCCCGGCCTTCGTGCTGAATGTAGACATTCTGCGAGAGCTGCGCTGGTAATTCGGCCTGCGCCACAAGATCTACTGGCCACTCATCCATGCGAGCGAGAATCTTTGTCCGGTCGAAAATATAGGCCGCCCGGTCGTAGCCCTGCGCCTCCGACTTCGGAAAGAATTCCGAGGTCGGAAGGACAAGCGGCGTCTTGCCGAACTCGGCCATTCCGCCAGTGCCGCGCAGCAGCCAGCCCCAACACGCAATATGAAATGCGTCCACATCCTCGTCGAGGAAATGACGCCTTCTGAACATTTAGCCAATCACACCCGTGATCGCGGCCTTCGCGGCGAGGGCCGGGCTCATCAGGTGGGTGCGGCGCCCCGGCCCTGACGGCCTTCGAAGTTGCGGTTCGAGGTGGACGCGCAGCGTTCGCCCGGCGCCAGAATGTCCGGGTTCATGCCGAGGCACATGGAGCAGCCCGGCTCGCGCCATTCGAAACCGGCATCGAGGAAGATCTGGTCGAGGCCTTCTTCCTCAGCCTGCGCCCGGACGAGGCCGGAGCCCGGCACGACCATGCGCGCACGCCGTCGACGACATGATTGCCCTTCGCCACCGCTGCCGCAGCGCGCAGGTCTTCGATACGGGAATTGGTGCACGAGCCGATGAAGACCCGCTGCACTGGCGTGCCCGCAATCGGCTTGCCGCCTTCAAGGCCCATATAGGCCAGTGCCCGCTCACACGCGGCGGCCTTCACCGGGTCTGTGAAGTCTTCCGGCTTCGGAATAATGCCGGAGACCGGAATGCCCTGTTCCGGGCTGGTGCCCCAGGTCACGGTTGGCTCCACCTCTTCGGCATTGATCTCGACGACATGATCGAACACGGCATCCTCATCCGTGTACAGCGTCTTCCAGAAATTCTCGGCCACTTCCCAGGCGCCAGCTTTTGGCGCGGAGGGGCGGCCTTTCATATAGGCGAAAGTCTTCTCGTCCGGCGCGACAAGGCCCGCCCGCGCCCCGCCCTCGATGGACAGGTTGCAGAGGGTCATGCGGCCTTCCATGGTCAGATCGCGGATGGCTTCGCCGCGATACTCCATCACGCAGCCCGTGCCGCCAGCGGTGCCGATCTGCGCGATGATGTGCAGGGCAAGGTCTTTCGCGGTGACGCCTGGCTTCAGCTTGCCGGTGACTTCGATCGCCATGTTCTGCATCTTCCGGGCACGCAGCGTCTGCGTCGCCAGGACATGTTCCACTTCGGACGTGCCGATGCCGTGCGCCAGCGCACCGAAGGCCCCATGGGTGGAGGTGTGACTGTCGCCGCACACGATCGTCATGCCCGGCTGGGTGCGCCCCTGCTCCGGGCCGACCACATGGACGATGCCATTGTTGATGTCTCCCATCGGGAAAAACTTGATGCCGTATTCGGCCACGTTGCGCGACAGGGTTTCCAGCTGGTTGCGCGCCTCGGGATCCTGCACGCCGGCAAGGCCCGCGGCCTGGTTCTCTGTCGGCGTATTGTGGTCGGCCGTGGCCAGCGTCAGGTCCGGCCGGCGCACGCCGCGATGGGCCGCCTTCAGGCCCGCAAAGGCTGCGGGGTCGTCACTTCATGGATCAGGTGAAGGTCGATGTAGAGTAGGCTTTCCCCCGACGCCTCATCGGTGTGCACCAAATGGGCATCCCAGATCTTGTCGTAGAGTGTCTTGCCAGCCATCGGGCCTTTTCCTTTGTCTATTGCGCGGCGCACAATAGCGGCACTTGCGGCTGAGGGAAGACCATCCGTGCCGTCAGCCTGAGCTGCACAGGAAGAATTTGCCTGCGGGCGGCGGAATCTCCCGGGCTTCCAGACAGTTCATGCCTTTCAGCGCCCCCGTCAGGAACAGCGCTGGCAAGTGCCACGCAAACGAAAACGCCCCCGCCTTTCGGCAGGGGCGCTTGTCATCTTGCCAGCGGCAGAGGGGTCTATTCCTCGGCGGCGCCTTCAGCAGCTTCTGCAGCAGCAGCTGCCTCTGCAGCGGCGGCAGCAGCTTCAGCCTCTGCTTTCGCTTTTGCAGCAGCTTCGCGCTCTTTTGCGGCCGCTTCCTTGCGGGCAGCTTTTTCAGCGTCTTTCTGGCGGCGGCGCTCGGTTTTCGAGACAGCGATCTCGACCTGCTCGATGCCGTGGCCCGTCGTACGCTCGGCGATACGGGCACCCTTACCGCGCAGACCGCGCAGGTAGTAGAGCTTGGCGCGGCGAACGCGGCCCTTACGCTTCACTTCGATCGACTCGATCATCGGCGAGACCAGCGGGAACACACGCTCCACACCTTCACCGAAGGAGATCTTGCGGACCGTGAAGCTTTCGTTCACGCCAGCGCCCGAACGAGCAATGCACACACCTTCAAAGCGTTGCACGCGCTCACGGTCGCCTTCCTTGATCTTGACGTTCACGGCCAGCGTGTCGCCGGGCGAGAAAGCCGGGATTTCTTTGCCGCCGAGGACGCGGGAAACTTCTTCTGCGTCCAGCTGTTCAATAATGTTCATCGCCTGTCTCCGGCGCTTGGATATCGTGGGTTTCGGAGTAAGCGGCGTATAAATCGGGGCGACGTTGTTTTGTCAACGCCTTTGCGCTGTTCAAACGCCATTCTGCGATGCGTTTGTGATCGCCGGACAGCAGGACATCCGGAGTCCCCCGTCCTTCCCACTCACGCGGCAGTGTATATTGCGGGTGTTCCAGCAGCCCCGTCTCGAAGGATTCCTCATTCAGGGAGTCTTCATTGCCTGCAACACCGGGCAGCAGCCGCACGACTGCCTCGGTCATGGCCATGGCCGCGACCTCGCCTCCGGCGAGCACGAAATCGCCCATCGAGACCTCGATCATGTTCCGGCCTTCGATCACCCGCTCGTCGAGGCCCTCGAACCGGCCGCAGAACACGACCAGCCCCGGCGCTGCCGCATACTCACGGGCAAGCTGCTGGTTAAACGGCACGCCCCGTGGCGACATATATATAAGTGGGCGCCGTCGCGCGGCAGGCTGTCGATGGCCGCCGCCGCCACATCCGGGCGCAGCACCATGCCCGCCCCGCCGCCAGCCGGGGTGGCATCGACATTCAGGTGCCTGCCAATCCCGAAGGGGCGCAGGTCCACGGTTTCCAGGTCCCAGATGCCTTCGCGCCGGGCCCGCTCCAGAATGGAAACGCCCAGCGGCCCCCGGAAAACGCCTCCGGAAACAGGGTGATGAAACTCGCCTTGAACATGGCCCGAGCCTTTAGCGCAGACAGCTGCGCAAAGCCATCTCCGCCGTCAGGCCTTCAGGAAGTCCAGCCGCACATCTGTCCGCGCCGCGTCGATCTCCAGCACTTCGGCCGCCACGACGCCTTCGGCCACGAAAGGATCGGCCGCGATGCGGGCGTCCAGCGCCTCGCGCGTCGTATTGTGGGCGAGGATGCCGCCGCCCGCCTTCGGCTGCAGCGTGCCGGAGGCGAGGAACACGCCTTCCTCGAAGCCCGCGCGCAGCCAGTTATTATGCCCGTCCATGAAGTCCGGGGCTTTCGACTTGTTTTCGGAAAATTTCAGCAAGACAACATACATGGCGCAAAGTCCTTCCTATTGAAGATGAGTGGGTGCCGGCACCTGCGCGCTGAGCCAGGCGCACATGTCCTGCACTTCCGCCTCGACGAAGGCCTTATCGCGGAGCGCGCTCGCCAGCGTCGCTACGCCCTGACTGCGCGCCAGCAGGTGCAGTGCCAGCCGGTCGGCCTCATCCGCGCCACGCCCCATCAGCCGAACTGGCGTGCCAGCCAGTGCCGGAACAGCGAGAACAGTCCTGTCGCCCCGGCCTGCGACGGGTGGCCGAGCTTCGCCAGTTCGCTGGTCAGCGTGCCGACCGGACAACCGAACGCCATGATCTTCGTCTGGTTCACGATGAGGATCTGGATGAAGCTGGTAATCCGCTCCACCGGCCCCGCCCCTTCGGCCTCCCAGCCGTCCAGCATGGCCTGCGTGGTCTCCAGACGACGGCGGATGACCGCGTCCAGGATCTCGTCCTTGGTACGGAAGTGATAATAGAAATTGCCGCGTGAGATCTGCACCTCGGCCGCGATGTCCGCGAAAGAGGTGTGCTCATAGCCGCGCTCGTAGAACAGCCGGTCCGCCGCCTCCACGATCTGCACTTTTGTTGCCTCTGCCGTCATGGCGCACCTTCCAGCATTAGGACAATTGTCCGAATTCTCTAGGACAGTCGCCCTAGACCGTCAAGTACGGACTTGCTCCCATCCGCAATCCCGTCTAATCACCGCCCGTCATCTGGGGAGTAGCCAGCCGCCGAAAGGCGGGCTTCCGTGTCAACATACTTGGTCGAGAGGCCATGGTACGGAAGGGACGGTCACCACCGTTCGGGCGAGACCAATGACGTCGCCTCCTGCCTTGCCGGGCGTGGGGAGCGATGTCGTTGGACTCGAACAAGGCCCGGCACGGAGATTCGTTACACATGGACGCCCTATTCACTTCCACCGCCGTCGTCGCGCTCGCCGAAATCGGCGACAAGACCCAGCTTCTGGCCATTCTTCTGGCCACCCGCTTCCGCACACCCGTGCCGATCATCCTCGGTATTCTGGTAGCGACGCTGGCAAACCATTTCCTCGCGGCCCTTGTCGGTGCGAGCGTCGCAAACCTTCTGGATGGCGAATGGTTCCGCTACCTGATTGCGGCCTCCTTCGTCATCATGGGCTTCTGGACCCTGATCCCCGACCAGCTGGACGATCTTGACGACAACCCCACCCGTTTCGGTGCCTTCTTTGCCACGCTGATCGCCTTCTTCCTGGTCGAGATGGGTGACAAGACCCAGCTCGCCACGATCGCGCTCGGCGCACGCTTCGACCAGATCTTCATGGTCACCGCAGGCACGACGCTCGGCATGATGCTGGCCAATGTGCCGGCCGTGTTCCTGGGTCATGAACTGATCGAGCGTGTGCCGCTGAACATTGTGCGCTTCATCGCGGCTGCGCTGTTCGTGATCATCGGTGTGTGGCTTGCGCTGCAGACGGCCGGCTGGATCTGATCACATCGCAATCATCGATTGACAGCCTCTCTACCGATACCAAAAGTGCCGGTCAGTAGACTCAAGGGGGAAACGGTCGTGGAAAACATCTTTCCGGCAATCAACACAGCAGACATCGCGCGCCAGATGGCAAGACGGGCTGGTTATGCCGGCCTGTTCTTTGCCGGGATGATCCTGCTGAATGCCGGTATCCTGTTCTTCACGACCGACACGCTGCCCGGTTTCGATGACTATATGGACCCGGTGGCGCGGACGTCCGCCCTTGTTTCCATGGGCATCGAAAGCGCACTGATCCTTTTCTTCTCCTGGCGGCTCTGGACCGGGAAGGGCTATGTCAGCGGCATCCTGCTGCTGATCCTCTTCCTGATCGAGGCCGTCTTCAAGCTGGTGAGCAATCCCGGAATCTTTATCTGGGTCCTCTTCTATGCCGGCCTGGCCATTATTTTCGTGAATGGCATCCGGGCGGCACTGGCCCGCAAGCGCGTCACGGTTGCCAGCAACAATATCGAGGCATTCTGACACCGCTGCAGGCAGATCCGGCCACGCCACTATTGACAAAATTTTCGATGAAACCACAAGTAGAGCGCAAGTTCTGTATGGGGGAAGCGGGGATGGAAAAATTGTTTCCGGAAATCACATCGCTTGAAGATGTGATGCGTCTGGCGAAAGGCGGCGCGGTTGCCGGTTTTATTTCGCCTGCCTTGTCCTGTTCGACGGGCTACTGGGAAGCTCTTCCATCACCTCCCCCGCACTCCAGATGGCTGTCACAGGCGTTGAAGTCTCGTTCATCCTGCTTCTGGCTTTTCGCGTCTCGTCAGGCCGCGGCTATTTCAGTGCCATCCTGCTGATGGCCCTTCTGGTTCTGGCCACGCTGGGCGGCATTCAGGACGGCGCGTTCGGCCTTGCATGGGTCGCAGCCTATTTCGGCCTTGGCCTGATGATGCTGAACGCGTTCCGCGCCAGCCTGCGCCATGACGCTTATTCCGAGCAAGCCGCCACGGCCTGATCCAGTCTGGTGACACAGGTCTGCTCACACAGGCCCGGCGAATTGACGTTTCTCTCCGGCTGGCGCTTCATGGCCCTTGTCCTGGGGAGGAATGCGCATGCTCGATACAATCGCCACCATAGCCAATATTTTCGCGTCTGCCGCCGTCGTGCTCACGCTGGTTTTCATTGGCATGCAGCTGAAACAGAATGCGGAACTGACGCGCATGGCCGCGGCGCAAACCTCCGCTCAGCTCTTGTCCACCAATCTCGGCCGCATCATCGAAAGCCCGGACCTTGCCGAACTGATCACGAAGGACGGCGCCCCCGAAAGCTGGACCCGGGCTGAGCGCTGCGCGTCTCGAATTTCCTGTCGGCCAGTTTCCGCCACTATGAAGTTCTGCATACACACAGACGCTTCGGCGTTTTCGAAGACGAATTGTGGGGCGGCACCGAAGCGCGCCTTCGCGACAGCCTCGACTCTCCCGCCATCCGCGACTGGTGGCAGGACTCCAAACCTTTCTACGCAAAGAGCTTCGTTGCCTATGTCGACGAGATCGCCGCCGAATGGGACGCCATCCAGGCGATTGCGGGAATGGGGGGCGCAAAACGGGTCGAAGGCATGCCGGCACAAGACGCGTGAAACCTTTCTTCACTTCGAGCGTTCAGACCGGAGGTTCCATGGCGGAGATCCGCCGACACGAGGGAGATATCCGGAATGGACAAGCACAGACGCCAGCTCCTGGCAGGCGGTTCCGCCGCACTGCTCGCCACCAGCCTCACCGGTTGCGGCACTCTTCTGTACCCTGAACGCAAGGGACAGGGCAGCGGCGGGCGGCTGGACCCGAGCATCGTCATGCTGGACGGGATTGGCCTCTTGCTGTTCCTCGTGCCCGGCATCATCGCTTTCGCGGTCGATTTCGGGAATGACACGATCTACCTGCCGCGGAGCCGCGCGGATGCATCAGACGTGATCAAGGAAACCAAGGTGCGGAGCTGACCAAGCCGGAAGTCGACCGGATCTGGCGCAAGACCTATGGCGAGGACGCCCCGTTCGAGCTCTCGCAGGTCCGCCGCAAATACCTGCACGCAGGCACGGATGTCGCCACCGAGCTCTCCGCTTCGGCGCAGAACAATTACGCCCCGGCCTGATCGGGCTACCCAGTCCGGCCAGTCCCGGAACAGTCCGAACTTCACATTCGTCACCATCGCATTGGCGGCGAAGTGAAGTTCGTCGACTTCCCCTTCCCTTGCCGCCGCAGCGCGGAAGGCTGTGTCCAGCTGGGCGAGGTCGCGCGTCTCGATCATGATGTGGAACTCGCGGATCGTATCGGGGCGCAGGCCCAGCTTGCAGCGCATCATGCGCCACGCCTCGATCCGGCCATCCGCTTTCATCCGGTTCAGGAAGGTGGACAGCGCCTTGGCAAACGCCCGCTCTTCCGTACCGGGCTTCAGGTCGAACCAGATATGATAGATGTCCATTGCAAATCGCTCGCAAATAAGTTTGCCGGATGGTTCACTCTTCTATACGGGAAGGAATATGGCCACGCCCCCAGCCCTCTCTGTCATCATTCCCTTCTTCAATGAAGCCGGAAACGTGCACCCCGTGATCGATGAGGTACATGAACAGCTGGCGGGCATTCCGTTCGAGATCATCTGCGTCAACGACCAGTCAGACGACGCCACCGGCACGGAACTGGCCGAGGCGAAGGAGAAACACAAGGATACGGTTTTCGTATTCAGCCACATCCGGCGCCGGGGCAAATCCGCCGCGCTTTTTACGGGCCTCAAGGCCGTGCGCGGAGAGTGGGTCCAACTTCTGGATGGAGATGGGCAGAACGACCCCGGCGATACGGCCCGCTTGTGGAAGGCGATCATTGCGCCGCGCGCCGGGGCGGCTGGGCATCATTGCGGGCAAGCGGAACAGCCGGAACGATTCCGGTTTCAATGGGTCCAGTCACGCGTCGCCAACGGCGTGCGCGGAGAGTGGGTCCAACTTCTGGATGGAGATGGGCAGAACGACCCCGGCGATACGGCCCGCTTGTGGAAGGCGATCATTGCGCCGCGCGCCGG
>LZQP01000055.1_pt1 | contig 13109 bp, 18 predicted proteins | sample 768551 | NCBI WGS metagenome assembly LZQP01 (sample SAMN05207184, study PRJNA324509) | oil field metagenome | isolation source: sample BH-FW-16 from oil reservoir | place: India: Bombay High | collected 2015-12-03
CTTCTGAGTTCCGGAATAGCTCCGGCCGTGCGTGAGCGCCGCTGGGAAGACGCTGCGAGGGGAATGGAGAACTCCCTCTGGCACCGTCAGGTTGGGCTCGCGCGCTCCGCCTTGAAGCATGATGCGTACCGGGAAAGCCTGATCCGACCGAATGCCCCGCGCACCAGCGTAGGACAGAGTGCCCCGTCCGCCACCCGGCAGGCGGGTTTTTTCATGCATGAACCCCCGAAAGGAAACCCTAATGCTTGGCTTCTTCAGGAAGCATGCGGCGATTGTGACGGCGTCCTTCGCGCTCGTCCTGTCTGCGTGCAACACATTCACAGACCTGCAGCCTATGCCGGACATCTACGCACATGCGGAGACCACGGCAGACAAGGCTCTGGTCACCCTCAAGGCATTCGGTGCCGCCCAGGACACGATTGAAACGACCTGTGCCCCAGCCGTTCCGGACACCGATCTGGCATCTGTCTGCATTCCGCTGATCAAGGCAGAGCAGACGCTTCGTCCGGGCGTCAAGGCCGCTGGCCTGATTGCTGCTGAATATGTCGATATCGATGCCCGCATCCGGGAAGCAGGACCTGAAGCCCCGGCGGAATGGCTGGCTCTTGCGGCTGCCACTGCTGCCCGCCTGACGGCCGCCTATGACCCGATCAAGGCGGAGATCGATGACTTCCTCACCAAGGCAGGAGACCTCACCAATGGCTAATCTCGGTACGATCATTTCGACGGCGAAGAAAACGCTGGCGATCCTCGAAATGCTGGAGCCCGTGCTCGGCGAGGATACGCCCTTCATCAAGACCGGCCTCTCCATTGCCGGGCGCGTCATCAGCGGCGCTGTCACGGGCAAGGCCAGCTATGACACGCTCGTCACTGAGCTGGAAGAGCTGAACGTGGAGATGGAGGCTGTGCAGGCCCGCGGAGGCGCCACGGCAGACGATCTCCGTGCCGAGGTGGCGTTGATCGAAGAGCGTGGTGCGCGTCTCGATGCGCTCCTGGAACGCCTTCAGGGCTGACCAATACGACCATTCCGGGCGGCGGTGAATGTCGCCGTCCGGCCTACCATGAAAGGGGCCGGGAATGGCTGATACTGAAGCGCCGCGATCGAACCAGCAGGATGGTATTGAGCCACTCTTCAAGGTCTGGCCGCGTGTTGCCGTTGTCCTGGGGCTGATCGGGACAATCTGCACTTACATTGTCACCAATTGGAGCCAGATCGAGCCAATCGTTTCGTCTGGTCCGATGGTGGTTCTGTTCATGCTGCTGAACCTCATCCTCGGCGGCGTGCTCGTTTACTGGCTGGTGGCAAGACCCTTGGAACACCGTGTCGGGAAGACGGAAGGTATTCTTTCCCGCATGCGCGAGCGTGAACGCGAACTTGGGGACCAGATCACGGCCCTCAAGGTTGAGCTGGCAAAGCTCGAAACACGAATGGACATGTTGGGCAAGCAGTCGGCTCCCTGACGGTTCCTCTCTCCTGAAAATCAGACCCGGACCTGAAAGGAGGTCTCCCATGAATGCGCTCATGCGTATCCCTGCTGCTGTATGTATGGCGGCCATGTTTCTATTCGCCACTCCGGCAGCGGCTCAATCTGAAGACCCGCTGATCGGCGAGCTCGTCCAGAGCCTTGCCGATGCCATCGCGGCCATTGAGCCGGACCAGGCAGAGATCAATGCGCTGACCGAGAAGGCTGCCGTATTCGATGCCGAAGCCGCAGACCTTGAAGCACAGGCCGCAGCAAAGCGGGAAGAGGCCAAGGCTGTCCGGTCACAGATCGCGGATATCATCAATTCCAGCGAAGATCGCCGCGCCGAGGCCGTGCGCCTCTGGGAACAGCTCGGCACATATCTGATGGTCACGCCAGCGCCCCAGCCAGACCCGACCCCGGACCCCACACCGGCGCCCGAAGGCTGGCTCCCGGCGACCGCGCTGGAATTCGCTGGCAATGCCACCTCCGGCCCGGACTGGTCGAAGCTCTGCCAGGTCTCGAACTGGGCAGAGAACAAGCTCGCCAATGGCAAGTGGGTCTATGGCTATGTGAAGGCGGATGGCGATAGTCTCGTCTTCACGCTGGATGGCAATGGGTCGTCTCAGATCCAGTGCCTCGGCCTCGATAGCCTGAGTGGCCGCTTTGGTGTTGTCGTCAACTTCGACAACCTGACCCGTGGCGGAATCGTTGGTGCACCTCTCTGGCTCTATTCTGGCTGGAATGAGGGCAATGCGGACGGCATCAGGTATGAGCTTGACTTCGAGTTCACCGGCACGCTGGGCCTCGAACTCAACTACCATGACGGGATCCACCCCGGCCGCCTGATCCACGAGATTCCGGGCGACTTCAGCGGCCGCGACCTGAAGCTTGAAATCGAATACGATGCGGCTGCCGGTTATGCCGACTTCTATGTCGACGGTGCTCTCGTCTACCATTTGACCAAGGCAGAAGTCGAGAGCTGGGGCATGCGCTGGATCGATAAGCCCATGCGCTCCTACTACGATGTGTGGGCGACCAATAACCCCGGCTGGACCGGCGGCGCCTACGATCCCTCCCAGACCACCACGATGACGATCAAGTCGGTCCTGGCCGACATCGTTGCCTACGATCCCTGACGCAGGTTTCCTCCCTTGTAGCGTCAGGCGCAACTGCCCAGGTCCCTTATTTGGGATCTGGGCGTTTTTTTGTGTCCTGAATCCGCTCACGGAGATCATTCGGCCACCAGGGCGGAAGGTCTTTAGCACCAATTGCGAGCCAGAGCAGGGTGGAGACAGTTCCAGGTACTGGAACCTCTCCATTTCGGAATCGCTCCACCGTCCGGATGGCATTCGCGCGCTTGTCCAGCTTCAGGCCGAGAAGGCGTGCCATGTCGAGATTGTCGAGGCCGAGCACATCGTCCTGGATCTCGCGGAAGCGATGGGCGGAAAGCTTCAGGCGTTTGTGCCGGGTCGTCATGGTTTCACCCTTCTGGTATGACCTCTGTGGAATGCCCCCGCCCGGAGAGGACGGGGGCCAACCATAAAGGTCTCAAGCGGCTACCCGCTCAAGTTGTTCGGAGGCTTCGTTCATCATGTCGATGACACGGCCGCTCGAATAGTCTTCCGCAACTCTGGTCCGGATGCCATCCATGGCCGTTTGTGCCGCATCGGGCGAAAGCGAGCCATAGAGGTACTTGGCAAACACGGTGATGGCACAAAAGCCGGTCGATGCCACATAGAGCAGCAAACCGGCAAGCCATCCTTCACCCTCACCGAACAGCCACCCCATGCCGAAGTGGCCGAGGTGGATCTCCACGCCAGCAAAGAATGCCGCGATGGCACAGAGGCCCATGGCCTTGTTCCGGTTGCGCTTGATCTCCCAGAGGAAGCGCTCAAGCGTCTCGGACAGGAGCCAGGCGAAGGCGAACAGAACGAAGGTCAGGAACGCAATGCGCTCGACGCTGTAGCCCTGTTCAACAAAGCCGCGGACGGACAGGTAGACGCTGGCGCCGACGAGTCCCCATGGCAGCTTCGGGGTGATCCAGTTGCGAAAGTCAGATTTGGTATTGGTCATGAGATTTTCTCTCGATTGATCGGCCCGGAGGCCGGTGATCCACAGCGTCTGCTGGGGAGGTGCGATGCGCACCATGGAGAGCCGCCCGTAGACGGCCCTCGGTGTTGCGCACCCCTCAGGAAGCCTTGGCGCTGGCCGGTGCGACCTTCGCGGCCTCGGCCATCACAGTGGCTGTCGCGGCGTCGATCTGGGCAGCGAGCAGCGCCTGTGCCTTTGCCAGACGCTCGATGGCGTTCTTCACTGTCGGGTCGTTGGCGATGGCCGCCAATGCGTCTGCATCAGCGCGATCTTGGCCTCGACAGTCGTTGCCGCTTCAGCCAGGCGCTTTCCTGCTTTCGATGCCGCGATCATCGCGTCGAATGCCGGAAGCTTCACGTTCGGGGTATGGACTTGGTTGCTCATGGATAGAGCCTTTCATGGTTCGGCCCGTAGGCCGGTACAGTGCGACTTTGCACCATGACGCCCACCCGTCTCCGAGTGGGCGCTAGCTGCAAAGCTATTCGGATTTCGCTGCCAGCAGGCGCCGGTAAAGCAGGCTGTGATGATCAGTGTCGCAGTATTGATGGCTCATCTGTCAGCCATTCGTAAGAGAATGCATAGGCGATACAGGCGCCTCCGATCAGAAGTGTGTTGAGCCCAAAGCTGGCGACCCAGCGAAGCATTGTGGTCATGAAGACCTCCTGTGTATCGGCCCGTAGGCCGGTGCGAGAGCGCCGATATGGCGCGCTCTTGGGAACCGGCGTGACCGGCTCTCAGGAGCCGTCCGGTTTCCCGGACGTCCCTTTCTGACTTTCCGCCCTCACCGGTTGCGTTGCGGGTCTACTTGGTGCCTCCGGGGTCCTTCAGGGCCTGAGCCCGTCTATCTCCTCCCGGCCCTCCCGTTCGACGTTCGGTCCGATTCCAATCCTTCCGGATCGCGGGGAATTTGGTGTATGTCTCTTCCGGTTTCCCTTCCGGCGTGATTTTTATATAGCGCATTTGCACTATATGCGCAAGAAGAAAAGTAGCGCACTTGCATTATTTTTCAGGTCGTGCAAATTAACGAAATGACAACGCCAGCCGAAGCCCGGGAATTATTGAAAAAGAGCGGCCTGAAACAGGTCGATCTGGCCGTTGAGATGGGTGAGCTGACCGGAAAGAAGTATTCGCCACAGACCGTAAATGCCTGGTTCCGGGAAGGTGGGCGCGGCCCGTCTGATGCATGCGTGATATTCCTGAAGATGCTGACGTCGAAATAGCGCGATCTGCAATAACCGCAGGAGAAGTAAGCCTATGAGCGGTGATATGGAGAGCCGAGTTTGGTTCGACCCTGACGACAACCTGCCGGACTGGAAGGACTGTGGTCGGCGCATTCGCTTTGACCTTCACACTGGAGAGGAAGTCGAAGGGATTTTGCATGCAGACGAATACTGGACGGGTGAAGATGAGGTGCCCGTCTTCTTCTTGATGCTTCCCGACCACGTTGAGGTCGGCATATTCAACGCCCGTCGATACATGTTCATTTCCTGATATGGCTGAATCCAGCGATCTGTAATAACCACGAGCGATCCGTCCCCGCGAGTGAGGGCACGATCACGACCGATCGGCACTCACACTTTGCCGACGCCGCACTTCTTCAGCCAAGAAGATGTCGATATAGGCGACCAGTTCCTTCAGCTGGTATTCCTCGCGTGCGGGGTTGTTCTCACTGGCAGCGATGTCGTGGAGCAGGGCCATTCCGCGCCGGGAGCGGATCGCGCCATAGATGATCTCCTGACGGCTTCTGGTCTTGGCTGGCTTCCGCATGATCTGGCTCCACAATCTGGGAGCTGCGACATAAGAACAAAAGCGGAACATTCGTCAAGGCGCTCCGTTTAACAGGTTCTCGCGATGTTCACAGGAATTGGCCTGTGCGTTTAACATCACTTCTGTTGCGGTGTCTGGATTGAGCTGTCGTTTACACCGAGAGGGTCAGCGGTTCGAGCCCGTTACCGCCCACCATTCACATCCGGTCAGCAAAGCTGATTTTTCGATCCAGTGGATCGAGAAAAGGATTTGAATGCGCGAAGCGCAAGCGAGCGCCCGCGCCCGGAGAGACTACCCCTCCGTCCCCGTCCGCTTCTCCGCTTCCGGAACCGCATCCGCCACATCCCGGGCCACAGCGCGCAGGAACTCGATCGTCTTCAGTTCCTTGGCATGCGCTTCATCCGGCTTCACGCCATAGTCGCGGTTGGAGGAAAGCTTCACGATCGTGATGCCGCGGCCGGGATCGACATAGATGAACTCGTTATAGACGCCCATGGCGCAGAACTCTCGCGGCTCGGTGCTGAGCACCCACCACTGGAAGCCATAGCCGAGCGACTGGCCGTAGCCTGACGGGGCATCCGGCAGGGCAAAGCCGCCGGGCATCAGGTGCGGCATGTCCGGGTCAGGGACTTTCCACCCATTCCTGCGGCACGATCTGGCGCCCGTGCCAGTTGCCGCCATTGCGGTAGAGCTCGCCAAGCTTGGCATAGTCGCGGGCGGTGGCTGTGAGTCCGCCGAAGGCCATCTCGACGCGTCCTTGTCGACGATCCAGCGCGCAGGGCTTTCCGCCCCGAGCGGCTCCCACAGTTTTCCTGCATGTAGTCGGCCAGCGACTTGCCCGTGGAGGCCGCAACCAGCATGCCGAGCACTTGCGTATCGATCGAGTTGTAGAGGCGGTACATGCCCGGCCTGCGCGCCGGGGCGAGCGAGCGGGCAAAGTCAGTCAGCGAGCCGCCCAGCGCAAATGTGCGGGCGAAGCGGTTGATGTCCGATTTCCAGTCGCTGTAATCCTCGTTCCAGGATGCGCCGGAACACATCTGCAGGACCTGCTTGATGGTTACGCCGTCATAGGCCGATCCTTTCAGCACGGTACATAGTCTGTCACCGGATCATAGATCGAGTGGATATGGCCTTCCTCGATGGCAATGCCGACCAGGGCGGAAACGAAGCTCTTGGCGACCGACCATGACAGCCAGTCCTGTGTGCGGCCGCCGGCGCCCGCATATGTTTCGTGGATGATCTTGCCATCCTTCAGCACGAGCATGGCGGCCGTGTCGGTGTCTTCCAGGAAGGTGTCCGTATCGAAGGACTGGCCTTCGAAATCGAATGTTTCCGGTAGGTCGTGGAAGGTGGCTGCCGGGAAGGGGGTGCGGTGTGCGGCTGCCGGAATTTCGACGGTTGGGAAAATCTCGGCAATGTGGCTGAAGGTCCAGTCCTGCCGTGCTCCGGAGAACAGGGTCGGGGCGAGCCGGATGCGCAGGATTGTGCTGCGGTAGCGCCATGCGACAACCGCCAGCGCTGCAGCTGTAATGGAGATGATCGCCGAAACAGGCAGGTGCGCAATAGACACGAGGAACCCCAGACACTTCCTTTCCGGGCGTATTCCCGGACGTCAGGAGAGGGGTAACCGATCTTGGTTTCTGCCTGCCTTGGGGCGGGGGTGAAACTTCCCCCGATCCGGCAAGGCTTTGTTTACGACATGCCGAAGCGTTCCTGCATCAGCGTGATGCTGGCGACCTTGTGGATGAGGCCCTCAAAGGCGATCTTTTGATCGCCCTGCAGCATCTTCACCATGTTGAGCGCATTGCGGGCCCGTTCCGGATCGATCACAGGCTGTTCTTCCAGCGCTTTCGAAGCGAAGACATCCTCATAGAGCTGCATCATCGGATCTTCTGCGTCTGTGACCGGCGGGGCGAGGAAGGGGTGTTTTTCGCGCGTGTAGACATCTTCGATGATCACGTCTTTCGCGGCTTCGCGCAGCACATGCTTCTCGTTCAGGCCCCGGACTTTCATGTCTATGGGCAGCCGCGCCGCACATTCGGCCAGCCGGTGGTCCAGCATCGGGACGCGGCCTTCCACCGAATGCGCCATCTCCATCCGGTCGCCCAGGAAGGTGAGGATGAAATTGGCCAAATGGGTTTTCGAGTTGAGGTATAGCGCCTGATTGAGGCGGGGGCGTCCGTCGAGCGCACGGCTGCTCGGCAGGCGGTCCATCACATAGGTGAACGGGTTGGAAGAGGGGTGGATGCCGGACATCATCTCGTCGCGGTAAAGCGAGGAAGAGATACGGCCGAGCTGGCCATAGGTTTCCATGAAGGACGGCACCCAACCCAGACGGGTGACAACTTCCCTGATTGCCGGATCGCTCGCGCCTTCGCGCATGAAGATGGCGCGCGCGGCAGGATTGGCCTCGAACATCTTCTCGATCATGGCCTGGGATTCGGCCTCGCTGCGGCCATTGCATGATGGAGGATGGCGTCACGCTTGAAGGCAGGTAACCGCCCAGCATTTCGTCCGCACCTTCGCCGGTGAGCACGACCTTGATGCCGCGCTGGTTGACGGCACGGCTCAGCAGGAATTTTGCGACGCCATTGGCGTTCACGAACGGTGTCTCTGCGTGCCAGACCGCGTCGGAATAGGCGGATGCAAGATCCTTTCGTCCGACGATGACGGGATTGTAGTTTGCCCCCGCAAAGGCAGCCTGCTTCTCCGCGATCGGCGCCTCATTGTAGAGTTCATCGTCAAAGGCGAGGGTGAAGCATTCGATCGGGCGGGAATGGCCCTGTTGGGCAAAGCCGAGAACTGCGCAGGAATCGATACCGCCGCTGAGATAGCAAGCGACTGGAACATCCGCCACCAGACGGTCCCGAATGGACGCCATCAGGATCGAGCGGAATTCCTCGATGCACTCCTCATCGCTGCGGGCGTCCAGTGCCAGGGCCGCTTCGGTCGGAAAGTCCCAATCCCAATATGTGTAGAGTTTGATATCGCCCGGTGTGGCGATGGCATACTGGCCTTGCGGGACAGACCAGATATCCTTGAACAGGGTACGGGCATGGTCGCGGAAAAGGAAACCATCGTAAAATGCGGTTTCCAGGTCCCAGCGGGCGGGGACGCCAAGCGCAAGCAGAGCCTTGATCTCGGACGCAAATAGACTGCCCCCTGATGAACTGTATAGAAGAGCGGCTTGATGCCAAAACGGTCCCGTATCGCGATCAGGCAATTCTGGCGCTCATCGGCGATGACGATTGCAAACTCACCGCGCAGCTCTTTCAGGGCTTCCAAGCCGTAGCGCAGGTAAAGGTGAAGGGCGATTTCGCTGTCAGACTCGGTCTTGAACACGACGCCTTCAGACAGAAGACGCTCGCGGATCTGTTTGTACCCGTAGAACTCGCCATTCACGACGATGTGGACATTGCCATCCGCATTGCTGATCGGTTGCGCCCCATTGTCGAGGCCGATGATCGACAGCCGGGTGTGCCCGAGGAACATGGACCGCTTTTCAGAGACCCATGTCTCGGAAGATTCCGGTCCCCGATGGGTCAGGGTGGCGACAGCCTTGTCCAGTGTCGTGAGCGACACATTCCCGATTCCTGCGATCAGGCCGCACATGGTCTTAACTCCGTTGTTCCTGGTTGGCCGTCACTTGAGAGCTGCCAGCAGCTTCGGCACGAGTGCTTCATTGTGAATGCAGATATTGGCGACGGATTCATGGGAGAATGTCGCGCCGGTGTACCATGTCCCGCGCTCGCCCTGCATCTGGCGCATGCGGGCAACCAGCCCCTTCCGGATCGCGTCGGCGGCATATTCCGGGAAATATTCCCAAACTTCCTGCTGGATGACCGCATTGATGCTGGCGCCGCGTTTGGTCACCTCTTCGCGCAGGATCTCGACAAGTTCCGGCCCTGTGTAGTCGCCGGGCAACTGGTTGGCGATGTAGAGATGGCCGCCCAGGCCCGCGTCATAGCCCTCGCGCCGGGCGGACATCAGCAGGCCGGGCTCGACACCGGCAGGCAGGTTTCGCTGTAATACTCGATCTGCTCTTCGAACCAGTCTTCCGAGGAGATCAGAGTTGTGGCGAAGCCGCCCCAGTGGATCGCGTCGCCAACGATGCGCTCCGATTCGGTGGGTTCCAGAAGGGCAGAGAAGCGGTCGACCGGCATCGCGCAGATGAGGGCATCGAATGATTCTTCCGTTCCATCTGCCAGCACGATCCGATGGCCTTTAGCAGATCGTTCGATGTGGCGGACATGTGCTTCCAGCCGCACGTCCATGTTCTGTGCCAGCCGCTCCCAGAACTCGCTCCAGCCTTCGGCCGGCATGTAGATCTTGTTCAGCGTGCCAGAGAGGATGAGGTCCATATCCACCCAGCGCATGGCGTGAAGGATGGGCACGGTCTGAAGGTCGCCATAGCCCATGCCGGTGACCGTGCGCATCATCATCTTCTCGATCTTGCCGAGCTTGCGGGCGCGCAGCCATTCGACTGCCGGCGTGGCGGCTTCATCCAGGGCGGCCTGGGCCGGGGTGTCAGATTCCAGTTTTTCAGCAGGTTGCGCCGGGCGATGACATAACGGATGCCCTGAATTGCGAGTGGGGCACCTGAGCCGGAATTGAAGAAATCGCGCGCGGGAATGCCGTCGATCTTGTGTGGCACAATCTGCTGGATGGTAATGCCCTCTTCGCGCATCCACTCCATGACGCGCCTGTGAGACATGATCGTGTAGCATGTCCCGAACTCGATCAGGTCTTCGCCCTGGCGCACGCTGAGAGACTTGCCACCGACGCGGTGGGATTTCTCGAAGAGGGTGACAGAATGGTCGCTCTGCTCCGTCAGGAGCCGAGCGATCGTCAGGCCAGCAGGACCTGCGCCGAGAATGGCGATCCGCTTTCCGCCCGGCTTCATCTGAACTACTCACAACAGCGTTGGGAAATAGGACTAGCCCATTGTGCCGCCGATGCAAGGCGGGTGCTGTTGCTTTGTTTGATGAACCGGGAGGTTTCCCGAAAGTCGCGCGATTAGCCGTTCGCCGTGCGGCGGGCGGTGGCTTTTTCGTGCTTCACTGGCGGCAGGGTGTGCTGGCCCGGCTGGGAACCGATCGTGGCGGAAGAGGGCAGTGTGATCGTGATGGCGTTGCCGATCTTGTTCAGCGGCCGCACCGCGATTTCGGCGCCCTGGCTGTTGAGGTATTTCTTGATCAGGGCCAGTTCCAGGCCGCGCGTCACATATTGGTCGGCGCCAGGGCGGGTCTCGTCCCCATAGGGTTCGAAGAAGTCTGCCACTTCGGCAGGGCTCAGCGGACGGCCACGGTCGACGATGGTGACGTGGATACGGCCTTCATTGTCGGGCGTGCAGGTCAGGACGATCGGATCGATCGAGACCATCGAAGCGCGCTTCAGCAGTTTCACGACAGTGGAGGTGAAACGCGGTCCGTCGATCATGACGACACCGAGATCCTGCGGGATCGACACCTTGATGCGGTCGAAGGTCGATTTTTCCCAGGTTGCAGCCGACCAGAGCTGTTCCGGCGAGAGTAGTTCGCGCAGATCTTCCGGTGCCTCGTTGGAGAAGGTGCCGCCAGCTTCGCCTTCGGCGTACTCTTCAATATCGCGCACAAGGTCCAGCAGGTCGCGTGCGACCTTGTCGATGCTGTCGCAGTGACCGCGGATTTCCTCACGAGAGAATTCGATGCGCGAACCGGACGACATCGCCGAGGCGAGGGTCATGATGTATTTCAGCGGGCCTGCAAGGTCGGTCGATGCGCGGGAAATGAAGCGCGAGCGGGCTGCCAGCGCGTCGTTGATGGTCTCCTGCGCCGCCAGCAGCGAGCGCTGGGTCTCTTTCTGCAGGTTGATGTTCGTGTGCGTGACGATAAAGTTCCGGTTGGCCGACTGCGTCACCGAACGGATGAACCAGTCGCTGCCTTTTACCGAGATCTCCTTCGTGCCGAGATCGGCTGCCGTCGGAACAAAGTCAGGGAAATAGTTCTGGTGGTAGGTATTTGCCACCAGGCGTTCGCCGGTTTCCGTGAAGATGGCAAAGCCGTGCTGCGAGGTTTCAAGAGACTGTTTCAGCAGGTCGTGCGCGCGCTCCGTTTCCGTGCGCGATTCAACCAGTTCCAACGTCGACTGGAAGAAGTTCCGGGAGCTGACAAGAAGTGCGATCGACAGCGCGAGACCAAACAGCGTCGCCGTCATGGCGGTTGCTGTGTGGTGCTGCAGAAGGGCGAGCAGCTGAACGATCGTTGCTGCGGTCATGTAACGGGCAGCGACACCCACCATCGGTGCGGTAAAGCCGACGACGCCGCAGCACATGCCCATGGCGACACCGATCATGGTGAGCTGTTGGGCTTCTGTCTGTGCAATGGGGGTCAGCATCAGGCCGGTCCACCACAGCCCCAGGAGGAAGGAGCCGAGTTCGGCCCGTTTCACGAACCGGCCGGATGGAACACGGCCCGTGCTGAGATCGAGCGGGCGCATGCCGCTCCAGAACATGAAGGCAGAATAGAAGGCGACCGGCACCCACCAGATGAATGCCAACAGGCTGAAGCCAGTTTCCGAGCCAGCCGAGAACATGGCGAGCAGGATTGTCGCGTTGATAAGGGTCACAACGCTAATCGGGATTTTGTATTTCTGGAAGCGGCCCAGCATGTGCAGGTTCATTGGACCGCGCACGCTCTCATCAATCTTCGGGGAACCGAAGAGGATCAGGTCGAGGAATGTGAAACGGGTTGCCGCACTGGTCATGCGTGCACAAAACCACAACTGAGATAAGTTATAGTTCACGCCGGACAAAGAATTGCGAAGCCGGATTAACCCTCTGTTTACGACATGACCTGTTGTCGCGTTTGCTGTTTTTGCTGATTCACCATGTGAGAGGTGTATGCAGGAGGGGCGCGCGATAGCGGGTGGCCCTTAACTGACATTCCTGCTTATCCACAGGGCAGTGCACGGAAATCTTTCTTGTCAGGACAGGACCCGGATGGGGTAGCCCTCTATTTCCGCAGTACGTCTATGGTTACCGTGCAAAAAGTTGTCTGCCGTGCGTGGGCTTAATAGGGAGGGGCAGGTTTCCCTCGGTCCGCGCATGGCGCAGCAGGCTGAGTTATGACTGGGCATGAATTCCGCCCTGATCTTTCAGGCGATCTCCCACAAGTTGTGGCGTGGAAGATTAAGGTGATGGAACTATCTGTTAATCATTAGTGTACGCAACGTTTGGGCCGGTTTGTGCGGAATGGGAGCCGCCATCGTGAATCTTCAATAAAAGCAACACGTCGGGGGCAAGGGAACGGATCGTTCCATTTATCTGCGCGCCGTCCCTTGCATTAAAGCGGCGTTAACGGCAATGGGTTTATGGGGCTGTGTAGAAAATTACACACGCGTGCCGGGATTTGTCGCCTGGCCGCTCAGGAAAAGAGCGCGGTAAGACATGATTGGTAGCCTCCTCGGCATGTTGTCCACGGACATGGCCATCGACCTCGGTACGGCCAACACGCTGGTCTATGTGAAGGGTCAGGGGGTCAAGCTCGATGAGCCCTCCGTCGTCGCCTACATGACGCAAGGCGGCCGCAAGATTGTCTATGCGGTCGGCGAGCAGGCCAAGAACATGCTTGGCAAGACGCCGGTGAACATGGAAGCCATCCGCCCGATGCGCGATGGCGTGATCGCCGACTTCGAAGTCGCCGAAGAAATGATCAAGCACTTCATCCGGAAGGTTCATAACCGCCGGGCGTTTGTGTCTCCGCTCATCATTATCTGCGTGCCCAGCTCCGCCACCAGCGTCGAGCG